>Ga0075471_10002248_pt1 | contig 12709 bp, 15 predicted proteins | sample DEB19_08_DNA_2_FD_74787 | JGI IMG/M metagenome (GOLD analysis project Ga0075471, IMG submission 74787) | Aqueous microbial communities from the Delaware River and Bay under freshwater to marine salinity gradient to study organic matter... | ecosystem: Environmental > Aquatic > Marine > Coastal ... | reverse complement strand
CCCCGCAGTGGACCTCTTCCCCACTGCGTTGATCGCGGTACTTCGCGCTCATTCCGAGCGCTTCCTGCCCAATGCTCCGCGCTCTGCCGAGCCCGTGGGCTCCGTGTCGGTCGTCATCTGCAGCGCCGACGACGAGCGCTTCGGCTCTGCTCGGCGCGCGCTCTAAGGGGCCCTCGCGCCCCACAGCGGAGAGTTCATTCGGATTGCCGACGCACGCTCCCTTGCCGAGGGGTACCAGCGGGGTCTGCAGCAGGCTCATGGCGAGATCATTGTCTTCAGTCACGACGACGTGCGGGTGCTGTCGGTCGGTCTTGGTGCTGCGCTTCGTCATGCCCTCGATCGCGTGGATCTGGTGGGCGTGGTGGGCACGACCCGCTTGACCGGGCCGGCCTGGGGCTGGAGCGGAAGAGCCTGCGGGCGAGGCAGGATCATTCAGCCCCATCCCGCTGGCGGTGGCGCAGGGCTTCATCTGTTGAGCTTTTCCGAGCCGGTGACGCCTGGCCTGCAGGCGGTGGATGGCGCGTTCTTCGCCACAAGGCGAGAGACGGCGCAACGGCTGGGATTCGACCGCGAGGCGTTCGACGGTTTTCACTTGTACGACCTCGACTTTTCTTTTCGCGCAGCCCGGAGCGGCCTGCGGGTTGGCGTGAGCCACGACATCCTGCTTTGCCATGACTCGCTTGGCGAATACGGCCCGGCATGGCGCCCCTATGCCGAGCGCTTTTGCGCCAAATTTCAACTGGACTGGGTCGAGCAGTCGGGTACCCCGCTGCCGCCGCCAGTGATGTTCACCGACGCTCAAGAGGCTGCCTCGGCGTGCCTCCGATTGGACGCCGTATGCCGCTCTTTAGGCTGACTGGGTTCACCAACTATGGGGCAGCGCGACGCCGCGTCTTGGGGCTCCGGCTGTGCTGTTCCCCTTCGGCGATTGCCTGCTTCTGGCGGTACCCGCAGGGCTGAAATACCAGGCATTGTCCGCAACGTGGCTTTCGCGCCAAGCAGGTGTACCGCCCGAGAAGGATCAGCCAGTGATGGGCGTTCGGTAGGAATTCGTCAGGGACGTTGCGCAGCAGCCTTCGCTCCACCGCCAGGGGATCCTTCCCCGGTGCCAGGCCCGTGCGGTTCGATACCCGGAAGATGTGCGTGTCCACCGCCATGGTGGGTTCCCCGAAGGCTACGTTGAGGACCACGTTGGCGGTCTTTCGCCCGACGCCGGGCAGTGCCTCGAGGGCTTCCCGGGACCGGGGTACCTCGCCACCGTGTCGCTCGAGCAACAATTGCGACAACGCCACGACATTCCTCGCCTTGGTGCGAAACAGGCCGATGGTCCTGATGTGCTCTCGCACCTCGTCTTCACCGAGGGCCACCATCGCGGCTGGCGTGCGGGCGACGGGGAAGAGGGCGCGCGTCGCGAGATTCACGCTGCGGTCGGTCGCCTGCGCGGATAACACCACGGCCACGAGCAGTTCGTAAGGTGAGGCGTACTCAAGCTCCGTCTTGGGGTTTGGGTTGGCGCGTCGCAGCACCTCGAAGAACGCAGCGCGCGCGGCCGGTTTCATGATCATGGCTCGTACCCGGCGAGTCGGCTGGCCCGCTCCGCTTCATCCCGGGCGAGCCGGGTTTTGCGGGCCGAGTGTCGTGCCCGCGAGTCGTCCGGTGCCGGCAGAGCTTGCGCTGCCTCGATGCGGATGCAATCGACCGGGCATGGCGGAAGGCACAATTCGCAGCCTGTGCACCACGACATGATCACGGTGTGCAGGTGCTTTGGAGCGCCAACGATGGCGTCCACGGGACAGGCGTGGATGCACTTGACGCAACCGATGCACAGCGCCTCGTCGATGAACGCCACCCCGGGCGGGCGGTAGGAGCCAAACGCGGGGTTGAGCGGCCGAGGGGGGCGGCCTGCAATGGCGGCCAGCCGGGCTGCGCCGGAGTCCCCGCCGGGCGGGCATTGGTCAATACCAGCCTCGCCGCGCGAGATGGCCTCGGCGTAGGGCCGGCAGCCCCCATAGCCACAAGCCTGGCACTGGGTTTGGGGTAGCGCCGCGTCGAGCCGGTCTGCGAGGGAGGTCATGCGCCTGTAGCCGCGATAGCCCGCCGGGCCTCGGCGATGAGCGAGGGGCCGCGATAGATGAAGCCGGTGTAGACCTGCACCAGGCTTGCGCCTGCGGTGATCTTCGCGCGTGCGTCTGCGCCCGAGAGGATGCCGCCGACACCGATGAGCGGCACGCGGCCCTCCAGGCGCCGAGCCAGCGCGCTCAGGACGTCCGTCGAACGCGCAAACACGGGGCGCCCGGATAGGCCGCCGGCCTCACTGGCGCACGGGTGACCCTCGACGCCGACCCGCGAGAGCGTCGTGTTGGTGGCGATCAGGGCGTCGATGCCGTGTGCCAGCGCGAGCTCGCAAATGGCGTCGCACTGCGACTCATCCAGGTCCGGCGCAATCTTGACCGCGAGCGGCTTGGGGCGGGCGCCATTGGCCACTTGGGCGCGACGCTCGACCAAGGCGCTGAGCAGTTCCCCCAGCCTTTCTTTCGACTGCAGGTCGCGCAGATTCCTTGTGTTCGGCGAGGAAATGTTCACCGTCACGTAATCTGCCCGGGCGTAAACGGCCTCCAGGCAAGCGAGATAGTCGTCGGCCGCGCGCTCGAGGGGCGTGTTGGCGTTTTTGCCGATGTTGATGCCCAGCACGCCGCGGTAGCCGGACGCCTCGACGTTCCTCAGCAGTTGCTCGACGCCGACATTATTGAACCCAAACCGGTTGATCAGTGCCTCGTGCCGCTCGAGCCGGAAGAGTCTCGGCCGCGAGTTGCCGGGCTGGGGTCGTGGCGTGACCGTGCCAATCTCCACGTGCCCGAAGCCCAGCGCGCCTAGAGCGCCGAGATATTCACCGTTCTTGTCGAGCCCGGCTGCGAGCCCCACGGCGTTGGGGAAACGAATGCCCATTACCGTGCGCGCTTCGCCATCGCCTTCGGGCGCCGCCCCGAGCAGGCGGGCGCCAGGCCCGAGGGCCCGCAAGCCTCTCAGCGCAACGTCGTGAGCCGTCTCGGGGTCGAGCCGGAAGAGCAGGCTGCGCGCGAGGGGGTAGAGCATGGCGCCGGGGAAATCAGGTGCGAGCGCGGCTCACGCCACGCGCTTCCACTCGCCCCTCACCAGGCCTTCGATGGGGTGGAACGTGTTCTTGTAGGCCATTTTGCGGCTCTGGGCGATCCAGTAGCCCAGGTAGAGGTAGTGCAGGCCCAGCCGGCGCGCCTCCTCGATTTGCCACAGGATGTTCCAGGTGCCGAAGCTCGCTCGCGGCACGCGCGGGTCGAAGAACGTGTAGACCGACGAGAGGCCGTCGGGCAGGGCGTCGATGATCGACACCATGCGCAACTCTCCCTTGTCACGGAACTCCACAAGCCGTGTCGCGACGTTCGACTGCAGGAGAAAGTGGGCGTACTGCTCGCGGCTGTCGTGGTCCATGCCTCCGCCGCGATGGCGCTCGGACTGGTACAGGCGATAGAGGGCGTAGTGCTCGCCGCTGAACTTGAGCTCGCCTTCGCGGGCCTCGAGGCTCGCGTGCCGCTCCTTGGCCCGGCGCTGGGCGCGGGAGGGCGTGAAGTCCTCCACCACGACGCGAACGGGAACGCACGCTTGGCAGTGGTCGCAGTAAGGGCGGTAGGTAAACGCCCCTGAGCGGCGAAAGCCCGCGGAGACGAGGGCGCCGTAGGCCTCGGTGTCGATGAGGTAGCTGGGCGTGGCGACTTGCGAGCGGGCGAGCTTGCCCGGCAGGTAGCTGCACGGGTAGGGCGCGGTCGCGTAGAACTGCAGGTGCGCTAGAGGGAGGTCGTTGAGCCTGGCCATGCCGCCTCGGATGCAGCCCAACGGCTGCCGGTGAGGGGATATTGTATCGACTCATCCAGCAGGCGAGCGAAGTCGGCCCGCGCAATCTCGCGAGCGCCGAGGGATGCGAGGTGCCGGGTTGACTGCTGGCAGTCGATCACCCGCACGCCGAGCGACTGCACGAAGCGCGCCAGGTGTACGAGGGCCACCTTCGATGCATCCGTTGCGCGCGAAAACATCGACTCGCCGAAGAACACCTTGCCCAGCAGCACCCCGTATAGGCCACCCACGAGTTGCCCCGCGTTCCGGGATTCCACAGAGTGCGCGAAGCCGCGCTGGTGCAGGCGGACGTAGGCCGAGACGATCTCGGGGCCGATCCAGGTGCCGTCCTGGCCCGGACGCGCTTCGGCGCAGGCTGTGATGACGTCGGCGAAGGCGGTGTCGAAGCGCACGTCGAATGCGCGGCGGCGGACGGTCTTTTGCAGGGATCGCGAAACGCGCAGCTCCTCGGGGAAGAGAACCATGCGAGGGTCGGGCGACCACCAGAGGATTGGCGCATCGGGCCCGTACCAGGGAAAGATGCCCTGCGAGTAGGCGTCGAGCAGTCGTTCGGGGGAGAGGTCGCCGCCCGCGCAGAGCAGGCCGTTGGGGCTTCGCAGCGCTTGTGTCACCGGCGGGAAACGGTCAGTCAGCCCCAGAATGGGGATCATGGGCTCGCAACGCAAGCGTGGTTCAGACGATGCCCTCGAGCACTTGAACCTCGACCATGGTCCCCGGCTCGACGTTGCCCACGGCGTCACCGAGAATGATGAAGCAGTTGGCATCGCTCATGGACTTCAGGATTCCGCTGCCCTGCTCGCCCGTGGGCCTCACGCAGAGCGTGCCGTCAGCCTCGCGAGAGAGCACGCCGCGCTGGAACTCCGTGCGGCCCGGGGCCTTCTTGAGTTTCTGAGTGCAGCGAACCTGGAACGTGAAGGCGGGAGGCACGGGGCTCGCGCCCATCAGGCGCAGCAGCGCGTCGCGCACAAACTGATAGAACGTGGCCATCACTGAGACTGGGTTGCCCGGCAGGCCGAAGAAGTGGGCTGAGCCGATACGCCCATAGGCGAGGGGACGCCCGGGCTTCATGGCAACCTTCCAGAAGACCACCTCGCCCAACTTGTTGAGCAGGGCCTTCACAAAGTCCGCTTCGCCGACCGAGACGCCACCGCTGGTGATCACGACGTCGGCGTTGGCCGCTGCCACGCGAAACGCCCTCTCCAGCAGCGCGGGGTCGTCGGCCACCACCCCCATGTCGAGCACCTCGCAACCCAGGCGCGTGAGCATGCCGTGGAGGGTGTAGCGGTTCGAGTCGTAGATCTCTCCTTCGCCCAGCGTCGAGCCGATGGACTTCAGCTCGTCGCCCGTGGAAAAGAACGCCACGCGCAGCGGGCGGTAGACCGACACTTCGCCGACACCGAGCGAGGCGATGAGGCCTAGCTCGGCCGGCCGCACCAGGCGGCCCCTTGGGAGCGCCACGCTGCCACGCTTGAGATCCTCGCCCGCGTGCCGAACGTTCTGCCCGGCCTTCTGCCCGGGGGCGAAGGTGACCGCCTTGCCGTTGGCTGTTGCGCGCTCCTGCATGACGACCGTGTCAGCGCCGACCGGGACCACGCCGCCGGTCATGATCCGCACGCACTGGCCCGGCGCCACCGGGCCGCCAAACGGGCGCCCCGCGAACGAGGCGCCGATTTCCTGCAGGGTCGTCTCGCTGTCGGCGGCGAGATCCGCACCGCGCATGGCCCAGCCGTCCATCGCCGAGTTGCGGTGGGACGGCACGTCGACAGGCGAGGTCACGTCCTCGGCCAGTACGCGCCCGAGGGCGCTGCGAATCGGCACCTGCAGGGTCGCGGAAACCGGCTCGAGGAACTGGTGGATGAAGGCGCGAGCCTTGTCCACCGGCATGGAGTTCGGGTCGTAGTCGTCAGCGCAGGAGGCCTGGGCGATGGTTTGCGGGGGCATGGTCGGCAAGCTCGGTGTAACGAAGTGTTGAAATGGTAATCGCTGGGGGCCGCCCAGCCCCGGGTAACGCCCTCAGGTTGCGGGCCGCTCGAGGGCGGCGAGCTCGCCCGCCGTGTTGATGTTGGCAAAAGCGGCCTCATCGTCGAAGGGGACCTCGACCATGGCGAGCGTTGCGGTCCAGCGGTCGATCTTGCGCTCGCCAGTCGCGAGGAACTGGCGCAGCGAGCCTTGGACGGTGCGGCGCATGAGGCAGAACACCGGGTGCGGCTGGCCACTGGTTCGAGCGATTGCGATGTCGGCTGACTGAGCCTCGAGCGCCGCACGCAGGCGTGCGACAAGATCGGAGGGCAGGAACGGCGAGTCGCAGGGAACGGTGGCCACCAGTTCAGTCTGCGCATGGGCTAGCCCGCGCTCAAAGCCGGCGAGCGGGCCGGCGAAGCCCTCGATTTCGTCCGAGATGACCGGGTGGCTAAAGGCCGCGTAGCCCTCCGGGTTGCGATTGGCGTTGACGAGGATCGCGTCGACTTGCGGGCGCAGTCGCTCGATCACATGCGCCACCAGCGGCCGGCCGCGAAAGGCCACCAACCCCTTGTCGACGCCACCCATGCGACTGCCCTGGCCGCCCGCGAGAACGATGCCGGTGATGCCGCTCATGGGCGCACGAAGCGCTCCGTGCCCGTGAACAACAGGTAGCGCCGATTCACTGCCCGGCCGATCATGGTGATGCCCACCTGATTGGCGATGTCGTGCCCCATCTTCGTGAGCCCCGAGCGCGAAACGAGAAAAGGGATGCCCATCTGCGCGGCCTTGATCACCATCTCCGAGGTCAGGCGGCCCGTGGTGTAGAAAATCTTGTCCTCGCCGGTCACGCCCTCAAGCCACATCCACCCAGCGATGGCATCTACTGCGTTGTGGCGCCCAACATCCTCCACGAACACGAGGATCTCGGATCCCTTCGCCAGGGCGCAACCGTGGACGGCACCCGCCTGCTTGTAGATCGACTCGTGCACGCGCACGCGGTCGAGCAGGGCAAAGAGCGTCGCCTCGCTCAAGCGCGCCTCCTTCGGCAGCCGAATGGAGCCGATGTCCTCCATGAGGTCGCCAAAGACTGTGCCCTGGCCGCAGCCCGTGGTGGCGGTTCGCTTGGCGGTGCGCTCCTCGAGCTTGGCGAGGCCCGAGCGTGTGGTGACGGCAGCGGCATTGACGTCCCAGTCGACCTGCACCGTCAGGATGTCGTCGATCGAGTCGACGAGCCGCTGGTTGCGCAGGAACCCAATCACGAGCGCCTCGGGGGCGGCCCCGAGGGTCATGATGGTCAGCACTTCGCGCTTGTCGACGTACACCGTCAGCGGGTGTTCGCCAGCGATGGGGGTTGCGATGACCTGGCCCGCCTCGTCGCAAGCGTCGACGCTGAAGGTGGCGGGACGTGAGGCGGCGGATAGCCGCGGCCGGTGCGCCATGTTGCCTAGCCGCCGATGAAGGACATCTCGACCTTCGGGCGGCGGGCGGCAGTCTCGGCCGTTCGAATCTCCGAGTAACGGTCTTCGCGGGCGCCCCAGATGGCCGCGACGGCTCGCCGCAGGTCTTGGTCGGATGCACCCCCGCGCATCAGGGACTTCAGGTCGTAGCCCTGGTCGGCAAACAGGCACGTGTAGACGTGCCCATCGGTGGACAGGCGGGCGCGGTTGCAGGAGTGGCAAAACGCTTCCGTCACGCTCGAGATCACGCCGAACTCACCGGAGCCGTCCTTGTAGCGCCAGCGCCTGGCCACTTCGCCCGGATTATTGGGTTGCGCGGGCTCGCAGGGGAGCGCGGCGTTGATGCGGCGGACAATCTCGGCGCTCGGCACCACATCATCCATGCGCCAGCCATTGGTGGCCCCCACGTCCATGAACTCGATGAATCGCACCACGTGGCCTGCGCCCTTGAAGCGGCGCGCCATGTCCACCACCTCGTGGTCGTTGATGCCCTTTTTCACCACCATGTTGACCTTGACCGGCGCAAGCCCCTCGCTCGCCGCCACGTCGATTGCCTCGAGCACCTTGGCCACTGGAAAGTCGACGTCGTTCATGGCGCGGAACGTTGCATCGTCGAGGGAATCGAGCGAGACGGTGAGGCGTCGCAGGCCCGCCTCGCGAAGCGCGCGCGCCCGTTGTGCGAGTGCGGAGCCGTTGGTCGTGAGCGTGAGGTCGACGCCGGGCAGGGCTGTGGCGAGCATGCGCACCAGGCCGTCAATGTTGCGGCGAAGAAGTGGCTCGCCCCCGGTGAGGCGGATCTTCTCCACGCCGAGGGAGTGGAAGACCGTGGCCAGCCGGACAATCTCGTCGAAAGTGAGGAGCTCCGTGCGCGGCAAAAACGGGTAGTCGTCGTTGAAGACGTCCTTCGGCATGCAGTACGTGCAGCGGAAGTTGCAGCGATCCGTCACCGAGATGCGCAGGTCGCGCAGGCGACGTTGGCGCGTGTCCCGCGCTGGCGCTGTCGTGTCAATTCCTGCCCGATCGGGAATGGCGAGGCTCGGGCGGGCGACGGAGACGGGGATGACGTTGCGTTCCATGTGGAGATGAGAGTCAGCTCAACATTGTGCCCACTGGGCGCTGTAGCGTGACATCTCTCGCACCACGCTGTCGGCTGCGACCGTATCGCGGGCGCGGCTCCCCATTTCGAGCTCGAGCCGGAAGCCGAAGCGCTGGAAGAACTGGTCGAACATTTCGCCGCCGAGCGTGCCAATGGCGAAGAGCTCATCGCGCTTCCCGCCGTGCTCGAGCAGGATAGTGGCGAGGGGCTGTGGCGCGGGCCCGGCGACCACTCGCGCGCCCGCGGCGGGGTCGTAGACGCTACGGTCCGAGCAGCAAGTGATGACCTTCCCGGTGCTGGAGGCCGCGCTCGGCCGATCGCGATAGCCGATGAAGCTGACCTGCCGAGTCGGGTAGGTGAGCTTGTGAGCGCAGATCGCCGAAAAGGACACGACGTTGCGCTGAGGCCCCACGCCGCCGTCCCATCGGTAGGTCCCGCCTGCTTCGGTCTGGAGGTCAATTCCGCCTGTCGCGGGCGAGGCGAGCCGCAGCAGGAAGCAGGGCGTCGACGCGAACGGATAGTCAAAGACGTAATTGACTCCGGTCTTCATCGAGGCCAAGCGGAACGGCGCTCCGCGTTCATCGACCAGGCGCGTGCGCTTGTGGAGCCGGGCCTTGAGGGAATAGGCCTCGGCGGGGGTTGGTAGCGAGGCGGCGGCGGCCGAGCCCGCGCACAGCTTCACGAAGTCACGTCTTTCCATCGCGTCGAGGATAGCAAAGCGGGCTGCAGAGCGTGCCGAGTGGGCGATAATGGCCGCATGAGCGCCAAGCCCTCGCGTCGTGTTGCCGTCATTCTCGAGCGCCGGCCGGTCACCAGCCGCTGGGTCGACCACGAATGGGTCGCGCTCGCGCTGGAGCCCGACGCGGGCGACGAGGCCGCCTCGGAAGCGCAGGTCGGCGAGTGCCTGCGACGACGTTTCCCGGGGTTCGAGTTGACCCTGTACCCCGACGAGGCCGAGGGCTATTACCTCAATATCTCGAGCGGCGCCCCGTGCTCGTTTGTCTCGCTTCGAACGCCGGAGGAGGGGGGTGACCCCGAGCCATTCCTGGTCACCGGCTCGTACAACGAGGCGGCGCGCTGGATGGACGGAGGCGAGCGTGTGGAGCGCGTCGACGTCGACGGAGACACAGTGCGGTGGATCGAACAGTGGGTCGTCGCGAACTACAAGCCCGAGCCCAAGAAGCGGCAGCGGCCGCGGTCGTTCGAGGGGAAGGAAGGCCGCTTTCGCGAGCGGGGGCAATAGTGGCGGACGAGGACTTTCTCCGGCGTTGGGCGCGCCGCAAATCCGAGGCGCGCCAAGGCGTCGAGCCCGCCCCGCAACCAGCCCCGCAGCTTTCCGCGGCACCCGCAGCGCCGGTGGCGGTTGTCGCACCGGTGTCGTCTGTCGCTGCCCAAGCGACTGCTCCGGCCTCGCTTCCGGACCCGGTGCACCTGGAACCGGGCGCGGACATCTCCGCCTTCATGGCCAAGGGCGTCGACGACCTTCTGCGGCGCAAAGCGCTGAAGACACTGTTCAGCGACCCGCACTTCAACGTGATGGACCGGATGGACGTCTACATAGACGATTACTCCATTGCTGACCCGCTCCCGCCAGACTGGCTCGACAAGCTCGAGCAGGTGACGCACCTGGGCGACAAGGCGGGCCGTGATCGCGCGGAGGCAGAGCGGCAGGCGGCATTGGACGCGCAATCAGACCCAGACGGCGACACGGTTGAGGCGACTGAGCCAGGTCAGGCGATGACTGAAGCGCCGGTGGGGGAGGCGGCTAGGCCCCGAGCGGCAGGCGACGAGTCAGAGCCCCAGACGTAAGCAAAACCGCCCGCGCGCGGCGTCGTCGTCGTACCATTCGCGCCTGCATGATGAAGGCGACCGATGAATTCCCCCACCTTTTCTCCTGAGTCCCCCGGCGCGGATGTCGACGCATGGGCCGCTCGTGGCTTCTCGTCTGAAGGGGTCGCTTGCCACGCGAAGATCGCAGCGCTTTCCGCAGCGGTCATGCCCGCTGCGGAGCCTCTGCCCACCGTCACTTACGTCTCCAAGGGCAACGTGCTCGTGATCGGCGACGGCCCTTTGGCGGCTCGGGCTGCAACCGAGCTCGCCCGGGCGCTCCCCGTCACGCTGTTGGTGTCATCCAACCCGGCGGGGCTCGATACTGCGCCGGAGTCGCTCGCGGTTTGGAAGGGGAAGGTCGAGAGTGCGAGCGGCTACCTCGGCCAGTTCACCTTGGCACTGGCAGGTCTCACGGGCCTGCGCGGCATGGCGCCCGCCGCATCGGGGTCGGGTGCTGCCCAGGCCGCGATCGTCGACCTCGTGGTCGACGCGGGCACGAAGCCGTTGTTCGCCCAGCATCAGCCGCCGCAGGGCTACTGGCGCCTCGCCGATGACGCGGCTCTCGAGAAAGTTCTCGCCGAGATCCCGCAGGCGGTCGGCGAGTTCGAGAAGCCCAAGTTCTTCGCCTACCGCGCCAACCTTTGCGCGCACAGCCGCTCCACCATCACCGGCTGCAACCGCTGCGTCGAGGTTTGCTCGACGCGCGCCATTGCCGCTGACGGTGACCACGTGAAAGTGGACCCCCACCTGTGCATGGGCTGCGGCGCTTGTGCGTCGGTGTGCCCGTCCGGCGCCATGAGCTTTTTGTTCCCGCGCGTGGCGGATCGTGGCGACTACCTGCGCTCGCTCCTGTCGGCGTTTCGCGCTGCCGGTGGCAAGGACGCGTGCGTGCTCTTCCACAACGGCACCGACGGCCGCGAGCTGCTGGCTTCCGCTGCCGCTGCTGGCAATGGCCTGCCTGCCCGGGTGATTCCCATCGAGGCGTGGCACGTCGCCTCGCTCGGCATCGACCTCTTTCTCGGCGCACTGGCGCTGGGCGCCAACCAGGTGGCGGTTCTCGCTGCCGGGAGCGAAGCGCCGGAATACCGCGTGAGCCTCACCGAGCAATTGGCGCTCGCACAGCAGATCGTGGCGGCCCTCGGGTACGTCGGGCAGCACTTCAAGCTGGTCGAGGCGGGGGACGCGCAGTCGCTCGCCTCCGCGCTCGCCGGCCTGGGCTCCGCCACCGGGCCAGCTGCGCCCGCGGCGTTCGCGCTCTCGAACGACAAGCGTATGGCGGTGGAATTCGCGGTGGAGCACCTGGCGAAGCACGCGCCCACGAAAACAGAGCAGATTGCCCTCGAAGCGGGTGCTCCGTGGGGTGAAGTGAAGGTCGACAAGGAGAAGTGCACGCTTTGCCTCGCGTGCGCCGGCGCGTGCCCCGCGTCGGCGCTGATGGACGGCGGCGAGGCTCCCCAACTCCGATTCCTCGAGCGTAACTGCGTGCAGTGCGGGCTGTGCGTGAAGACTTGCCCTGAAAACGCGCTGGCGCTCTCGCCCCGGCTGCTGCTGACGGCAGCTGTTCGCGAGGCCCGCGTGATCAACGAAACGCAGCCCTTCCATTGCGTCCGATGCAACAAGCCTTTTGGCACCAAGCAGATGGTTGATGCCATGGTCGGGCGCCTGTCAGGTCATTCAATGTTCTCGGGGGGGGCGGCGCTGCAGCGGCTCCAGATGTGCGCCGACTGCCGCGTGGTCGACATGATGTCGAACCCGAATGAGATGACCACCCGAGACCTGTAAGAAAAAGATGACAACCGCGACTGTCAATGCGCCGTTGGCGCCCGAGGACGCGGCGCGCGCCGGCTTTTATGCGCTGCTGGGCTCAGTGTTCACCCGCCCGCCGGATGCCAAGCTGCTGCAGACGCTCGCCATTGCCTCCCCGCTGGAGGCCGGCACCGTTCTCGCCAAGCCGTGGGAGGCGCTGGTTCTGGCCTCCGGCGTGGTTGACGCCGAGGCGGTTGCCGAGGAGTTCGAATCGCTCTTCGTCGGTGTGGGCAAGTCGAAGGTGTCCATTTACGCCGGCGCCTATTCCGGCGCCACCCCGGTTGACCACCCGCGCGTGCGCATCACCCAATCGCTAGCCGAGTTGCGCATCGAGCGTGCGCAAGGCGTCACCGAGCCCGAGGATCACCTGGGAGGCCTGTTCGAAATCATGCGGCTGCTGGTGGCCGGCGCGCCGGGCCGCCCGCCTGAAAGCCCCCAAGTGCAGAAGGGCTTCTTCGAGGCGCATCTGGCGAGGTCATCAACTAAGTTTTTCGACGCATTACTCAACGACCCGGATTCCAATTATTATCGACGCATTGCGGGCCTCGGAGCCGCGTTCGTGGACGTCGAGGCGCAAGCGTTTCAGTTGTCCTGATGGTGGTCGGTTTGCCGGAATCAACAAGAGGAGACAAGCCATGAGCAGCCAATCCCCCCGTGAATCCCGTCGTCGCTT
>Ga0075471_10002245_pt1 | contig 12720 bp, 14 predicted proteins | sample DEB19_08_DNA_2_FD_74787 | JGI IMG/M metagenome (GOLD analysis project Ga0075471, IMG submission 74787) | Aqueous microbial communities from the Delaware River and Bay under freshwater to marine salinity gradient to study organic matter... | ecosystem: Environmental > Aquatic > Marine > Coastal ... | reverse complement strand
GACGACGAATATCGACCGACTCCTCGGGAGACGGCGACGGCAGCCCCGACGGCGCTCCTGAAACCCCGGCCGCTGCAACACGCTGCGCGTCAAAACGCGAATCAGCGCTGACGATATCGTTGACATACAAAAATGCGCTGCGTGAGAGACCGACCTCGATGAACGCCGCTTGCATACCGGGCAGGACGCGCGTGATTCGACCTTTGTAGATATTACCGACGAGCCCGCGACGACTCGCGCGCTCGACGAAAACCTCCTGCAGCACACCGCCCTCGAGCAAAGCAGCCCGAGTCTCTCGCGGTGCGACGTTGATGAGGATTTCGGCGCTCATGCCTCAGGGTGCCACACCGATACGCCCGCTGCGACGAGCAATTCGGCCGTTTCAGCAAGAGGCAGCCCCATAACCCCCGAATAGCTGCCCGCGATGTGCTCGATGAAGACCGCGCCATAGCCCTGAATGGCGTATCCGCCCGCCTTGTCGCGGGGCTCTCCGGTGAGCCAATATTTCTTGGCCTCCTCGGGCGTCACGACCCGAAATCGAACACGCGTGCGCGAGAGCCGCGAACTCGTTCCCGTCGCAGACACGAGCGCCACCGCCGAAAGCACCTCGTGTTCGCGCCCCGACAGACGGGCGAAGGTCGCACGCAACGCAGCCTCGTCGGCCGGCTTGCCGAGTATGAGTCCGTCTACGGTCACGGTCGTGTCGGCACCGAGCACGGGCAAGGCTTCGAGACCTGCCTCGCGCCTCGATCGCCACACCCACTCTGCCTTCGATCGCGCCAGACGCTCGACATAGCGATCGGGCGTTTCGCCCGCCCGCTCATCTTCGTTGAGATCGGCAGGCTGCACGACATACGCCACTCCGATCTGGCGCAACAACTCGCATCGACGCGGCGATGCCGAGGCTAGACAAATCGAAGCGTCGTGAGTCATGCGCTGGCGTCAATCACGGTGATAAGGGTGGCCCTGAGAGAGGGAAAACGCTCGGTAGAGTTGCTCGATCAGCATTACGCGAGCGAGTCCGTGGGGCAAGGTCATTTTTGACAGCGACCAACTCTCGGCAGTCCGTGCGCGGACGGACGGCGCATGTCCATCCGCCCCGCCGATGAGCAACGCCAGATCCGGCGAAGACGAGGCCAGCGTCTCGAGTCGCGTCGCGAGATCGCGCGTACTCAAAGATTTTCCCGTTTCATCGAGGAGAACCACCCTCTCTCGATCGCGCAGAGCCGAAAGCACACGTTCGCCTTCACGCTCGAGTGCGGCGTCGGCAGAGCGTCCTCCCGTGCGCGGGACCGCTTCAAGTTCCACGAGTTCGACACGCCAGGGCGCTCGAAAGCGCTTCAGATAATCGGCAACCGCCTCATCAACCCACGCGGGCTGACGCGAACCGACCGTGATGATTCGCAGACGCATCGATGCACCTGCCTTTTGAAGATCGAAGGTTGTTTAGCCGCGCGCCGCGGACGTCCGCTTGCCACCGCTGTTGGAATTGCGAGGCGCAGGTGTACGCGGCTCCCAAAGATGCTCGAGCTGATAAAACTCACGAGTGCGAGGCAGCATGATGTGCACCATGACGTCTGGCAGATCGACGAGCACCCACTCGCCCTGCTGCTCGCCTTCGACGCCGAGCGGGCGCTGACCCGAGGCCTTGGCCATCTGCACGACACGATCGGCGATCGAGCGCAGGTGGCGATCGGACGTGCCACTCGCGATCACCATGAAATCGGCGACGTCACTCATGCCTCGCACGTCGAGCACACGGACGTCTACCGCCTTCATGTCGGACAAAGCCGCCTCGACGAGGCGCAGCGCTGGCGGAAGGGCTCGCGGTTTGCGCCCTGACGCGACACTCGAAGAGGTGTTTGCAGTCTTACGGGGTTTGACGGCTTTTCGGACGGGGGATTTCTTCGCGGGCTTACGAGCGGACGAGCGGGGTTTATTCATGCGCGCGAGCATAACATCCTGATTCGATGATGATGGTTCGGACAGGATCCGGAACCAAGAATCTCGGGTCGTCGCCCGCGACCAGTAGCTCACGCAGGTCGGTGGAAGACACCTCGAGCGGTGTGACCTTGCGCACGTGAATGCCGCCACAGGGCGCGGAGTGCAACGCGCCGATATCGGGCATCGCTCGCTCAGCCAACAACGCCGCGAGCGGGCCCTCGGTCGGCGGCGGCCATCCGGGCCGGTGTGCCACGACGAGGTGGGCGTAATCGAAGATGTCCCGCCAGCGATGCCACTGCATGAACCCTGCGAAAGCATCCATCCCGAGCAGCACGCAGATCGAGCGCTCCGGATGCTCCTCGCGTAATTCACTCAGCGTATCGATGGTGCGGCTCACTCCGCTGCGACGGATCTCGCGATCATCGAGAACGAATCCCGGCTGACCAGCGATCGCGAGACGAACCATCTCGAGCCGTAAGGCGGCAGAGGCGAGCGGCGGATCACGGTGACCCGGATTCCCCACCGGTATCCAGCGAACCTCGGCGAGTTGCAGCGCATGCATCAGCTCGTAACCCGTACGCAGATGCCCGACATGGATCGGATCGAACGTTCCGCCAAAGATACCGAGAGGTCCGTAGGGTGCGGCGCTCATGCTGCTCATTTGATCGGACGCAGGCCGCAACACTCGGCGCAGAGCAGGGTCATTTCATCCCACGGATCTCCCGCAAGTCGCCCTTTGATCATGCGATCTGCGCGTAACGCACGCGAAGAGAGACGAGCAAAAGGCATGCGCGCGACGCGAGGTCGCGCTCGATCAAGAGCGGCGAGCTGCGATGGCGAGGGTCTCGGCCCAGGCCGACGCGATGGATCATCACCGCGGCGCAGCGCCCAAAGATTTCGCAATTCGCGCGTGATCGACCACAGCACGAGCGTGGGCTCGGTGCCCTCACCACGCAGCCCCGCCAAAATACGTAGGGCGCGAGATGCATCACCCGACACCACTGCCTCGCCCAAACCGAATACATCGTAACGCGCACTCGACGTCACCGCTTCAAGCACAGCCGTCGCATCGAGTCGGCCTGCGGGTACAAGCAGTTTGAGTTTTTCGATTTCCTGTTTGGCAGCGAGCAAGTTGCCTTCTACTCTCGAAGCGAGCAAGGCGACCGCATCGCTCGTAGGCTCAAGCCCAGCGGCGCGAAGTCGCTGCGACAGCCACGACTCGAGCTGACGCGGACCAATTTCCCAAATCGGCAACCACGCCGCCTTGGACTCGATGGCTTTGACCCAAGCCGTGTTCTGCGCGGCGTAGTCGAGGCGTGGCGTCATCACCAGCAACAACGTATCGGCCCCCGCACTCTCGAGCATTTTTTGAAGCGCCGCGCCCCCTTCCTTTCCGGCCTTTCCCGAGAATCGAATTTCGACGATCCGTCGATCACCGAACAGGGACATCGACGACAGCGACGCGGCGATATCGGCCCAGTCAGCGCTGCGCTCGGGAAAATGCGTTTCGCGCTCGACGAAGCCCGCAGATCGAGCCGCCGCACGAATCGCATCGCAGGCCTCGCCGACGAGCAGGTCCTCATCACCCGAGACGAGGTACGCCGGGGGAAGCTGGCCGCGTTGAACCGCTTGCTTTAGGTGTACTGCGAGATTGTCGAGGCTGAGCTTCATGGAGGACCTCGATTATCGGCGACAACCGGCCGGGCGGCGGGTCTGGTCGCTGCTTACGGAGTGTTATAAAGTATCAGTACCGTAACTTAATTACATTCCCGGGCCCATGAAAACCTCGCTCTCCGCGTGCTCGATGCTTGCCATGCTCCTGACCGTTCCGACCCATGGCCAGTCAGTCAGGCCGTCTACCGAACTCGAAGAAGTCGTCATCACGGCAACCCCGCTGCGCAAGAACGCCTTCGAAACCGCGCAGCCCGTTTCGGTGCTCTCGGGCGACGCGCTCGTCACCCGTCGCGAAAGCAGCTTGGGGGAAACGCTCGCGGATCAGCCCGGCGTCTCGGCCTCAGCGTTCGGACCGATCGCAAGTCGCCCCATCATCCGCGGTCAAGGGGGACTGCGCGTGCAGACCTATCAAGACGGCGCCGACACTCTTGATGTCGCGGCACTGTCGGACGATCACGCCGTGGGGCTCGAGCCCATGCTGGCCGATCGCATCGAGATCGTGCGCGGACCCGCCGCACTGCTGTTCGGTTCAGCCGCCGCAGCCGGCGCCGTGAATGTCATCACACCTCGCCTGACGCTGTCGCGGTTCGAATCGCCGCTCGCCGGCGAGGTGCAAGTTCGCGGAGACACGGCGGCCAACGAGCGCGGGGTTGCCGCAAGAGTGGGCGGCCTCGCAGGAGATCAGCTGCAGTTCTCGGCGGATTGGCATCACTTTCGAGCGGATGAACTGCGCATCCCCGATGGACGCCTCACAAACTCCAACGGTGAAACACGCGGAGCCAGCGGCGGCTTTGGCTGGATTGGCGACCGCACATCGTTCGCGATTTCTTTGAGCGATCTTCGAAATGATTACGGGCTACCCGGCGACGGCCACGCGCACGAAGGTGACGACGAGCAAGAGACCGACGAGCACCACGGCGACGTACGTCTCGCGCTCGAGCAGAGACGCCTCGACTTCGTCGGCGAGCAGCGTATCGACGGTCCCTTCGATACGCTGCGACTTCGCGGCGCGCGCAACGACTACGCACACGTAGAAATCGAGGGCGATTCGATCGGTACGACCTACGCACAAGATGGCCGCGAACTTCGTCTGAGCGCCAATCGTGACGAGAGTTATACGATCGGTCTCCAGTGGCGCGAACTCGATTTCGACGCCGAAGGCGGGGAGGCTTTTCTGCCCGCGTCGCGCACACGCCATCTCGGTGCATATGGGTTCGGCGAAATCCGACTCGGTGTCGTAACGGTCGAAGCCGGTGTTCGTCTCGAGCAACAAGAGATCGCCGTGGCGCAGAACTTCGATCGCGGCGAATACCGCGATCAGGCCCTAAGCGGATCGCTCGGTGCGCGCTGGCGAGTGAGGGGGCCGTGGGAGGCCACGCTGCACGTCACGTCGACGGGGCGGCACCCCACGGCGACCGAACTCTATGCCTTCGGTCCCCACCTTGCGGTACAGCGCTTCGAGATCGGCGATGAGGCGCTCGATATCGAACGAGGCACGACGGCCGACCTCGGCCTTCAATATCGAACGGAGTCGGGTTGGAGCGGTCAAATCGGTATGTTCGCCGCCGAATACGACCAGTTCATCGCCGCGATACCCACGGGCACGATCGAAGACGATCTTCGCGTCGTGCGATTCACCGGTATCGACGCGCGCTTCGAGGGTCTCGAATTCGATTGGCGTCACGGCTCGCTCATCGATACCGCTTCAGGCACTCTCGGGGTGCGCCTCTTCGGTGACTACGTGCGAGCCCGAGATTCATCCGGAAATCCGCTGCCGCAGATTCCGCCCAAGAGACTCGGCCTCGAGTTCGAGTACCGCTCAGGCCCGCTGCGTCTCGGCTTTGAGACCATCGTCCATGACGCTCAGAACGATCTCGCCCAGGGCGAGACCCGTACCGCAGGCTTCACGGAAGTGAATGCCGAGGCAACCTATCGCCTGCGCCTCGGTACAACCGATATGCTTTGGTTTGCGCGGGGCGTGAATCTTTTAAATGAAGAGATGCGACGTCATGCCTCGCCCCTCAAAGATGTCGCACCACTCGCGGCGCGACACCTCGCCTTCGGATTACAACTCAAGTTCTAGGAGTGAGCGCATCATGATCCACTATTTCAAATTTTTGATTTGCTCGGGCCTGGGTCTGGCCGCTCTCGTCTCCTCGGCAGAGTCGCTCGAGCAGCACGCGCACTCGCACGGCGCGGTGACGCTCAATGTCGCCCTCGAAGGCCAGGTTTTGTCACTCGAGATCGATGCCCCGGCCATCAACGTCCTCGGGTTCGAGAAATCACCACGAAACGACGCGGAGCGCCAAGCGGTAGCGGCCGTCGATACCTGGCTCTCTGCCGGACGCGACATCGCTGGAGTCCCACGCGCAGCCGAGTGCCGACTGCAGTCCGTCACTTACGTCGCTCCGAAACTCGGCAGCGGTCATGCCGATTATCGACCCCGCTACACCTTCCGATGTGCCAACCCCGCAGCACTCGAATGGGTCGAACTGTGGGCGCTGCGTCGATTTAAAGATGTGGAGAAGGTCGAGGTGAACGTGATCAGCGCCTCGATGCAGCGGCAGGACACCCTCGCTCCCGGGAGTCTGCGGGTTTCGTTAAAGTAGCGCGGTGTCCTCGCCCTCTCCGTCATATTCGGCCGCCATCGACGCGACCGACCTGCTCTACGCGTGGCCCGGCAAATCGCCGGTCATCGATATCGCGCACTTTTCGGTGGCGCGAGGGGAGCGCGTGTTCTTGCGTGGACCGAGCGGTAGCGGAAAAAGTACCTTGCTCGGACTCCTCGGTGGCGTACTCAACCCGGCGCGCGGGCGGGTATGCCTGCTCGGAACCGACATCACGGCGCTCTCAGCAGGAGAGCGTGATCGCTTCAGGGGTGAACACCTCGGGTTCATCTTCCAGATGTTCAATCTCATCCCCTATCTCAGCGTGCTCGAAAACGTACTGCTACCGGCCCAGTTCTCGCCCGCTCGCGCCTCACGCATACCCGGTGGTGATCTCGCTGCGGAAGGTCGCCGCTTACTCGCGGCACTCGGCCTCGGATCTACGGACTTTCTCGATCGTCCCGTCACCGAGTTGTCGATCGGTCAGCAGCAACGCGTCGCGGCCGCGCGCGCGCTACTCGGTCGTCCGGGCATCATCGTGGCCGACGAACCCACCTCTTCGCTCGACTACGATTCGCGAGAGGACTTTCTTCGCCTGCTCATGAATGAATGCAAGACACAGGAATCTGCTCTGCTTTTCGTGAGCCACGATACGTCGTTGGGTCCGCTTTTCGATCGTAATCTCTCGCTTCGGGAGATCAACCGCGCATGAAGACGCTGCATCTCGCCTTGAGGTCACTGCGTAATCGGCGAGCCACGGCCTTACTGACCATCTGCGCCATCGCCATCAGCGTAGCGCTGCTGCTCGGGGTCGAAAAAATGCGCTCTGCGGCACGAGACGGATTTGCCAACACGGTCTCCGGGGTCGATCTCATCGTCGGCGCCCGTTCGGGGCAACTCAACCTCTTGCTCTACTCCGTGTTCCGTGTCGGCGATGCCACCGCGAACGTCAGCTGGGAGAGCTATCAAAAAATTGCGCGGCATCCTGATGTCGCCTGGACGATTCCCATCTCGCTTGGTGATTCTCACCGTGGCTTTCGCGTGATGGGTACCAACGGCGATTATTTCAAACACTATCGGTTCGCCGGCGACCGCGAGATCAAGTTCGCTTCCGGTAAGCCATTCGAAGATTTGTACGACGCCGTCGTCGGTGCCGAGGTGGCGAAACAACTCGGTTATTCGGTCGGCTCTAAGATCGTGATCGCTCACGGACTAGGCAACGTGAGCTTCGCGAAGCATGACGATAAGCCCTTCACCGTGGTCGGCGTACTCGAACGCACGGGCACACCGATCGATCGAACCGTGCACGTCGGCCTTCAAGCCATCACCGCGATTCACGTCGACTGGCAGAGCGGTATGCAGGCACCCCCCGGTAGTCAGATCGATGCCGACGATGCGCGAGCCCTCGATCTCACGCCAACCTCGATCACGGCCTTCATGGTTGGCATGGAAAGCAAGGTGATGACGTTCACCATGCAGCGAGCGATCAATGAATACCGCCAAGAGCCCCTGCTTGCCATCATCCCTGGCGTGGCGCTCAGCCAGCTTTGGAATCTCGTCGGCATCGCCGACACCGCCCTGATGATCGTGGCAGCCTTCGTCGTGCTCGCAGGCCTTCTCGGTATGCTCACGGCCATCCTGACGAGCCTCAACGAACGCCGCCGCGAAATGGCCATCCTGCGCTCCGTGGGCGCAAGGCCTCGACACGTATTCACCCTGCTCATCGCAGAAGCCGGCATGCTCGCCACGGCAGGTGTGGCGTCAGGAGTAGCCGTCTGTTACGGATTGATCTTCGCCGCACGGCCACTGCTCGAGAAGCGCTTCGGAATCTTCCTCGATCCCGGCGGTCTGACAGGCTACGATCTCGCCATCCTCGGCGCGATCATCGGCGCCGCGCTGCTGATGGGCGCGCTGCCGGCCTGGCGCGCCTATCGAAACACCCTGAGTGACGGCCTGACCATCCGTGTTTGAAACGACCACCATAAGGTTCACATGACCCAGTCAAAGATTTTTCTGTCTCTCCTCGTGTCGGCCATATTGCTCGGCAGTCATGGCGAAGCGCAGGGCATCACCCCGCCCGCCGTCGGCACACCGGTGCCCGAGCGCGCCAAGAAACCCCCGACCCCCGCCGGTGTGGCCCGTGAAATAGATTGGGACGAACTCCTTCCGCCCGATGCGCGCTCGCGGTTTGCCGCGAGTCCGCCACCCGCCGCCCACGACTATCTCGGCGAAGGCGGCATGGCCGCACAACAAGTGATGGATTTCTCCGTCAATAAGGCGCTCGACGGTACGAACGTGAAAATTCCCGGGTTCATCGTACCGCTCGATATCGGCAAGGACGGTCTCGTATCCGAGTTCTTCCTCGTGCCGTACTTCGGCGCATGCATTCACGTGCCGCCACCGCCGCCCAATCAAATCGTCTACGTGCGTATGAGCAAAGGAGTCGCGCTCGACTCGATCTACGAGGCCTATTGGATAACCGGGCGCATGAAAACCACCAACAAGACCACGCGACTCGGTGCGTCGGCTTACCAGCTCGACGGCTCGAAGGTCGAGATCTACAAATACTGACGCCATGCCCACACTCTTCGAAAAAATTATCGCGCGACAGATTCCCGGCGACATCGTCCATCAAGACGATCGAGTCACGGCTTTTCGCGACATCCATCCGCGAGCGCCGGTTCACATTCTGGTAGTTCCCAACAAACCCATCCCGACCGCGAACGACATCGCCGACAGCGATGAGGCCTTGATCGGCCACATGTTCACAGTAGCCCGCGATCTCGCCAAACGAGAGGGCATCGCCGAAAGCGGTTATCGTCTGATCATCAACTGCAATGGTGATGGCGGCCAGGAGGTCTATCACCTCCACGTTCACTTGGTCGGCGGCGCACCGCTCGGCCCCATGATCAGCCGCGCCTAATTAGCCGAACACACTCGCCCACAGCGCCCACCACAAAGAGCCTTCATGCTTCGCGAACTCTACCCCGCCATCGACGCCCGCCGCAGCGGCTGGCTACGCGTGTCTGACCTTCATGAAATTTATTGGGAAGAAAGCGGTAACCCGTCGGGTAAGCCCGTGGTCTTTCTGCACGGCGGCCCGGGCGGTGGCACCGATGCCCGCATGCGGCGTTTCTTTGATCCGAACCGTTATCGCATCGTGCTCTTCGATCAGCGTGGTTGCGGCAAGAGCCGGCCTTACGCCAGCCTCGTCGATAACACCACCTGGCATCTCGTTTCCGATATCGAGCGCCTGAGGGAGCATCTCGGCATCGACCGATGGCAGGTGTTCGGTGGCTCTTGGGGGTCGACGCTCGCACTCGCCTACGCACAAAGTCACCCCGAACGCGTCACCGAACTCGTGCTGCGCGGCATCTTCCTCGTTCGCCCGTGGGAGTTCCGTTGGTTCTACGAAACACCGGACGGTACCGGCGCACTCTATCCCGACCTTTACGAAGAGTTCGTTAAGCCGATCCCGCCCGCCGAGCGCGGCGAACTCATGCAGGCGTACTATCGTCGTTTGACGAGCGACGACCCCAAGGTGCGTCGCGAAGCGGCGATCGCATGGTCAGTTTGGGAAGGCGCCACGAGCTTCCTGCGACTCAACCCCGATTACGTCGCCAAGTTTGCCGAAGACGAAGTCGCCGATGCCTTCGCTCGTATCGAGTGCCATTATTTCGTCAATGGCGGTTTCCTACGAACGCCGTCGCAGCTACTCGATGACGTACCAAAGATTCGTCATCTTCCCTGCACGATCGTGCAAGGTCGATACGATGTGGTCTGCCCCATGAAAAGCGCCTGGGATCTCCACCGTGCTTGGCCCGAGGCCGACCTGCGCATCATCGCCGATGCCGGTCACTCGGCGTTCGAGCCCGGCATCTTGAGCGAGCTCGTCGCGGCCACCGACCGCTACGCCACTCGCTGACCGCGCTGCAACGCGCCGTTATCGTCGAGCAGACCGCGGGACTGCAGCCAGCGTCGGGCATCCTCAGCATCTTCCCGAAACCATCGGGCGGACGAGCCGAGTCTGAACGTATAGCCCCACTCGTCCATGTCAGTCATAACCGTTTCGGCACCGACCTCCGGCAGAACATCGCCCCAAAGAATTTGCAGATAACACACTGCATTCTCTTCGAATACGTCTCCACCGGCATCGCGATCGAGACATCGGCGTCGCGACTCGTCCATACACACAAAATGGGCCGCCTCATGAAGTGCGGAGTGCAACGGAGTATCGGGCCGGAGAAAAATCGTCGAGCCGACGAGACCCGCTTCACTGTCGCCCCAGTACGACCCTGGGATTACCTCGCCTTCCGAGACGTATCGAATCGTAAGACCATATGACGCCAGCAAGGCTGCCAGAGCGGTGCGCAGCGTATCGTCGAGCATTCTCACAAGCGCAGCCGCGCCTTCAGCGCAAACTGGCGAGTCGTTGCAGCACGATCCCAGCGGCCTCTTCTGCGAGCGTCGCACGCAACTGTTCACGCTCCCGCTCTTTGGCGAGCGCAAGCCGCTCGTCAAAGCTGAAGTCTCGAGTAACCGACACCTGCTCACTTGCGACTCTGAGTTCTCCCCGAAACTTGACCGAAAATGTCACGGAATAGGTCAATTCGTATTCGCGGGGAAGATTTCGGGCCGAGACTGATGCCACTCGCTCGAGTAATTCGTCACGCTCGATCACGAGCACCGTCTCGCTACCCGGCCCGACCTGTACTCCTGCGCTGCGCAGATTACGTTGCATGGCGTTGATGAAGTCACTTTGACGATCTGTGACTTGCAAGGTGAGGTGTTGCAGATCTCCGACGATCGGCACGGTGCCCTGCAAATGAAACCCACAACCTGCGACGAGTACGGCCACGAGCGCAAGAATGAGGGTCGTAAATCGCATCACACGACCACGTTGACGAGTTTTCGCGGGACCACGACGATTTTCTTAGGCGTCGCATCGCCGATGAAACGCTTCACGGTCTCGTCGGCGAGTGCGGTGGCACGAATCGAGGCCTCGTCGGCATCGACGGCCACGGTGATCTGTCCTCGCAGCTTGCCGTTGACCTGCACAACTAACGTGAGAGCGTCTTGACTGAGCGCGTCACGATCGACCGTCGGCCACGCCACATCGACGATCGCTTCACGGTGCCCGAGCGCCTTCCAGAGCTCGTGACAGACGTGAGGGACGATTGGGGAGAGGCCGATGACGGCGATCTCGAGCGCTTCCTGAGCCACCGCACGCCCCTGCGGACTGCGATCGTCAAATCGCGATACGGCGTTCAGTAGTTCCATGACCGCGGCGACCGCGGTGTTGAAGGTACGTCGACGTCCGATGTCGTCCGTCACCTTCGTGAGTCCCTGATGCGCTGCGCGTCGCAGATCTTTTTGCGCGGCATTTAACGCCGATTTATCGACGGGCGCGGCAGGCCCTGCGCTGACGTGCTGATACACCGCCGTCCAGAGTCGCCGTATGAATCGGAACGCCCCTTGCACACCCTCGTCTGACCATTCGAGCGTCTGCTCGGGCGGCGCGGCGAACATCATGAAGAGTCGCGCCGTGTCGGCTCCGTATTTTTCGACGAGGCTCTGCGGATCGACACCGTTGTTCTTCGACTTCGACATCGTGCCGAGGCCGTCGTAGTTCACCTCGAGACGAGATCCGTCGGCGCGGGTCGCATACCAGCGTTTAACGCCGTTCTGCTCTTCTTCGTCAACGTCGAGCGGATTGAAATAGGTGCGTCGGCCCTCTGCGGGCTGATGAGAGTAGATATGGTTCAGCACCATGCCTTGCGTGAGCAGATTGGCAAACGGCTCACCCACCGTGACGAGACCGAGGTCACGCATGACCTTGGTCCAGAATCGCGAGTAGAGCAGATGCAAGATCGCGTGCTCGATGCCGCCGATGTACTGATCGACCGGCAGCCAATATTTGACCCGCTCATCGACCATCGCCTTGGCGTTGTCAGCCGAGGCGTAGCGCAGGAAATACCAGGACGAGTCGACGAAGGTGTCCATGGTGTCGGTCTCGCGACGCGCCGGCTTACCGCAAGTGGGGCAATCCACCTTCCAGAACGACGGGGTCTTGCCGAGCGGATTGCCGCTGCCGTCCGGCACGAGATCTTCGGGCAGCACGACAGGTAATTGTTCGTCGGGTACCGGCACCTCTCCGCAGTGCTCGCAGTGGATGAGCGGGATCGGACAACCCCAATAACGCTGGCGAGAAATGCCCCAATCGCGCAAGCGAAATTGCACACGCTTGCGACCGAGCCCTTTTTTATCTAGGGCGGCAGCGATCGCGGAGACTGCGGCCATCGACTCGAGCCCGGAGAACTCACCGGAGTCGACAATCACGCCATAGTCACCATAAGAGACCTGCCACGGCGCTTCGGCTTTTTGCCACGACCCGTCGTGCGGTCGCACCACGGTGACGATATCGATGCCATTCTTTGAGGCAAACTCGAAGTCGCGCTCATCGTGGGCGGGCACACCCATGACGGCGCCCTCGCCG
>Ga0075471_10002244_pt1 | contig 12724 bp, 12 predicted proteins | sample DEB19_08_DNA_2_FD_74787 | JGI IMG/M metagenome (GOLD analysis project Ga0075471, IMG submission 74787) | Aqueous microbial communities from the Delaware River and Bay under freshwater to marine salinity gradient to study organic matter... | ecosystem: Environmental > Aquatic > Marine > Coastal ... | reverse complement strand
GACTCGCTTCGGCTTCCCACACGCGACGCCCTTCCTCGACCAACTCGGCGATGCCCCACCGCTGCAGGAATTGCGACTGTGATCGCATCACATCTGGTTCACCGACGTTGGACACGATTTGGTCGATGCACACGTCGGTCGTGATGTCCTGCCGTCCGACGTCGCGAAGGTAATGAGAGCCGCGTTCCTGACCGGCGTACGTTCGCAACCAATCTCGCCATGGTCGTGACGCGAGTTCGGCCGTGAATTGCACCGCGTAATCGAGGATCACGAGACGTCCATCGAGTCGCGAAAGCACGTCACGCAACCAGTCGGACGCGACTTGTTGCCACGGAACTCGGGCACCGTGCGTCGCTCGTTCGGGCAAAACGAACCCCGGCGTGGAGTCCATCGGACGAAGAACCTCGGTGAAGGAGTCGCCGTTGCTCGACACCCACGCCTCCCGCCACGATCCGTCGAACACCAGCAATCGAAAGGCCAAATTGTCCAACAATTCATTGGCCAACACCACGCCACGCAAATCGCCGTCAGGCAGGCAAGCGAGCGACGTCACGCCGTCGGGGTGCGACGAGCGTTGAAACTCCCCCGTCTCCACGCACACATAGTTCGAATGGTCGTCGCGCAAACACTCCGGGCCGGCGGCGATCACCGATCGGGCCAACGTGCCCGGTCCAGCACCGACTTCGAAGACCCGGAAGTCTTGTGGGCGCCCCATCTCGATCCACCACGCGTCCAATGCCCGCGCGATCACGGTTCCGAAGAGTGGTCCGATCTCGACCGAGGTGATGAAATCGCCGCGTCGTCCGGCGCGTCCGCCCACGTTGTAAAAACCCTCGGGCCCGTACAGAGCCGACTGCATGAACGCGTCGAAGCGAATCGCTCCCCCGTTGGCCTCGATGGCCCGGGCGACGTGATCAGCCGCCGAAGGCACCGGTGAGATCGACCAGATCGCCGAAACGCATGATCGTTCCCGGCAAGATGCCGAACACCAAGGTCCCGGCCACCGTGATGGTGAGCGCCGCGACGAGGGAACTCGGCGTGCGAACCGCCGTCGTCTCGCCGTTCGGAGCGGGCTTCATCCAGATCTCGCGCATGATGCTTCCGTAGTAACCGAATGCCACCACCGAGTTGACGGCGCCGATCACCGCGATGGCGTAGGCCCAACCATTGCCGGCTTCCAGAACGGCGCGGAACGCGCTGAACTTGGCGATCCATCCGCCGAGCGGCGGAATGCCGGCAAGCGAAGCGAGGAAGATCGTCATCAGCACTCCGAGCCCCGGCGCGTACGAGAACAAGCCGCCGAAACTGCTGATCTCGCCACTGCGCGTGGTGCGCGAGGCCGCTATCACCACGGCGAACATTCCGAGGTTCATGGCCGCGTACACCAGCAAATACACGATGACCGACTGCAAGGCGGGTCCGGCGGCGTCGCCCGTGCCGGCAACGGCCAAGGGCATGAGGATGAATCCACCTTGGCTGATCGACGAGTAGGCCAACATGCGCACGATGTTCGTCTGACGCAACGCGAGCAAATTGCCGAACGTCATGGTGATGGCCGCCATCACCCAGATGAAGGGCTGCCACACGTCCTGGGCCTGCGGGAAACCGACGTAGATGAGAGTCACCAACGCGACGAAACCCGCCGCCTTGCTGGCCACCGACAAGAACGCCGTCACCGGAGTCGGGGCGCCTTCGTAGGTGTCGGGAGCCCACGAGTGGAACGGAACGGCCGACACCTTGAAGGCGAAGCCGATGATCACGAAGGTGATCGCCAGAGCCTCGACTCCACCGAACTGTCCTTCGACCGTGAGTTGGGATCCGATCTCGGAGAGCAACGTGCTTCCGGTGACCCCGTACAACAGGCTCATGCCATACAACATGACGGCCGAGGCGAAGACGCCGAGCAAGTAGTACTTCACTCCGGCCTCGTTGCTCTTGCGGTCGCGCTTGCGCCACGCGGCGAGCATGTACGCCGGGATGCTGAGGAACTCGAGGGCGACGAAGATGCTCACGAGATCGCGACTCGACGCCATCATGACCATGCCGGTCACCGACGTGAGGAGGAGCGTGAAGTACTCGCCTTGGTAGTAGTCACCCTCTTCGACGTGGTTCTGCGACATCAGCACCACGACGTATCCGGCCACCAAGAAAAGTGCCTTCAACGTGAGGGAGAACTCGTCCACCACGTATCGACCATCGAACAGCGATCGAACATCGACGTCGTTCACGGCCAGAGTGAGAACCGGCAACAACGCTCCGAGCATCACGAATCCGGTGAGGGTCGCCGTGATCCACTTCTTGGTCTCGCTGGTGAAGAGGTCCACGAGGATGACCAAGCAGATGCCACCCGCGAGAACGATCTCGGGAGCGATCGCGTGGTAGTCGACCGAAGGCGACTGCCACGGCACCTGAGCGAGGATCGAGGACAACACGGATCAGCCTCCGAAGGCCTTGAGTGCCACCTGAACGGCGGGGTCGATGACCTTGAACATCAACTGCGGATAGACACCGAACACGACGATCGCGATGAGGAACGGTGTCCAGGCGATCCACTCGAAGATGTTGACGTCGTGCAGATCGCTGCCGTGATCGTCGTCGTCGTGCGAACCATGGCCGTGACCATGACCGTGATCGCCACCGGCGAATTCCGCCTTGGGCTCACCGAAAGCGGTGCGCTGGAAGAGCCACAACAGATAGGCCGCGGCGAACACCGTGCCGAGTGCCGCGATCACCATGAACGTGCGGAAGGTCTCCTCGGGCAATCCGATCGCCGGCGAGTACGCCGACAGAATCGCCGGGAATTCGCCCCAGAATCCGGCCAGGCCGGGAAGTCCGAGCGATGCCATGGCACAGAAACCCAGAATCCATCCGAGCTTGGGCATCTGCTTCAGCATGCCGCCCAATCGAGCGATCTCGAGAGTGTGATAACGATCCTTCACGCTGCCGGCCAAGAAGAACAGCATGCCGGTGATCAGACCGTGGGCGACCATTCCGAAGATGGCGGCGTTGAAACCCATCGGAGTGAGCGTGGAAATTCCGAGCATCACGAAACCCATGTGAGCAACCGATGAGAACGCGATGAGTCGCTTCATGTCGGTTTGCGCCAGGCATCCGAGCGCGCCGTAAATGATTCCGATCACGGCGAGCAGACCGATCCACGGTGCCCACTCCTTGGCGGCCTCGGGCAGGATCGGGATGGCGATACGAACGAAGCCGTACGTTCCGAGTTTCAGAAGAATCGCGGCCAGGATGACCGAGCCCTGCGTGGGCGCCTGCGTGTGTGCGTCGGGCAACCAGGTGTGGAACGGGAACATCGGCACCTTCACGGCGAAGCCCACGAACATTCCACCGAAGATCCAGATCTGAGCGGATCGGCCGAGCAGACCGCCGTACTCCGCCAACTGCGGGATCGAGAACGAAGCCTCGACGCCGGCGGGCAGTGCGCCGCGAACTTTGAAGAACAGAGCGATGAAGGCCACCAACATGAGCGCCGAGCCGAACATCGTGTACAGGAAGAACTTCAACGAGGCGTACTGACGCTGCTCGCCTCCCCACACACCGATCATGAAGTACATCGGCAACAGAACCACTTCGAAGAACACGAAGAACAGAATCAGGTCTTGGGCGATGAAAGTTCCGGCCATTCCCGTCTGCAGGATGAGCATCAGGATGAGGAAGGACTTCGGGTTACCCGGCGACGGAATGTGATTCCACGAGTAGATCATCACCAGCACGGTCACGACCATCGAGAGGAAGTAGAGCGGCAAGCTCATTCCATCGAGACCGATCGTGTAGTTGCTGGAGATGACCTTGATCCACTCCGCGTTCGCGAAGAACTGAAGCTTGTCGGCCTGACCGAAGTCGAACTGGGTCAGCGTGTAGACACCCACACCCAAGGTCGCGAGCGCGGTGACGAGAGCCACGAGCTTGTGCAGCTCCTCTTCCGCTTTGGGAATGAACAGCATCACGATCACGCCGACGAGCGGCAAGAACGTGCCTACGCTGAGCACCCAGTTTTGATCACGGAGTACATCCATGCCGTGTTTCTCCTCAGGTGTTGATGATGACGAGTATGAGAGCGCCGATGGCGGCCGCAGCGAACAGCAGCGCTCCGTATTGATTGACCTTGCCCGACTGCACGGGGCGCAACGCTCCGCCCGTGCCTCGGGCCGCGGCGCCCGAGCCGTTCACTGCGCCGTCGACGACGCGTTGATCGATGTTGCGGTACACCCAGCCGGCGACGCGACGCGAGATCTTGCCCGCGCCATTCACCGCGCCGTCGAGCACGTTCTGGTTGAACCAGTACGCCGCTCGTGAGATCGGATACGCCACCGCGCGAACGATGACCTTCTCGTACAAGGCGTCGAGGTAGTACTTGTTCCAGAGGAACTTGTATCCGCCGCGCAACACCTTGTTGCGCTCGGTCAGCCCGACGAGTCGACGGTTACGTCGCGTGTAGTACTGCACGCAGAACAACCAACTCGAGATCAGACCGAAGGCGACGATGACGAGCGAGAGGGCCGCCTTCGACCACTTGAATTTGGCGTGGCTCACCGTCGGGAAGTAGCAGACCATTCCTTCTTCGGGGGCCTCGACCGCGCAACCTTCTTCTTTGGCGCCTTCCTCGGCCGCGGGCACCACGATCGCCTCGCCGGGTCCCGAAGCGATGGCGGACTCGGCCATCACGTATTCGCTGCTCGGCTCGACGTACTTCTTGAAACGCTCCCAGTTCTCGCCGAACGGAGTGGCGTTGGCCAAACCGGCCACCAGAGCCAAGGCCGCGAGAATCATCAAGGGCACGGTGATCAACTTCGGACTCTCGTGCGGTCCGTGATCGGCATGCGAATCGTGATCGTCGTGCGAGGCATGCGCGTCATGGACGGCATGGGCGTCGTGATCGTCATGGGCCGCGTGCGCGTCGTGTTCGTCGTGATGTTCGCCAGCCGCCGCACCGCGAGCTTCGCCGAAGAAGGTGAGGTAGGTGGCGCGAGTCATGTAGGCCGCGGTGAGGAAAGCTCCCGAGAGACCCACGATCATGAACGCGTTGTAACCATTGTGGCCAACGTTGTCGATGATCTCGTCCTTCGAGAAGAAGCCGGCGAGCGGGAAGACACCGGCCAACGCCAACGTGGAGATGATCCAGGTCGTGGCCGTGATCGGCATCTTCTTGGCCAAACCGCCCATGTCCTTCTTCATGTCGAACGAGTGGTGCGAACCGGAGTGGCTCACGGAACCCGCCGACAAGAAGAGACACGCTTTGAAGAACGCGTGAGTGAAGATGTGGAAGATGGCCGGTAGCCATGCGCCAGCTCCGAGACCCAACATCATGTAGCCCAACTGAGACACCGTCGAGTACGCCAACACCTTCTTGATGTCGTGCTGAACGAACGCGAGAAGGGCGGCGATCACGATCGTGATTCCGCCGATGATCACGATGAAGTTGATGTTCGTGTCACCGATCTTCATGCCTTCCCAGAAGACCGGGTACAGGCGACCGACCAGGAACACGCCAGCCACGACCATGGTGCTCGAGTGCAACAGCGAACTGACGGGGGTCGGACCGGCCATGGCGTCGGGCAACCACGTGTGCAACGGGAACTGACCGCTCTTTCCGATGCAGGCCACGAACAGCGCGACGGCACCCCACGTGAGGGCACTGTGGCTAGCGGCACCGGACATGGCCCAGGCCGACAAACCGCTGATGTTGAAACCGGAGACTCCGAGATGTTCTTGGGTCCAACTGTTGGCCGAGAAGAACAGGATGCCCGTACCGATGAGCAAACCCATGTCGCCCACACGCACGGTGAAGAAGGCCTTCAAAGCGGCACGCGAGTTGGCCTCCTCTTCCCACCAGTGGCCGATGAGCATGAACGAACAGAGGCCCATGATTTCCCAACCCAGGATGAGCTGCACCATGTTGGGCGCCAGCACCATGCACAACATGCCGGCGGAGAACAACGTGAGAGCCGCGAAGAAGTGCGTGTAGCGACGGTCTCCGCGGAGATACTCGAGTGAGTAGATCTGCACGAGGCTCGAGATGAATGCCACCACGACCAGCAACGTGAGCGCGAGTCCGTCGATGTGTTGACCGATTCCGAACTCGAATCCGCCGCTCTGCCACCACGTCCATTCACGAATGATCGGACCAACGAAGGGCGCGGCATGATGCGCCCCCTCCTCGACGGCCGAATGAGCGCCGCTCACCACGCCATCGACCCGATGAATCCATTGCCAGGCGGCACCGACCGCCAGCACCAATGAACCGAGCATCGATGCGACACCGAACTCGCTGCCCTTCATCGGCATCTTCTTTCCGAAGAAGATGATGAGAGCGAATGCGACGGCCGGGATGATCGGGATGATCCAGGCGTGTTCCAGGAACCAGCCCGTGGAGGCGTGAACTTCAGCGGTTGCTTCTGCGGCGAGCATCGATCAGCCCTTCATCTCGGACAGGTCGTCGAGCGCGATGGTGCGCCGGTTGCGGTAGATCAGCAGGACCATCGCGAGTCCGACGCCGACCTCGGCCGCGGCGATCGCGATGACGTACAGGGCGAACGTGTTTCCGTCGACGGAACCATGTCGCACCGAGAAGGCCAACAAGTTCAGGTTGACGGAGTTCAGGATGAGTTCGATGCTCATGAGCACCATGACGGCGTTCTTGCGAGCCAACACGCCATAGACACCGATGCAGAACAGCACCGCGCCGAGCAGAAGGAATTGTGCGGTCAACATGGTGGTCTCAGTCCTTCCGCGCCAGAACGATGGCGCCGATGACGGCGACGAGGAGAACGAACGACAAGGCCCAGAACGGCAACAGGTACGGACCGAAGATGTCGTCGCTGATCACCTGGACCGGCACTTGGGTCATCTCGCCGGGATTCTCGATGAGTTTCTCGTCCTGGAAGCCGTCGATGATGACGTAGGACATCACGCCCAACATCAACAACGACACGGGGATGGCGATCTTCCAGTTCTTGTTGTTGAGATCGTTCTCGGCGCCGATGCGCGCCCGCGTGAGCATCGTTCCGAAAAGGAACAGAACCATCACGGCTCCGACGTACACCAGCACCTGGGTGATGGCCACGAATTCGGCCGACAACAGCAGATATTGAGCCGCCGCACCCGACAACACCACCACCAACCAGAGCGCGGCGTGAACCACGTTGTTGACGGTGACCACGCGGAGAGCTCCGACGATCATCAGCAACGCGATGATTCCGAAGCCAATGTTCTGGGCGACGAGAAGATCGGCGGCCAACATCACTTCTTGCCCTTCTTCTCGGCTCCGGCTTCGAGGGCCGGTGCTTCGGGCACGGTTTCCATCCACTCGCCGAGTTTCACCTTGTCGTGCAGAAGGTCGGCGATGCGCGGCTCGCTGTACTCGTACTCGGGGCTCCAGAACAACGCGTCGAAGGGACACACCTCGACGCAGATTCCGCAATACATGCACAACGCGTAGTCGATGTCGAAACGATCGAGCTTGTTCACCTGGCGGGGCTTGCCACCAGCGCGACGCGGAGGAGCCAATTCCTTGTGACCCTCGATGTAGATGCACCAGTCCGGGCAGGAGCGAGCGCACAACATGCACGACGTGCAGTTGTCCTCGCGCAGAGCAATGACACCGCGCGCGCGAATGGGCGGGGCTTCCTTCTCGTGCGGATATTGCACGGTGTTCGCACCATCGATGGTGGTGCGCTTGAGGGTGTTCAGCGTGACGCCGAGACCCTTCAGAAGACCGGGGACCTTGGGCATCAGAACGCCACCTTCAAGATCGCGGTGATCATGATGTTCACCAGTGAGACGGGAACGAGAACCTTCCACGCGAAACGCTGCAGTTGGTCTTCGCGGAAACGCGGGTAGCTGAAGCGAACCCACATGATGACGAACGAGAGCAACATCATCTTGGTGACCATGATGAGGGGGCCGACCACGTTCATCCAGTTGTCGACGCTGTCCATGCTGTCCCAACCGAACCAAGCGAACGGAATGCCCCAGCCGCCGAGGAAGAGCACCGACGCGATCAGCGAGAAGACACCGGCGGTGGCGAACTCGGCGATGAAGAACGTGAGGAAGCGGAAGCCGGAGTACTCGGTCATGTAACCCGACACCAGTTCCGATTCGGCGATGGGCATGTCGAAGGGGGTCTGAGTGAGTTCGGCTTGAACGGCGATCATGAAAATGATGAATCCCACGAACTGCGTGAGGACGAATGGGTTACCGAGCCCGTCCCAACCGAACATGGACCCAGCGTTCTGCGCCACCACGATGTTCTGCAGATTCATGGTGCCGGCCTGAATGATGACACCGATGACCGCGAGCACCATCGGGAGCTCGTACGCGATCAACTGACCGGCGGCGCGCAAACCACCGAGGAGCGAATACTTGTTGGCACTGGCCCAACCGGCGATGAGAATGCCGAGCACGCTCACCGACGACACCGCCAACATGTAGAACACACCGGCTTCGAAGTTGGTGAACCACGCGTCGGGACCGAACGGAACGACGGCCACCAAAAGGAAGGTCGAGACCAACACCACCAGCGGCGCGATCTTGAAGATGAAACGATCGGCGCGCTCCGGAGTGATGTCCTCCTTCTGCAGCCACTTGCCCACTTCGGCGAACAACTGCATCGAACCGTAGGGACCGGCTTCCATCGGTCCGAGACGACTCTGCATGAACGACATCATCTTGAAGAGAAAGACGTACACGATGGTGCCGGCCGGCAACAGCACGGCGACGACTCCACCGAGCACGCGCAACAGCGCCTGTGCCCAGTACGGAAGATCGGCGGCGAGAACGGAGGCGTTCATCAACGATCGATGTCCCCGAGGATGAAGTACAACGACGCCAAGATCGTGATGATGTCGGGGACGTACACGCCCTTCAACACCCACGGCACGATGGAGATGTTGTTGAAACTGGCCGAACGGATCTTGGTGCGGAACGGGCCAAGATCACCCTTGCTGACCACGTAGTAACCCATCTCGCCGAGCGGGTTCTCGGTCGAGACCCAGGCCTCGCCCTCGGGAACCTTGATGATGCGCGGCACCTTGGCCATGACCGGTCCCGACGGAATGTTGTCGAGCAACTGATCGACGATGCGCGTGGACTCGCGGACTTCCTGCAGGCGAACCCAGCAACGGGCGAAGCTGTCGCCGTCGGGGTGCGTCCACACCTTCCAGTCGACCTTGTTCCATGCCATCGGCAATGACTGGTCGCGACGCAAGTCCCAGTCGACGCCACTGGCCCGCAGGTTCGCACCCGAGAGTCCGTACTGCATCGCGACGTCCTTCGGGATCACGCCGATTCCCCGAGTACGACTCTGGAAGATCTCGTTGCCGAAAAGCAGGTTCTCCATCTCGTCGCAGAAGTTGCGCAACTTCTTCATGACGACGCGGGTCTCATCGATGAAACCAGCCGGCAGATCGTCCTTCAGTCCGCCGATGCGGTCGAAGTTCGGATGGAAGCGTCCGCCGGTGGCACCTTCAATGAGGTTCAGCACGTATTCGCGGTCACGGAACGCCATGAACACCGGAGTGATGGCACCCAACTGAACGCCGAGGTCACCGAGGAACAACGAAACGTTCGCGATGCGCGAGAGCTCGAACAAAATGGTGCGGATCCATTGGGCACGCGGCGGCGCCTCGATCTCCATCAACTTCTCGGCGGCCAGAATGAACGGCACTTCGTTGGCGAAACTTCCCAGCCAGTCGATGCGGTTCACCAGCGCGGTGACCTGGGGGTAGGTACGCACCTCGGTGAGCTTCTCGTAGCCACGGTGCATGTATCCGCACGACGGCTCGGCCCACACCACTTGCTCGCCGTCGAGGCGGGCGATGATGCGCAACGTTCCGTGAGTGGCGGGGTGCTGTGGTCCGATGTTGAGGGTCATGCCCTCGGTTTCGAGTTCGACGTTCAGCCGCGCATCAGCGGCCTGAGCCGCGATGTACGACAACTGCCGCCGGTCGATCAACGATTCGGTGGAGGTCATTCGGCGTCGCCTTCCTCGTCATCGGATCCGCCCGGCAGTGGTTCGACGTCGACGATGCCCGGCCACGGCTTCACGATGCGGGCCAGCAACGGGAAGTCCTTTCGCAGCGGGTGACCCTCGAAGTCGGAGGGCAGATAGATGTTCCGCAGATCGGGATGTCCGGCGAAACCGATGCCGAACATTTCATGCGTTTCGCGTTCGTGCCAGTTCGCTCCGGCGAAGACCGGAATCCATGATTCGATCACGGGCTCGTCGTCGGGAACGTCGCACTTGACGTTCACTCCGACGTGCAACGTCGGATGCACCAAGCGAGCGAGTACTTGCAGTCGGGTGGAGCCACCGGCGTATCCCTGCTTGATGGTGTCGTCGCGTTCCGGCGGCGGCGCGGTGGGATCGTCTTCGCCCTTTCCGAACGGCGACGGCATCCAGTCGATGGCCGACAGGAAACAGAAGTAGTCGAAACCGAGTGAGCGCAAAGCGAGCGCGGTTTGGCGCCAAGCATCGGTGCGAACGCGCACCCACACGTCGTCATTGGGCTTGACGAGACTGTCGAGCAACGCGTCGCCGATGGACGAACGAAGATCGTCGACGATGCGTTCGCGAACGCTGTCACCGGGAAGCGCGGCCACGGAGTCAGTCGACACGGACGGCACCCTTCTTCGACTTCGCGGACTTGTTGGTCTCACCGACGATGATGGGCTTGCTGCCCTCGCCACGCCAACGTGCTCCCATGTCTTCGTTGCGAATGCGTTGTTGCAACAACACCACGCCCTCGAGCAACGCCTCCGGCCGCGGAGGGCATCCGGGCACGTACACGTCGACCGGGATGATTTGGTCGACGCCCTTGGTGACCGAGTAGCTGTCCCAATACGGTCCGCCACAGTTGGCGCACGAACCCATCGAGATGACGTACTTCGGATCGGGCATCTGTTCGTAGAGCCGCTTCACGGCCGGGGCCATCTTGTCGGTGACGGTCCCGGAGATCACGACGAGGTCGGCCTGACGCGGACTGGCCGGCAATGGGATCACGCCGAGACGCATCACGTCGTAACGCGGGGAACCAAAAGCGGCGCCCATTTCGATGGCGCAACACGCGAGGCCCCACTGGTACACCCACAGGCTGTACGAGCGACCGAGATTCAAGAGTGAGTTCAGCGGCTTCGGGAGCCGCCCGCGGTCAACGAGACCCATGTGACTCCTTGTCCATTACACCCAGCGCAGGACGCCCTTGCGCCAGGCGTAGACGAGACCCAATAGAAGAACGCCCACGAACACACCCATCTCGACCAAGCCGAAGCCGGCGTAACGCTCGAGTTGAGTGGCCCACGGAAAGATGAACACCGCTTCCACGTCGAAGATCACGAAGAGCAGGGCGAACACGTAGTAACGAATCTGGCTTTGCGACCAGCCCTCGCCCACCGGATCCACACCGCTTTCGTAGGTCAGCAACTTCTCGCGATTCGGGTTGTTGGGTCGCACGAGCACCGCGATGCCCAAGAGCAACGAGGCCAACAGCAGGGCGATGAGCCCGAACCAGAACACGATGAGGTACGACCTCAGGAACTCCGACATCGCAGACGACGCTACTACGGGTCCGGTGACCACTCCCAACTTCTCCCCTGCTCATGAGGCAGAAGAAACGACACAGCCACGCGTCATCGACGAACAACATGACGTCTCGATGTCAGGAGCCCGCCACCTCGTTCACGAACCAATCGACGATCCGCGCGCACTCGGAACGGCTCCGCTTCACATGGTCACGAGTCTCGGCCATCACGGTCTCGGCCGACAGCCCCATGCGAACCAGATCCTCGGACCCGGCGGTCCATGCCGCCAGCATCGTCTCGGTGGCTTCGGGGTGGAATTGAGTGGCGAAACTCCGCCCCGACCGGATGGCCTGGGGTCCCGATGGGCTGGTTGCCAGCACGGACCAGCCCGACGGTGGGGTAAAGACGTCGAAATGCCATTGCATCCATGGTCCGGGGCTGATGACCTCGGGAATCTCGGTGTCCACCCGGTGCCACCCCACCTCGGGTCGCGTGGCCCGCTGGACCGAGCCACCCAAGCTGTGCGCCATCATCTGAGAGCCGTAACAGATGCCAAAGATGGGTACACCAGTTCGGTGCGCTTCGCTGACCAGGGCCGATTCGGCGGCCACCTCCCGTTGGACCCTGTCCCAGTAGACGCTCCATTCCGAGCCCAGGAGCACCACCAGGTCATGGCCAGCCAGGTCGGACCATTCGCTGGGGGTCTCACGCAAACACTCGTCGAAGGCGTATCCGTGGTGACGAAAACGTTCACCGACGAAGCCGGGGTCGGCATCGACCGTGTTGGCGACCAAAAGTGCACGCACGATCCACACGCTATGGCTACCGTGAGTCGGGCATGGGCATCGAGATCACCGGCGAGGCCATCGCCACCGCTCGCGAGAACGGGAAATCCGTGGTGAAGCACACCCCGGTCACCCCATCGGCCGCCTTGAGCGACCGCACCGGAGGGTCGGTGGTGCTCAAAGCCGAAAACATGCAACGCACGGGAAGCTTCAAGATTCGCGGCGCCATGAACAAGTTGGCCAGCCTCGGCGAATTGGCCAAGAGTGGCGTCACGGCGGGAAGCGCCGGCAACCATGCCCAAGCTCTGGCGTTCGCCGCACGGACCTATGGGATTCCGTGCGAGATCTTCGTGCCACGCAACGCCCCCATCGCCAAGATGGCCGCCTGTCGCGCCTATGGC
>Ga0075471_10002243_pt1 | contig 12732 bp, 9 predicted proteins | sample DEB19_08_DNA_2_FD_74787 | JGI IMG/M metagenome (GOLD analysis project Ga0075471, IMG submission 74787) | Aqueous microbial communities from the Delaware River and Bay under freshwater to marine salinity gradient to study organic matter... | ecosystem: Environmental > Aquatic > Marine > Coastal ... | reverse complement strand
ATCGAACACGAGTACATCCCTTCGGATCTCATCTGCGCCGCGATGGGCCGCGACGTCGGCTTCACCGTCGACGGCATCATCGAAGCCCGACGCCTGCGTCTCGGCCAGCGGCAGCTGGGGTTCCTCACCGGAATTTCGCCGCGGGAGAGCATCGTGCGCTTCCGCGTCCCCGATGAAGACTGAACACGTCATCCTCGCGATCGAAACCTCGGGCGACGTCGCCTCGGTGGCGTTGTTGGTCGACGGCGTCGTCGTGTGGTCGCGCGAGTTTCCGGAAGCCGTGAAGGGCGGAGCCGCGGTGGCGCCGGGCGTCGCCGAAGCGCTCGCGCTCGGTCACGTTCCGACGGCGGTGGCGGTCGGCGCGGGTCCCGGTTCCTACACGGGCGCGCGGATCGGCATGACGTGGGCGAAGGTGTTCGCCTTCGCACGCGGGCTTCCTTTGTATCCGGTCCCCGGTCCCGAAGCGCTCGCGCGCGCCCACGCCGACGGATCACGACGGGTCGCCGTTTCGATTCCCGCTCATACGGGTGTGGTGTACGCCGCCGTCTACGACCCCTCGACGTCGCCGCCCGGCGTGATCGTCGCACCGTGCCTTCTGTCCGCGTCCGCTCTCGACGAAGCCGCGGGCCCCGACGCCGTACGCATCGCGGTACCGACCGTTCGCGTCGCCGCCGCCTTCGTCGGTCGCGTCGCCTACGAACACATTTCGGCGGGACGCGCACCCGCCTCCGGCGACGCCGAAGAACCGCTCTATCTGCAGGCGTCCGCTCCGGAGCGGAAGATCGCCCCATGAGTCGTCTTCGGGCGCTCGTGCTCGGGGTCCTCGTCTTCCTGACGGCCTCCCTCGCGGGAACCGTGTGGTTGCTGAATTCCGACAAGCTCGCGTCGATGGCGCGTTACGCGGCCGCGTTCGCCTTCGAATCCGACGTGCGTTGGGAAGAGATCTCGAGCGACGGTTGGGACACGATCGTCGTCAAAGAACTCCAACTCATGCGGCCGGGAGAGCCGGACACGATCTACGGAACGATCGACGAAGTCCGCGTCTCGATTCGTCCGTGGCGCATTCCGTTCCGCGACGCGTCCATCGTGAAGGACGTCGAACTGCGCAACGCGCGCGGCACCGTGCGATGGGATCCGAAGACCGGATTGCTCGATATGCCGTCTCCCATCAAGGAGGAGTACGGCGAAACGAAAGGCGGGTCGCTCGGCGACATCCCCGTCATCCGTCTCGAAGGCTTGTTCGTCACGCTCGAACACGCGCCGTACGTTCTGAAGACGCGCCAAGAATTGGCGTTTCCCGGTCTGAAGATCGACGTGATGCCCGACGGTTCCGAGCGTTGGCTCTACCGTTTCGGCGCGACCCTGAAGGACAACCCGATCCTCGGCACCTTCGACATCGGCGGCAAATTCAACGCTCAGACGATCCAGCTGTCGATCCATCGCCCCGGAGATCTCGTCGGGGAACAACTTCGCGAAATTCTCCGCGAGCCGGAGGACAAGCGCACCGCGGAACTCCTCGCCGGACTATCTGTGAAGGGGGACATCGGACTCGGTCTCGACGTCTTCGGCCGCGCGGGTGATTCGACGACGTCGATCGGCGGCACCATCCGTCTCGACGGCGCGAGCATTTCGCATCGGACCATTCCCGTGCGGCTCGACGACATTCAAGGCCGCGTTTCCTTGAACGACGGCGTGCTGTCGACCAAGTCGCTCACCGCGCGCTTCGAAAACGCGGATCTGAACCTCTCGGCGAACGTCGATCTTCGGCCGCAAGCCGAGCGCCTCGTAATGGCCGACGTCGATCTCGTCGGTCTCGATCTCGGTGGAGGATTCGCCGATCGCCTCTCGCATCTCGGGGGCGCCACGCTCAAAGTGAAGGAGCAGGTCGACGCGTGGCAGCCGCGCGGCTTCGCGAACCTGAAGGGACGTCTCGCGGTGCCGGGTCCCGCAGCGCGTGTTCCCACCACTCCCGAGCCGTGGTTGTTCATCGACCTCGATCTGCGCAAGAGCGTCGCGATCAATTACCGGGGATCCGTTCAGGAAGATGGTCTTCGACACGGATTCCCGTATCTACTTTCCGACGTCTCCGGCGTCGTGCGCTTCACCGACCTCGACATGCGATTCGATCGTGTGACGGCGAGCCATGGATCGGCGTTCATCGAAGCCCGCGGTTTGATCGGCTACGAGCGGGCCGACGACGAGACTTACGACGTCGATATCGTCGCGCAGGGAATCCCCATCGACGATGCGTTGAACGACGCTCTTGAAGAGGAAGGCCGCGCCTTGCTGAGCGCGCTCGACGCCGAAGGCGTCGTCGATCTTCTCATCGGAGTGAAACGGACGCGTCGTGACCCTCCGGGTGCTCCGATCATCGCCGACGTCGATCTTCGGGGCGTTCGTTTGCGCCCGAAGCAGTTTCCACTGCTCGCCGACGATGCACGCGGTCGTGTTCACATCGAGGGTTCGACGATCCGCATCGACGGTGTCCGTGCGCGGCATCGTGGCGGCGACGTGATGGTGTCGGGACGCATCGGCACCGGCACCGAGTCGGGCGTCGTCGATTTGAAGGCGGAATTCCAACGTCTTCCGGTCGAAGCACCGCTGCTCGACGCGCTCGACGTTCCGTCGCCGGAGGCGGCGGACGAACTGCGCAGCCTAGCCGTCTTCGGGCGCGTCGGTGGAACGGTCACTCTGAAAGCCGACCGCGAGCGGCCCCTCGACGTGAAGGGGATCTTCGATCTCGACGGTGTCGGCCTGACGTTGAATACGCCGAAGTTGCCGATCGAGAACGTCGAAGGTCCGGTCGCGTTCGAAAACGGACGGATCACGATCCGTGACGGGGTCCGCGCCACCTTCGTCGGCGAACGCTTCGCCGCCCGCGGCACGATCGATCCGCAAAAAGGACTCGATCTGACGATCGAGGCGGACCGTTTCAAACTCGACGAGCGGTTCTTGAGCGCGCTCGCACCCGCGATCCCGGGATACATGCTGATGGAGGATCGTCCGATCCTCGACGGTGTCGCGTCCGCGGTGGTCCGCGTGAAGGGACCCCGCGATGCGGTCGTCGTCGACGCCGACGTGACCGCACAGGGGATCGACGTCGCTTTCACCAACGGGCTACGCCTCGCGCGCGTCGAAGGTCGCGTGGCGTTCGCACCGGACGGTGCCGCGGTCGGAAGCGAGATTTCCGCCGAGTTGCCCGTCGCTCGAGCGGGTGCCGATGTGCGACCCAACGATGCGATGGCGCCGGAGCGACGCACCTCGTTGACGGCGAACACGGCGACATGGACCCCCGCGCGGCCCGCCTCCGGTCGGCGCCCCGCGACGGAAGCGCGCTTGTCGATCGAAGGCGCGATGCTCCGCGACGCTCCGTTGGGGGCCGACTTCTTCAAAGCGTTGGCGCTTCCGGGAAACGTCGAGTCCGCTCTTTGTGAGCTCGAACTTTCCGGGCGATTGGACGCGACGTGCCGCGGTGTTTCGTGGACGCGCGAGGCGGGTTGGCAGATCGGTGCTTCGGACGCGACGTTCACCGATATGGCGCTCGGTGCCGACCGACGCGTCGAAGCACGCCTCTTGAAGGTGAGCCGCGGCGTATTCGGGGACGAGCCCGACGGACGTGTGTATCGCGGTCGACTGGAAGGGACATCGGTCAGAGCGTTCGGCGTCGCGATGCCTCGCATCGCGGCCGACCTCGCCTGCAACGCTCGTGCGTTGGAACTCGGTCGTATTTCGGCGACGCTCTTCGAAGAAGCGACGAAGGCGCAGCGCGAGGGTGAAACGGATCGACCCGCGGGTGGTCGACTCGAAAACGAGTCGACGAAACTCAAGGTGCATTTCCCCGACGGAACGTTCGCGCTGGACGTCGTCGCGACCGATGTTTCCATCGCGGATCTCGTACGCGTGTTCGATGCGGATCCCGGCGACGTCTGGGGCCGCCTCCGGTGCGAAGTCGCCGTCGTCGGGCCGATCACGGATCGTCCGCGTTGGATCGGTCGTGCCCGCACGGCGGCCAACGTCCACAACGTCGTCGAACTGCCGCTGTTCGCGAAGCTCTTCGGCATCTTCGACATCACGAAGTTGTTCCAAGGACGCAATCCCGGAGCGATGGTCGATGCCGACGCCGAAATTCGCGACGGGGGATTCCACCTCTCGCGCGTGCGCGTCGCGGCGCCCGACGTTTCGCTCGACGGGAAGGGTTGGCTCGGCTTCGATGGTCGTATCCGAGCGAACTTCGACGCCACCTACCGAGCCGGGATCGACCCCTTGTCGTTGCTCGGACTCATGTTGAAGGGCCTCGCGGCCTCGAAGATCGGCGTGGTCGGAACGTTGGGGACGCCGGATGTTTCTCTGAGCGAGATCGACGCGACGCCGCCCGGTCCGGAGTCGGCACCCGCGAGTCGGCCGACGCCCACGTCCGCACCCGCGGCCGCGGATTCCCGCTGATCGACGAACCGCGGTGCGTTCCCGACGTCTAGGTCGGGATCCCCTCGTTGCGCGCTTCGAGCAAGAGACGCCGCCGCGTCACGAGATGCAGCACGATCGCCCCCGCGGGGAGTCCGATCGCGACGATCCAAAAGGGAAAACTCTCGAGCCGTCCGTCGGGAGAGAGTGCGGCGCGGCCCGTCGCGTCCAAGGCTCGGCGAAAGGTCTCGGCGATCACGAGCGCGGTTACCGAAAGGAAGACCCGCGTCGGTCGAAGGATGCGCGCCCGTGCGGCCGGGGAAAGGGCGGCGAACACTTCCGGTTTCGGAACGTTGATTCCGTTCGGCTTGACGGCGGCGCGTCGCACGACGGTTCCGCCGAGAAAGACGAGAAGAATCGGCACCAGCGTCCCGATGACGGGCAGGACCCACCACGAATCTTTCGAATCCCAACGGTTGGGGGTGCCGTCCCAATCGAAATGCATGGGAACGCGTTCGGGGAGTCGCGGCCACCAAGTCGTCGCCGTGATCCAAACCCCCATGACCGCCGCGAAGGCGGCCGCGGGCAGGATGCGATCCGTCCATATGTTCGGAGGTGCGGGATCGTCGTCGGTGGACGGGTTTGCGGGCGGCATGCTGATACCATCATGACATGGATTCCAAGCGTCTCGTGGCCGTGATCATGGCCGGTGGCAGCGGTACCCGATTCTGGCCCCGCAGCCGTCGCAACCGACCGAAGCAGTTTCTCTCCTTCACGGGCGAAGACTCTCTGCTGACGTCCACGGTCAAGCGCCTCGAGGGGCTCGTCGCACCGGAACAGACGTTCGTGATCACCGGCGCGGTCCACGCGAAACTCGCGCGTGAGCACACCGGACTTCCGCCCGCGTCGATCATCGCCGAACCGGAGCGTCGCGACACGGCGGCGTGCATCGGTCTCGGCGCCATGCTCGCGCAGTCCGTCCGCGAAGATGCCGTGATGGTGGTCCTCTCGGCCGACCATCTCATCGAGCCCGCCGCTTCGTTCCGCGATACGTTGATGCGGGCGGCCGAGCTCGCCGACGCGCACGACGCGCTCGTCAGCATCGGACAGCGGCCGACCCGGCCCGCGACGGGGTTCGGCTACATCGAACTCGGGAAACGCATCGACGATCGCACTCCCGTCGGATTCAACGTCACCTCGTTCCGCGAAAAGCCGGACGCCGAAAAGGCGCGCCGTTTCCTTCAGGCGGGGAACTTCCTTTGGAACTGCGGGATCTTCGCGTTCACCGCCCGCGGCATTCTGAAGGCGATGCGTCAGCACCTGCCCGAACTCGCGCAGGGATTGGACAACATCACCGACCCGCGGGATCCCGCGTGCATCGAACGCGCGTGGACGGCGCTGCCGAAGATCTCGATCGACTACGGTGTGTTTGAAAAGGCCACCAATCGGCTCGTCGTCGAATCGACGTTCCGTTGGGACGACGTCGGCACGTTCGAAGCAATCGCCCGCTACCGCACACCCGATGCGTCGGGCAACGTCGCACGCGGAGACGCCGCGTTCCTCGAAGGCACGAAGAACTGCCTCGTCGACAACGACGCGGGGGGGCTCGTCGTGATCTCCGGCGTGAGCGACGTGGCGGTCGTCCGATCGGGCGACGTCGTGATGGTCGTTCCGCGTCGCGATCTCGAGAGCGTTCGCAACGTGGTGGACCGTCTCGCCAAGGACGGACGGCACGAGGTGCTGTGACCTCCGGAAACCCCGTGGACGACGGCCGCGGAGCCGTGATGGCGCTCGACGTCGGAAACCGTCGTATCGGAGTCGCGGTGACCGACGCGCGCCGCCAGTTCGTGTTGCCGCGCGAGACGCTCGAACGGGTTTCCGCCGATGCGGATGCTCGGGCGTTGAAGAAGATCGTGGAGGAAGACGGCGTGCGCTGGATCGCCGTCGGATTGCCGATCAACGTGGACGGCACTGAAGGTCCGCAGGCCCATGCATCGCGTGCGTTCGCGGCGGACTTGACCGCTCGGACGGGACTTCCGTGCCTCTTCGTCGACGAACGTTACACGTCGATCGAGGCCGACGAGGCGCTGCGCGAACGATTCCGCGATTGGCGCGATCGGAAGGCCCGCGTCGATCGTGGCGCGGCGGCGCTCATCCTACGTACGTACCTCGAACACGGCCCGATGCCCTGATCAACGGCGCCCCAGCGCGACGCGTACCGCTTCGCGCCGCGGCGAAGCATCACGGAGGACGACGACCGCGCCGTCGTTGCCCGCGTACAGCGGGATCCAACCGAAACGTTCGGCGTTCTTCGGGAGGAAGGCCGTCGGGATCACGAGCATGTCGACGGCGTATTTCTTCGCGACCGCTTCGAGCAGAGCCGGATCGTCGACGCGAGACCATTCGGCCGCGAGCGCGGCGCCGAAGCGGGTGACGCGACCGTCGGTCGCGGTGCGGCAGTTCGGTCCGAGCATCGAGGCGAGATAGCCACCCCACGCCGGAGGATGCGCGAGGTTCAGCGGAACTCCCAACGTACGGATCCACGTCGCGGCGGCGACCGGATAGCCGCGCCCCGCGGAGGCTTCTCCGAAAAGTCGATCTTCGCCGAAGGCGGCGACGGCACGCGCCTCTTCCGCGAGATGCAGGACGGGGACGGTCAGGAAAGCTGCCGCGCTCAGCGCAACGGCCGCGCCGAAGCGACGGACGCGTTCCGGTCCCCACGCCGCCAAGAGGGAGGCCGCCGCGAGATGAAGCCCGAAGACGAAGCGGACTCCCGTCCATGTCGTCAAAAGTGCAACCGCCGCGTCTCCCGGTCGGCATGCGACGAATCCCTTTCCGTCGCGACGTCGGACGAACTCCGCGAGCGTCGGGAGTGCCGCGAGCGCCACGGCGGCGAGCGCCGCCCACGCGGCCGGAAAGTCGCGCACGGGAAAGTCGGCGAGTCGACGCCATTCCGGAATGAGAGGTCGAAGCGGAGTCGTGTCGGCGGCGTACGCGAGTAGGGCGGACGGACCGTCGGGGTGGATCGCGAGTCCGACGACGGACGCCGCGAACGTCGCGACGGCGGCCTTCGGATTCGGGCCGATCAGGCGACCACCCGCGAGAAGCGGGGCGAAGATCGCGCCGGGGTGGAGGTTGGTCCAAAGCGCCGTGAGGCCGAAGACGCGAAGGGTGCGCCCGGGGGACTCGCGGTCGAGGAGGTCCGCCATCACCGGAACGAGGGCGAGGGTGATCAGGTCCGGACGAAGTCGGAAGCGATCGTCGCCGAGCGCCATCCACATCGCCGCGACGAGGAGACCCGCGAGCGGGGTGCCGCCGCGCCGTGCGCCGAGCCGAAACGCCGCCGAGGCCCCCAAGGCGCCGAGGGCCGCCGCCGCGATCCGAAGTCCGCCGACACCGAAATATCGGTGTATGGCCGCCATGAGCGTGTCGGAGAGCCAAGCCTGATGGTCGGGGGCCGTCGGCAGGGGCAAATGCGAGAACGGCTCGACGGTGGGCCAGGCGCCGTGTTCGAGGGCCAGCTGCCCGAGACGCAGATGCCAGTGGAAATCCATGTCCATGACGGCCGTGAACCCGAGAAGGGCCCCGACGAGCATCACGAACGCATGAAAACCCCGCGACATGACGTGACGTTATCCGAAGCGTCGGCCCGGCGGTCTTGAACGGGCGGAACGGGGGATTCCGGCCCGGGTGCGGATGCGGCGAGGGGCGGGGTGTCGGTTGGGGAAGTCCCCCCGGTGGGTTAGCGTGTGCCTTGGATAGGTCCAACCCTGTGGGGGTTGCCACCCGAGAGCCTTTCGGCCCGCGGGGATGTCACGTGACGGCTTCCCACCACCGGCCGACCGATTCCCCGAACTGGTTGCCACGGCTCGCCGGGCGCACTGGTGAACGGGATGACGGTCGAGAGGTTGCCGACGGTGCGTTCGCACCCGGCGCTGGGCAAGGAGAACTTCCATGACGACGTCCGACAACAAGAAGAACGTGGTGGCGGCCAACCGCATCCACGACAACGACACCGGTTCCCCCGAAGTGCAGGTCGCGCTGCTCACGGATCGCATCCGTCACCTGACCGAGCACCTCAAGGGTCACATGAAGGACCACGCGTCCCGTCGCGGCCTCCTCATGATGGTCGGCAAGCGCACGAAGCTGTTGAAGTACCTGCGCAACGCCGCTCCGGCTCGCTACACGGCCCTCGTCGAGAAGCTCGGCCTCCGCAAGTGATCGCGCGTCCGCGCGGCCGCTTGAATTGACACAACACCCCGCCGGGGATCCGTCCCCCGCGGGGGTTCCGCATATAAACCTATGTTCAACATCACCAAAGTCACACGCACCGTCGCGGGCCGCACGATCTCCTTCGAGACCGGCCGCATCGCCCGCCAGGCTCAGGGAGCCGTTTTCGCGCAAATGGGAGACACCGTCGTGTTGTCCACCGTTTGCGTCGCGAACCCCCGCGAGGGCCTCGATTTCTTCCCGTTGACCGTCGAGTACCGGGAAAAGACCTACGCCGCGGGCAAGTTCCCGGGCGGCTACATCAAGCGCGAAACGCGCCCGTCGAACGGCGAGATCCTCGTGTCGCGCCTCATCGACCGCCCGATGCGCCCGCTCTTCCCGGAAGAGTACCGCAACGAGGTGCAGGTCATCTCGACGGTCATGTCGGCCGACAAGGTCAACGATCCCGACACGCTCGCGATGAACGGCTCGTTCGCCGCCGCGATGCTCGCTCCGATGCCCTTCAAGGGCCCGCTCGCGGCCGTGAAGGTCACGCGCGTCGGCGGCAAGTTCATCGCGTTCCCGACGCCGGATGAACTCGATGCCGGCGATATGGACATCGTCTTCGCGGGCACGAAGGACGCGATCATGATGGTCGAAGGTGAAGCGCGCGAAATCGGCGAAGCCGACTTCCTCGCGGCCTACGACTTCGGCGTCTCGGTGATCCACGAGATCATCGACATGATCGAAGAGCTCCGCGACAAGGCGAACCCGGAACCCTGCACGTGGGCACCGCCCGCGGGTGGTCCCGGCGAGCTCCACGAGAAGACCAAGCGCAACTACCGCTCGCTCATGCGCGAGGCGTACGCGACGTCGGGCAAGCACGCCCGTTCGGACGCCGTCGACGGCGTGAAGAAGGCGGCGGTTGAAAATCTTTGCCACCCCGACGACGCGACCTACGCGGCCGACGTCAAGTTGGTGAAGAAGGCGCTTGCCGATCTCGAATACGAAGTCGTGCGTCAGATGTGCCTCGACGGCAAGCGCGTCGACGGACGTGCGCTCGATCAGGTTCGCCCGATCGCGATCGAAACCGGCGTGCTTCCCCGCACGCACGGATCGGCGTTGTTCACCCGCGGCGAAACGCAGGCGATCGTCACCGTCACCCTCGGAACCACGCGCGATCAGCAGATCGTCGACGGCCTGATGGGCGAGTACGGCAAGCGTTTCGATCTTCAGTACAACTTCCCGCCGTTCTCGACGGGTGAAGTGAAGCCGATCCGCGGCACGGGCCGTCGTGAAATCGGTCACGGCAATCTCGCCGAGCGCGCCGTCAAGGGCGTGTTCCCGGCGGAAGCGTCGTTCCCGTACACGACCCGCGTCGTGTCGGAGATCACCGAGAGCAACGGCTCTTCCTCGATGGCCTCGGTCTGCGGCGCGGTTCTCGCGCTGATGGATGCGGGTTGCCCGATCACGCAGCCGGTCGCCGGCATCGCGATGGGTCTCATCAAGGAAGGCGGCGATATCGCCATCCTCTCCGACATCCTCGGAACGGAAGACCACCTCGGCGATATGGACTTCAAGGTCGCCGGATCGGGCCGCGGCATCACCGCGGTGCAGATGGACATCAAGATCACGGGCATCACCCGCGACATCATGAGCCGTGCGTTGGAACAGGCCCGTCGCGGCCGCTTCCACATCCTCGGTGAAATGAAGAAGGCGATGCCGACGGTCCGTCCGTCGATCAGCAAGTACGCGCCGCGTCTTCTCGTCCTCCAGATCAGCGTCGACAAGATCGGCCTGCTCATCGGACCGGGCGGCAAGACGATCAAGAAGATCCAAGAGGACACGGGTGCGACGATCGAGGTCAACGACGAAGGCGTCGTCAACATCTCGTGCGTCGAGCCGGAAGGCGCCGAAAAGGCGCGCGCGTTCGTCGCCGGCCTCACGGCCGAAGTCGAAGTGGGCGCGACCTACAAGGGCAAGGTCGTTTCGATCAAGGACTTCGGCGCCTTCATCGAAGTGCTCCCCGGACAGGAAGGTCTTTGCCACATCTCCGAGATGGGCGAAGGCTACGTCGCTTCGGTGACGGATGTCGTCAACATCGGCGACGAGGTGCAGGTCAAGGTCATCCTGAAGGACGACCAGGGCCGCCTCAAGTTGTCGATGCGCGCCGTGACCGACCCGGATTGGGAAGCCAAGCGCGCGGCGGGCGGCGGTGATCGTCCGCGCGGCGACCGCGGCCCCCGTGGCGGTGGCGATCGTGGCGGGTTCCGTGGCGGGGATCGTGGTCCGCGCGGCGGCGGCGATCGCGGTGGATTCCGCGGCGATCGTGGCGGCGATCGTGGTCCGCGCGGCGGTGAAGGTGGCGGCGAAGGCGGTGTCGACCGCTGGTAGTCCGTTCGCCCCGAACTGATCGCAGGCGACGCCGGTTCCGAAAATTCGGAGCCGGCGTCGTGCGTTTGAGGGGGGCCGAACCGGATTCGCGTTTATCGATGCGGGTCCGAAGTACGGAGAGCCGCTTGGGCGGGTGAAGTCGTTGGGAGCCGGGAGGTTCCGGCGGCCGCCCCCTAGCGGACGACGGGCGACGGGTCTACACTCACCCCCGGGACGGCGATTTCCAAGCATCGAAGTCGCCTTTTGGGGAAAGAAGCCGGAACGACGCCGTCGTGCGGGTTCGGGTGAGTTGGGGAAATCGTCATGCAAATCGGAAAAGTGAAGTGGTTCGACAACCGCAAGGGCTTCGGCTTCATCGAGCAGCCCGGTGGTGAGGACGTCTTCATCCATTTCACCGCCATCTCGGGTGACGGTTTCCGCACGTTGAACGACGGCGAGATGGTGTCCTTCGAATCCGTTCCGGGTCCGAAGGGACTCCTCGCGCGCAACGTGCGCCGCGTCGCGGCGGACGCCGCGGCCGACGCCACCGGCGCGATGTGATCCGCTTGGGGGGGCGGGGCGCCCCCCTTAGAGTTTCTCCGAACCTTTTCCGGAGAACTTCATGTCCGCTTCGCGCCCGCGATCCGTCGTCGATGTCTCGGCCTTCGAGGCCGCCCGCCCTCATTGGGAAAAGGTGGCGGACGTCATCGATCAGTGCATCGACTTGATGCTCAACCACCGCCAAAGCGGTCATCCGGGCGGTTCGCGGTCGAAGGTGCATGCGGTCGTCACGACGCTCCTCTCGGGAGCGATGCGGTACGACTTCCGCCACCCGACCAAGCGTTTCAACGACCGATGCGTGTTGGTGGCGGGACATACCGCACCCGTCTTCTATGCGACATTGGCGGTCTTGAACGATGCGCTGCGCGCCCGCCATCGCCTGACGGGCGACGCCCGATTCGCCTTCCCGCACGACGACGAGTTCGCGCTTTACCCGGAACACCTGCTCGACTTGCGTCGCAACGGCGGATTGCCGGGCCACGCCGAAATGGAAGGGCGCACCCTCTTCTTCAAGTTCAACACCGGACCGACGGGCCACGGAGCTCCGGCCGCCGCGGGTGAAGCGCTCGCGTTGAAGCACGCGGGAGCGGGCGACGTGCGCGTGTTCGCGTTCGAGGGCGAAGGCGGACACACCGCGGGCGCCACCCACGAGACGAAGAACTCGGCGTGGGGATTGGGACTCTCGAATCTCGTGTACGTGTTGGACTGGAACGACTACGGCATCGATCCCAACGCGAACTCGTCGGTCGTCCACGGAAATCCGCAGGTGTGGTTCGAATCCTACGGATGGAAAACGACCGGCACCGAGTCGGGGAGCGAGTTCCCGCACATCGTGCGGGCCTTCCACGAAGCCCTCGACACGCCGAACCCCGATGGCCGTCCGGTCGCGATTTGGTTGAAGACGGTCAAGGGGCGCGGATACGGCGTGACGGGCTACAAGTCGCACGGCAAGGCGCACGATCGCAACGGTGCCGCCTTCTGGGCCACGAAGAAGGAGTTCATGGATCGCCACGGCGTGGTGTTCGACTCCTTCGGCACACCCGACGTGAAGGACGCCGCCGAACTCCGCCGCCAGTGCGCGGCGAATCTCGGAATCGCCCTCGACGTCCTCAGGAACGACGCCGCCTGTCTCGAATGGTTGACGGATCGCCTCGTCGCCATCGGCGATTCCGTGCCGCAGGATATTCC
>Ga0075471_10002242_pt1 | contig 12735 bp, 14 predicted proteins | sample DEB19_08_DNA_2_FD_74787 | JGI IMG/M metagenome (GOLD analysis project Ga0075471, IMG submission 74787) | Aqueous microbial communities from the Delaware River and Bay under freshwater to marine salinity gradient to study organic matter... | ecosystem: Environmental > Aquatic > Marine > Coastal ... | reverse complement strand
GCAATCTGGGTGGCAGCCAACCGCCCCTGGATCTCCTGCTCCCGCAGTCGGATCACGTCGCGCCGCGCCGTATCCGCCCGCGACAGAACAGGCTCGGCCGCGGCCATGAGCTTCGTGGCGGTGGCCGCGAACCGGCTCATGGGGTCATCGGGGACGGCCGGTTCTTCCTCCTTCGCGGCGGTGACGGGGCCAACCATGCCCAATTCGCGCATCTGGCCCGCCATGGCCGCGACCTTGCCGAGAGCGACCTGCGGTTCAGCCGCCTTTCGGGCCTCGGCCAACTCCGTACGCGCGTTCGCCAGTTCGTCCTTGAGGCGAGACACCTCGTTTTCGAGCGCCTGTTTCGTGCTCGCCTCCCGGGACTCGAGCATCGTCTTGAGCAGGTTCGTGCTCGTCTCGCTTGACCGGCGCTCCTCCCCGACGCGTGTCGCGACCTCGCTTGACGTCCGCTGGAACATCTCGTCGCAGCGCCGCTGAGCCGAGTCGCGCTCGGACGTGAGCAGGGCGATGCGCGTCTCGAACGACGTGGTCAGCATGCGTACCGCGTCTTCGACCCGATTCCGGGTCGCCGCCTCGGCATCCCGCAGCCGCTGGTTCATGTCCTCACGCGTCAAGTCGATCTGACGTTGCAGGCTCTTGACTTCACTCTCACGCTGGTCGAGCAGTGACCGTCGCTCCGCCTCGTGACGCTGATTCAGCACCGCCACCTGCTGCTCGTGGTTGAGTCGCAGGGTCGTGAGCTGCTGATCGTAGTTGGAGCGCAACGACGTGATCTGCTGGTCGTAGCTGCCCCGAAGGGCGGTCGTCTGCGCCGCGAAATCCTGGCGCTGCTCCTCCATGCGGGCCTTCATGGCCTGCATGCCTTCCTCGTAGGGCTTGTTGGCGCGATCCTCCCGGGCAAGCAGCGCGTCGCGGAGCGCCTGGTTGTCGCTGACCATGGTTTCGAGCTGCCGGGTCAGCGCCGCTTGGGATTCGCCGTTGGCTTCCTTGAGGATACGCATCGCCGATGTGTCGTTGGCGGCCTCGGCACGGCGCGCCATCCGCTCCTTCACGAGGTCAGCGGGGCTCGCACCTTCAGACAGGGAGGGTCGAGGCATGTCGAACTCCGGGTTGAAGCCCGGTCCCCGGAAAGGGGGGCGAGGCAGGTAGCCGCGCATGTCCCGCTCGAAGCGGCTGTCCCGGTCTCCGAGGGGGGGCCGAGGATCGAACCGCTCACCCCGGTCACCCGGGAAAGGGCGACCCATACGCTCGCGAACTTCACGCCGATGTCGGTCCGGCCCCTCGAAATCGTCCATGCCCCCACCCATGTCGTCGTCGTCTTCGTTGACCTCGAACGGCTTGGCCGACGGGAAGGCCACCGGATTCTTGTCGGGCCCAGGGTACGCCCGGGGCGGCCCCGCCAAGTCGAGCATGAACGTGTCGATGACACGCTTTGCCCCTCTCCCCTTCCCGACCGCCTTCGCGGTGATCCGGTACTGACCCCCACCCCACTTCTGGAGGATGCTGGACTCGTCGGTGGGCCCCTCGAGGTCCTCCATGAAGCCCGTGGCCGCGATGGCATCGTGGTACGCGGGGAGCAGGCGCTCCAGCGTGAACCACCGCGCCGATTTCTCGTTCATCAGTTGGGACATCCACGACTGAACGTCCACCGGCGATTCCAAATCGCTCATGTGATCTCCCTTCATCTCAAGACGGTTTCTGCATAATAAGCACGTTGCCGCTTGCCGCAAGCCCGACGGTGGTTATAGAGTAGGTACAACAGCTTTGGAGATGTGGAGTGCCTCCCCGCCTCAGAAAAGCCCCCCCTCCTGCCGAGTTGGGGGCCGATGGATTGCCGGTGCTGCCCTATGCACCGGCACAGGACGATCTGGGCATCTGCCCGGCGTGCCTTATGGCCGCTCGGGTGGCGGTCCACCAGCGGGGCGGGTTCTACACCCACTGCCGGCACTGTGGATTCAGGAGCTTCACCAGCACCCCCGCGGGTGCCGTCGTCTTCCGGGCCATGCAGCGGCTGCTGCGTGACGTGGAGATGAGGAAGATTTTGCGAGAGTCACTCCTGCTCGAGATTGAACGCGTCGAGCAGGAAATGAAGACCCCACCCCTCCCGGGTACAGGAAGCCCGGGGTAACCGAAGAGGAAGAGGAAGACGAACATGGCCTCGAAGAGCGCCGAATTCGCGCGCAGCGACTACTACACCATCGCCCCCGAGCAGATCGTGTTGATCGGGATCGACACCGTCGATGGAGACGAGCACGTCCTCGCAGCCGACCTGGTCAACCACGAGCCGCCCGACGAGAGCTTCATTCGCAACGTCAAGAAATTCGGCGTGTTCACGCCGATTCTGGCGCGCAAGACCAAGGTGACGGGCCCCGACGGCGAGACCAGCACGCGCGTCGAGGCCATCGCGGGCCGCACGCGCGTGCTAGCCGCTCGCGAGGCGAATCGCCGGCTTGAGGCCGAGGGCGCTCCGACCCTGAAGATCCCGGTCATCTTCAAGGTCGCCGAAGAACGGGTGCTCGCGGGCATGATCGTGTCCGAGAACGAGATGCGTCGCACCACGACGCCGCTCGAGAAGGCACGGGCGCTCCAGCGGGCTTACGCACGCGGCATCACGCGGGAAGAGGCCGCGGAACTCTTCAACAAGGTTCCGGCGAGCATCGAGCGGTGGGAACGCCTGATCAGTCTGCACCCCGACGTGATCAAGCGCGTCGAAGACGGCGAGATCAATGCCACAGCCGCGCTGGCGGTGGCGGACCTGCCGCACGACCAGCAGGTCCAGGCCCTCGAGGAGGCCATCGGCAAAGTCTCCGCGGCCGGAAAGCGGGCCTCGGGGGCGGGCATCAAGCGGGGTGCCAAGGGCGTGGTGGGGCACAAGGCCCTGACCCCGAAGACCTTCAAGAAGATGCACGCCTGCGCGGAGGCGGACGACCTCCTGCACCCCATGCTCCGCTCGTTCCTGAAGTGGATCATCACGGGCGACGATGATGGGAACGTCGAGGGCTTGTCCGTCGTGCTCTCGCGCATCGAGAAGAAGCCGAAGGCCACCGGCGAGCGTCGTGCCGTGGGTCGCCCGCGCAAGGAAGCGGGGGAGGCCCCCAAGGGCCGCAAGACGGCCAAGGACAAGACCCCCAAGGGTCGCAAGACGGCCAAGGACAAGACCCCCAAGGGTCGCAAGACGGCCAAGGGCAAGGTGGCCAAGGACAAGGCGGCGACCCCTGCGCGTCGGCGTCGCGCCGAGCCCGCCGCAGAGCAGGTCACCGGGCAGGAAGCGACGACCGAGTCGGCCCCCGCTCCCTGACCAAGGCGACCGGCCCCGTCAGGGGGTCGGTTCGCTGGAGCCGTCGGTGGGGGCTTCCGCCGCCACGTCCGTCACCGTCGGGTCCGCCGCGCTGGCCTCGGGGGTCACGCCGGGCAGAATCGACACCGGTGGCTCGTCCCCCGGGGGCACCGCCCCGCCTTCTTCCTCTTCACCTTCTCCGCCATCTCCCGCTTCTCCACCTTCTTCCTCGTCCTCGTCGTCCTCCGCCAGGTGTTCCGTGTACGTGAACACGGCGGACTCGATGTTGCCGCACGCGACCACGAGCACGTCGGTCTCCGGCAAGCCCAGACGCAGCAGCCCCGTGCGGATCACCTCGATGTTGACCGCGACGGCGTTGAACAACTCCCCCGCCAGGGTCTCGCGCGCCGTGATGAACGCCATGTCGGCCTTGTCGCCCACGGCGTCCACGAGATCCTCGACCTCGGAGAGCCGTGCGCCGTTCTGCGCGACCTGCACGGTGATCTCCTGCAGGCAGGGCAGGACGTAGTCCTTGAGCAGGGTCGGCGGCGGGTTGGGCCTCTCCAGCGCGCGCTCGAACCGAGCCAGCATGTTCTCCAGATTGACGGTGCTCATCAGGTACGCTCCTCGTGCTTGTTGCACTCGACGATGTAGGCGCCGACCAGTGGCGTCGGCGGGGACGTGAAGAGGCAGTCTGCTGCGCCCACGCGGCGATGCTGCGCGATGGGCCGGGTGGACATAGAGTGCGCGAGCGACTTGCGCAGCCAGAAGTGCTTGCAGGTGTAGCACACGATGAGCTTCTTCATCTCATCCGAGGGCGCGTAGTTCGCGTCCGCCCCCGACATCTCTGCCATGAATTCACCCGGTGGTGGGAACGGCGCTGAGAACTGCCCGTTCGATGCCTCCTCGGGTGGGCTCGTGTCTCCTGGCAAGACCAAGTTCGGCATGTCGTGTCTCCATGTAGGCTGGATTGCCCGTGGAAGGATTATAGGCACGCAAGGGTTGATTACAATGCGGAAACCGCATCTGTTGATGTTCTCTTGGCGTTGAAGCCCCCTCGTGTCTTGATAGCGGCGGCGCCGTCAGATACGGTGCGCGTGGAGGTCTTCATGTCTCAATCCAATGTGTGCCGCACGGTGCCTTTGCCGGTCACCGTCGTTCTGACCGACGGGGTGCAGCGCACCCTGACTTCGACGGACATCCCGGGATTCCCCTCTGGCGGGATCATCGTGGGGTGGGATGTGGCAAACGTAACGACCACGACGAGCACGATCTGGGCCCGCGTGAGTGCCACACCCATTACCCTTCCTGGGACGGACCCTGGGAACGCAGTTCTACTCACCAGCGGAGGACGTTACGCGTTCATCCGAGACGAGGGTATCTTCAACACCGAAGATTCGACCTTCTGGGGAAGCCTCCGCGTCCTCAGCTCTGGTGGCGCGTACACCTGCTGCGCTGTTGCAACGGTACTTCTGCCCCCGGGGGTGTCCGCATGAACAAGAAGCTGATGGGGGGTGCGTTCCTGCTCGTATCCGCTGTTGCCCTTCTGCGCGGCCGAAAGGGAACGATCAGGACCGGGTCTGGGACGGCCGATCAGGATGACGGCCCGGTGGCTCCTGTGGCTGATAAACGATTTTCCGAGGCGATGTCGAACGCCGGACTCTCCTCGGCCCAAGCCGACCGCGCCACCGCCTTCCACACACAGTGGGACATCGATGGTGTACCCCTGCTCATGCAACTGGCTCTCATCGCCAACGCCATCGAGGAGTCCAGGCTCACGCTGTGCGTACGCAGCGCCGTCGGGCTGGCAGACGACAAGAAAGGCGGGTCGTGGACCGCCTTTCAGATCCTCTTGCCGTCCGTCGAGTTGGCCGCCCAGAAGCTCGGCCTGGCCCTTCGGAGCGTTCTCCCCGACCGGGAGCCCACCGGGGGGGACTTGGTCCGGTTCGCCCGCAATCAGGCGCGGATTGCCGTCGTGGTCGCCGTCGACCCCCAACTCCTTCGATTCCAGTGGGACTCCGGCCAGGTCGAATTGTCGGCCTTCGACCTGTTCACCCGCTGGGCGGCGGGGCCGGCGTGGCCCGGAAAGAAGGTGTTGGCGACGGACACAGCCCAAGCCGTTCTCGGGGGGCGACTGCCGGACGAAAACCACTTGTCGGATGCCGTCGCGGAACTGCGAGCCCGGGGGGCGACAATTGCTCCCGGGGCCCTCGAGAAACTCAGCCACTTCCGCAAGCTGCGGAACTCCATTCAAGGATAATCATGGCACGCGCACGATCGGGTGGGTTTGGAGCGGCGGCAACAACACCGGGTGGCGGAGGTGGTGCCACGGGTCCGACGGGGCCGACGGGACCGACGGGACCGACGGGCCCGACTGGCTCGACTGGCCCGACTGGCCCGACGGGTGATACAGGCGCTACAGGCGCCACTGGCGCCACTGGCGCCGGTGCGCCCGCGACCTTTGACGTTTACCAGCCAGAGCATGGGCTGACTGTTGGTGACGCAATTTTCCGTGCCAGCAAGGATTGGCTCGCATCGAGTGCTGATCTACTCGGGACGGCTGATGTAGATGGTATCGTCGTTGCGGTTGCTGATGCTGACAACTTCACGTACGCCATTCCAGAGCAGGAACTTTCGATCTTTGCGGGTTTGGTCACGGGCAGTACGTACTTCTTGAGTGCTACAACGCCCGGGGCGTACACAACGGTAGCGCCGACCACTCCGGGCTACATCAATAAGCCGGTACTTCGCGCGCTGAGTCCGACGACAGCGTTGTTTGTCGACATGCGCGGGGTTCAGATCCAGACATTGCCTGTTGGGCCGACGGGCGCGACGGGTGCGACGGGTGCGACGGGTGCGACTGGTGATACTGGCCCTACTGGGGCCACGGGTGACACGGGTCCAACTGGCGCGACCGGCGATACGGGTCCGACTGGCGCAACTGGCGCAACCGGCGCAACCGGCGCAACCGGCGCAACCGGCGCGACCGGCGCGACCGGCGCTGGCGGCGCACTCGGCTATTACGGCTCGTTCTTCGACACGACTACGCAGACGCAAACGGCGACCGGGACAGCTAAACCGATGCAATTGAACCAGTACCCTCCGGCAGTGGGTACTGAAGCAAACGGCGTGTCGATTGCAAACGACAGTTTGGGCAATCCAACGCGGATTGTTGTCGCAAATGCGGGCACGTACAACATCCAATTTTCTGCGCAACTGGAGAACGCAGATAGCCAACTTCACGATGTTGACATCTGGCTGGCACTGAACCGCGAGAATGGCGGTGGAACGGTGGCCAACACGAACACGCAGACAACGGTCCCGAACGCGCACGGTGGGGGTACTGCGAATCGCGGCAACACGGTTGCCGCGTGGAATTTCGTATTGACGCTGGCCGCAGGTGATTATGTCGAGTTGATGTGGAGTGTGACCAACACTCAAATTGCAATGCCGACATACACTGCGGGGTCGCCGCAGCCGGCAACTCCAAGCCTAATCTTGACTGTACAGCAGGTGATGTACACACAGGTTGGCCCTACGGGCGCGACTGGTGCGACCGGCAACACTGGTCCCACGGGCGCGACTGGTGTGACTGGCGCGACTGGCGCGACCGGCGCGACCGGCGCAACTGGCGCGACGGGCTCTACTGGAATTGCTTACGCCGCCGACGTATGGGATTTCACATGGGATGCGTCGGCTGGATCAACGATGGCCGCGGATGGATGGACTACCGTTGGGTCTATTACAGATACCGCCAGCAATGTGGGCTCCTATACTGCACGGCTTCTGACGCCTCCCGCAACGTCCGGTGCCAACTACATGCAGCGCACGATTGGTACAGGTGACGCTCGGGTGACCACTCCACCGGACCCGACGAAGTACGGAATTGTGACCGGGGCGCCGATTGCAGGTCCGTTTGAACTGCGGGTGTTGGCGCAGTTCCCCGCGTCCGCGACCGGGCTTGTGAACACGTTCGCCTTTTGTATGCAAGCTGGCGGTAATCAACTGATCCCGGCCGTCACGACAACGGGATACGTGTCCTCGAATGCGGCAGGGACGTTGACGTCGCTGACGCTGACTGGAGGGTTGGCCGACCGACCTATCTGGTTCACGATTCGAGGTCAGAATGGTATTAATTCCGGCAATACGACGGCGACGTGCGCCTTGGAACTTTGGGCAGGTCCATTTCTGGTCTGGACGGGTGTTTCGTCGACACCCTGGGCTGGGTTTTCTGCTGGGTCCGAGGGCCTGTTTCGTATTGGGCGACTCGTCGGCGGGACTTTGACCGGAGTCCGCGTTGCGTCGATCTACTGGCGGGCGGGCTTGAATCAAGCCCCTCCCAGCTACACGTTCCGTTCGTTGAACGGGACGGTTGGGCCTTGACTTTAAATCAAAGCCTTCTGACTTATAGAGTGTACATGTCGGCGACATTTACCCCAAACAACGGTTGAGGTTAGGAAAATGGCTGGAAGTGCGATTACCGGGCTGTTGCTGATCGGCCCTACGGGACCGACTGGTCCGACTGGCGATACAGGTCCGACTGGCGATACTGGCCCTACTGGCGTGACCGGCGATACCGGCGCGACAGGACCGACTGGTGATTCCGGCCCGACAGGCGCCACAGGCGACACTGGTCCTACCGGCGACACCGGTGCGACTGGCGACACGGGTCCAACTGGCTCTACGGGCGATACTGGTCCCACAGGGGCGACCGGCGACACGGGTCCGACTGGTGCGACGGGTGATACCGGTGCCACGGGCGACACGGGTCCGACCGGCGACACGGGTCCGACTGGCGCAACGGGCGATACGGGTCCGACCGGCGATACGGGCGACACGGGTCCGACTGGCTCGACCGGCGATACCGGCCCCACCGGTGCCACTGGCGACACTGGCCCCACAGGCGCGACCGGCGACACTGGCCCCACAGGCGCGACCGGCGACACCGGCCCTACTGGCGCGACTGGCGACACCGGCGCGACCGGCGACACGGGTCCGACCGGCGACACCGGCCCTACTGGCGCGACTGGCGACACGGGTCCGACCGGCCCGACCGGCGACACGGGTCCGACCGGCCCCACCGGCGACTCGGTTTACGTCAAGGAGACGGTGCGTGTCGCTACCGCGACGGCATTGCCGGCTAACTCGCGTGTCGGGAATGTCTTGACGGCTACTGCCAACGGTAGCCTCAACTCAACGGGCATTGATGGCGTCACGACTCTCGCGGTCAGTGACCGCGTGCTCGTCAAGGATGAGGTCACGAGCGCCAACAATGGCATCTTCGACATCACGGATTTGGGCAGCTCTGGCACAGCGCCCGCAATTCCGACAGCCGTAACGCCGCCGACCCCGAGTGGTGCGACGTTGCTGGTGGGCAGCACCCGGACCTACACCACCATCGCTGCTGCGCTGGTTGCAGCTTCCAACGGCGACCGGTTGTTGCTGGACGCGGAGACATTCACCCTGGCGACCACGCTGACCGTGAGCAAGTCGGTCACCATCGAGGGTTCGAGCCGTACAGGTACGATCATCCAAAGTGCAGGTACGTCGGGTGATCCGGTGACGTTGATCAACATCACCGTCGCCAACGTCACATTCCAAACACTGACGGTCAAGCACCGCAAGACCACCAACACGTCCATCGAGACTGCAATTTCGGTGACCTCGGCGTACACGGCCACGGGGCACTATTTCGAGCAGATCAATGTCGAGTGTGTGGAGTTCGGCATCGTCATCGGCAGCGGTACTGCTGGCACTGGGTCTAGCGGCTGGCAGATTGCCAATTCGCATCTGGCCTACGTCGGTCCCAACAACTCTACTCGGCGGTTGTTGGCGTTGTACCGCAGCGAGGGTTCGGGCCTGTTCATCAACTCGACGTATAACTCTGGGCAGGATGGCGTCATTACGGGCGTTACGCGACTGATCCAGTTGACCAGCGGTGGTGCAGGTGGTCAGTACAGCGGCACGCTCGCATTCGTCAATTTGACGCCGAGTAACGCCTACCCGTTGTCGCAGTTCTTCAACTGCGACGCATTCTCGACGCCGAGCAGCCCGCTGACCCTGATCGTGTCGGGTTGTACAGCGGCCGAAACGTCGGCGTTCCTGGTCTTTGTCGGGTCGTTCCCCGCACTCGGCCAGTGCGCTGGCGGCATCGTACTGCGAAACAACACGTTGACCAATGCGCACGGTAAGGGTGCGCTGGCGCTTGACGGCAGCGTGCTTGGTGCGAGTGCAGGTTCGACGACGCTGTATGTCGGGGGCAACACGTTGACTTCGACGGCGTTCGTCGCCGGATGGGCGACGGGTGTGAGTGGGAGTCCGGTGCCTGCTGATGCAGCGTTGCTGGGCTACAAGACCGCGGGTTACGCATTCCCGAATCAGGCCCTGACCGCGTACAGCACCGGTACGCCGTGGGTGCTGACTCGTAGCTCTGACGCCGATACCAGTGCGCTGGTACTGCGCGGCATTTTCTGTGCAGTCAACGAGGGTACGGTCAACAACTCGACGAGTTGGATTCTGGTCACGCCCGATGTGATCACGTTGAACACCACGGGGCTCATTTGGGACTGCGAGAGCACCCAGGGCACGACGGTGGTGCAGGTCAACGCGTTCTCGATTGGGACGCTCATTCGATACAATGGATCGAGTTGGGTCACGGCACAGGCAGACTCGGACACGAACTCCGACGTGGACGGTTTGGTGATTCAGGCTACCGGAAGCTACTTCCGGTATGTTTTGCCGTGGGCCACGCTGAATATTTTCAGCGGCCTGACGCCCGGTCTGACCTACTTCTTGTCGCCGTCGGTCGCAGGTGCCTACACGTCGACTGAGCCGACGACGGCCGGCGAGGTCACGAAGCCGGTGCTGCGTGCACTCAGCAGCACGAATGCGATTTTCGTGGGTTTTAGAGGTGCTGTCATTCAGTAAATTCGACTGAGTGGCAGATGTACTTAGAGCAACGCGGAGTTCGCCAGTGGCGGGCTCCGCGTTTTACATTTAAAACGGCTAGTTTCCATCCTACCGGCGTGTATGATGCAATTTACAGGTGGCCAAACAGGCCCCGTAATTTGCGTAATGCGGGGTCGGCTTGTGCGCATTTGTGTTTACGCAATCTCGAAGAACGAAGAATTGTTCGTAGAACGCTGCATCCGTAGCGCGGCAGACGCCGATTTGTTTGTGCTCTGCGACACGGGCAGCACTGATCGGACGGTAGAGCTTGCGCGTGACGCAGGCGCCACGGTCTACGACATCACCGTCCGCCCGTGGCGCTTCGACCACGCGCGTAACATCGCGATGGGGTTGATTCCATCGGACGTGGACGTGTGCATCAGCCTCGATGTCGATGAAGTGCTGGAACCGGGATGGCGCCAGCATATCGAGCAGCATTGGAGGCCCAACACGACGTCGATGCGCGTGTTGTTTGATTGGGGTGGTGGTGTTTTCGGCCAGACACGGATTCACAGTCGCCATGGTTGGATGTGGCGCCACCCGTGTCACGAGGCGTTGTACCTCGATTCGCGCGTGGTGGGGAGTCCAACGGACTTGAACGTACTGCTATTGCGGCACTTGCCTGATCCAACCAAGTCGCGTGCTCAGTATCTCGACTTGCTTAGGGCTGGAGCAACGGAAGACCCGTTTTGTTCGCGTAACAGCTTCTACTACGCGCGTGAGTTGACGTACCACCGGCTGTGGGCCGAAGCCGTCACCGAGTTGGAGCGATACCTAGCACTTCCGACAGCGGTGTGGCCTGCGGAGCGGGCCTTGGTGGCGCGTCTCTTGGGTGATGCGTGTGAAGCTCTGAACCGCGGGGATGCGGCGTTGGAGTGGTACAAGCGGGGTACGTCGGAAGACCCGTTGCGCCGTGAGCCCTGGGTTGCATTGGCTGACGCCATGTACCGGCGCTCGCAATGGTCCGAGTGCTTGGCTGCCGCAATGAAAGCCCTACAAATCGTCGATTTCAGGACGACGTGGCCGAACGACGCCACGGCCTGGGGCTGGAAACCGCACGACCTGGCTGCCATTGCGGCCTACCGGCTTGGCCACGCGGATTTGGCGGTGACGCAGGGCCGATTGGCCCTAGAATATGCGCCAGCAGATCAGAGATTGAACACCAACATGAAGTTCTACGAAGAACTTGCACGAGGTAAACCTGAATGAAGTCGGTGGTGAGCGTAACGTGTGCGAATTGCGGAACCAAGTATCGGACGACGTTTCGTAAAGGCGGGCGAAAGCCCGCCCGTACGTGCCCGGCTTGCAACAGTGACCAGTTCGTGCTGACGCCGACGATGCTTGATGATCAGAACGTCTCCGGCTCGAATTTGTTGGATGACGGCGGGCGCCAGTCCTGACCCGGAAGATGGTCGGTGCTCGCTTCCAGATGTACGCGGAGGTCAGCGCGAACGCCTACCGATTGGGCGTCGTCGCGCACTCTGGAACCACGACGAGTACCTCCCCGTGGGGGACTTGACAGCCAACTCCTCGGTTGAGTCTTGCCTTTCCCGCCCATCCTGGCATCCTGACTACTTACAGGAGCCACGTCATGTCGACATTCCCATCCTCAAACGGCCTCGGACCCTGGCGGACAATCATACTCGCCATGTTCGCCATCTTGGCGATCATGGTCGTGGTGTTTATGGAGCGCCCCGAGGGCGTCACCATGAAGGCGATCGAAACCATCGCGTACATCGCCGGTGGTGGGGCGGTTTACAGGTACTTGGCCGACCGCAACAAGATCGGAAAGGACGCCTGATGGCCAGCCCACAGAGCAGCATTCTGGACCCCGAGAAAACCCGTATTCACCTGCTCCCCCGACATCTCGTCGCGCTGGCGGCCCTACTCCTGGGCGGGGCGGCCTACGCATACGATTTGCGGTCGGAAGTCGCTCGGTTGGGCATGCGACTTGACGGTTTGGGTGACGCCCCGGGCATCTCGGTTCGCGTACAACACGTCGAAACAGAGCAGGGTGGGCTGCGCGACAGTATGCGCAGCTTGGAAGAGCAATTCCGGCAACTGCGTGCCCAAGTCGAGACGCGGGACCGGCTGGACATGGAAGACCGACGCCGACTTGGTGAGTTGCTCACCCGGATCGAGAAGCAACTCGACAGCCCTCGCACACCCAGTCGGAGACCCTGATGGCGTCTCTGCTACAAGTCCTGCTCCAAGCCGCTTTCCTGCTCTCCGACGGCTCTCCGCCACCGCCCGCGGATGTCCTGATAGCGCACGCCGAGAGCCTATTACGCCGACTCCAGATGCGCATCCCGGGGGAGAAGGGCGTTGTCCTCCCGGCGCCCGCACCATCGGATGCCGACGAAGGTGTTGAAGAATCAGCCCGTGCGCGGCATGGTGATCACGTCCCACAGGAGTGATCACATGCCGGCAGCCAGCGCCCACGCGAAAACCATCGCCCATACGGTGAAGCACACCGCGGGCAGGGCATCCACACCCGTCGCCTCCCTCCG
>Ga0075471_10002241_pt1 | contig 12736 bp, 10 predicted proteins | sample DEB19_08_DNA_2_FD_74787 | JGI IMG/M metagenome (GOLD analysis project Ga0075471, IMG submission 74787) | Aqueous microbial communities from the Delaware River and Bay under freshwater to marine salinity gradient to study organic matter... | ecosystem: Environmental > Aquatic > Marine > Coastal ... | reverse complement strand
TTGAAGCGCACCACCACGCCGCCGTCGGTGAACCCCGCGTCGTGGTGGATGTGCGCCGCGTGGCCGGCTTCCTTCGTCGCGCTTGTGATCATCAGGATGCCGTCCTCGATCTTCGCCTGCTTGATCTGCGGCACGCGGTCGGCGGTGGCGCTTTCCCAGCCGTTCCCGATGGCCTTCAAGCCGTTGCCGTCCTCCGTGCGCTCGAAGGCGTCCTGGAATACAAGGTTGCCTTTCTCACGAAGCCAAGTGGCGTCGGCGGCCTGTGCAGCAGCGGGCAGCAGGGAAAGCAGTGCCGCGAGGATGAAGTCACAGAGCTTCATTTCACGTTCGGGTTTTTGCCGCCGCCGCGGATGAACTCCTCGCGGGAGACGGAACCATTGTTGTCGGCATCGAACTTCTTGAAGCGCTCTTTCGCGGCCTCGGCATCGGACTGCTTCGCGAGATACTCATCGAGCGTGAGCTTTGTCTTGCCGGGGTAAAGGCGGTCAAAGCGCGCACCACGGTCTTCGTCCTCGGGTGTGGCGGCTTTCGCGGCAGGCTTTGGTTTGCCGCTGCCTTTCGGCGACCGACTGCCATCGCTCGGGAACGAACCCACGGGCGGAAGCAGTTTCGCGAACGCCTCTATGCGAGTCTGGTGCTCCGGCAGATTCGCGAGGCTCACGGTTTCGGCGGGGTCGTTGAGTTCGTCGTAGAGCTCCGTGGCAATAATCTTCGTGCCACCGCGTTGACGCCAGAAGGTGCAGCGCCAGCGCTCGTCGCGGATGCTGTAGCCCATCACCGGGCCCTCGGGCGTGCTGCGGGGATATTGGCTGATGGCGACTTTCTGCTTCGCCGCGCCCGGGTTTTCGATGAACGGCTTCAGGCTTTTGCCATCCAGCCCCGCCGGGATGGCCAAGCCGCACACGTCGGCCAGCGTCGGATAAATGTCCACGAACTCGACCGGCGCGTCGCATTTCTGGCCGGCGGTCTTCGCGCGCGGCACGCTGATGAGCAGCGGTGCGCGCGTGGCGATCTCGAAATTCGTGTGCTTGTGCCACAGGCCGTGGTCGCCGAGCTGCCAGCCGTGGTCGCCCCAGAGCACGATGACCGTGTTGTCCGCGAGACCCTCCGCATCGAGCGCGTCGAGCAGACGGCCGATGTTGTGGTCAGTGAAGCTGATGGCGGCATAGTAACCGTGCCGAAGCTGCCTCGCGAAGGCGGCGGGAATCGGATTTTCCTTCGGGACGCCGGGGTAGTTGTGCAGCTCGGAGTTCTTGTGCCCGGCAAACTCGGGGCAGTCCTTCGGCAAGTGGTCAATCGCAGGCAGCGGAATCTGGTCCGGGTCGTAGAGGTCCCAATACTTCTTTGGGGCGACGAAGGGCAGGTGCGGCTTGAGGAAACCGACCGCGAGGAAGAACGGCTGGCCCTTCTGCTTGAGCGCGTGCAAGCGCTTCACCGCTTCGGCCGCCGTCGCACCGTCCGGTAGTTCATCGTCCTGCTTTGCGCTGACCTCAAACGCCGCACCGCTTTTGGGCGACTTGCCTCTCGCCGCGCGCTTGTCGTTGTCCGCCGGGTCGGGGGCCGCCTTCTCGCCGTATTCCTGCACGTTTACGGAGTGCCGTGTGACAATCTGCTTGGTCCAATCCACCGGGTCCGTGTCCACCGCGCGCCCGCGCGGATACCAGTGCGGCTCGTTCCAGGAGCGCCCGTCCTCGAACCCGGAGTGGTAGATTTTGCTGAGGGCCGCGCAGTGGTAGCCGTTCAGCTTGAAATGCTGCGGCAGGGTGATGCAGTCCGGCAGCGCCACGCGGAAGTGTGTTTCCAAATCCCACACCTTCGTGGCGTCTGGTCGCCGCCCCGTCAGCAACGAGGTGCGCGACGGTGAGCAGACCGCCTGCTGGCAGTAGGCGCGGTTGAACACCATCCCGCGTGCGGCGAGGCGGTCGATGTTCGGCGTCTTGATGACTTTGTTGCCGTAGCAACCCAGCTCGGGCCGCAGGTCATCCACGGCGATGAAGAGGACGTTGGGCCGCGCTGGCGCAGCACCGGAAACGTGGACCCCGAGAAGGAGCAGGAGGAGCGTGAGCAATGGACGCATGACGAGACCGGTAGATGACTCCAGACGCGGAAAGGTGACAACTGAGCCCGCTTGCGAGTTCACCACCATTACGTCGACAGCCAGCATTTGGAGCTGACACTGGCAAGCCGCAGCCGAACCTGACTCGCTGGGCGCCATTCGCGCCTATTTCCCGCCCGGTCGCGTGTAAGTCACGTTCAAGTCTGCACTGTCGAGCACGAGGTCCTTGATGGCGGTGAGCAGCGTGTCGCGCGTGACGCTGCGAGCGGCGGGGAACTGCGGCGGGGCGGACAGCGCGTAGAGATGGATGGTGTAGCTCTTCAACCCCGGCCCTTGCGAGTGCGGTGGCTCGTAGCCGGGCTGCCCTTTGAAGCCCGTGCCAAGCTGCCCGATGTCGCGCGCGTTCTTAGGCAGGCTCGTGACGGACGCAGGCACGTCCCACAGCGTCCAGTAACACTTCATCTCGTTGCCGGGTGCGAGGTGATCCATCACAACCGCGAAGCTCCGCGTGCCGGCGGGCGCGCCCCGCCACTCCAGCGGCGGCGAGATGCCCGCGCCATCGCCGGTAAACTCGATGGGCAACTCCCCGCCCTCGTTTACCACGGGGCTGCTCAGGATGAAGTTGCCGCTGCGCTTCGCGTTGAGGACGACGGCCGGCCCGTCGGCTCTGGCGTTGCGCTCGGGTGGAGGCGACGGACCTTTGCCCGGGCCCTTCTTCTTGCCGTCCTTCCCCTTCGGTTCGCCGGGCGGACGCTCGCCGCCGCCGGGGCCGCGCTGGCGCGGCGAGTAAGTTTCCGTCCGCGTCTGGCCGCGGCCATCCACGAAGTCGAACTTCACCGCGCCGGCGTCGAGCAGCGTGTAGTTCACGAACCGCGTCTCCGCGCCGACTTCGTATTTGAGGCTGAAGCGCGGCGTTTGGTTCGTGAAGCCCGTGATGTGCGCACCACGCAACGCCTGCAACGCCTCGCGCACGCCGCCCGCGCGCGGCTGCGGGTCCACCTGGCCGTCGCGCTCGATGACTTCGCCGTGAAAGCCGCCGTTCACGTAGGGATACTTGAGCGACGCGTGGTAGTGATAGCCCAGCGCGGGCGTGCTGTGGCCGTTGAACGCGTCGAGTTGCGCGGGCGCGGAGCCGTCCGGCTCGGTGAGGCCGAAAATCGCGTAGCCATCCAGCGCGTAGGCAATGGGCTGGCTCTTGCCCAGCACGGACTGCAAGTGCAGCGGCGCAGCATGGTAGTGGTAATCATCCGCGCGACCGCAGTGGCCGCCCCATTGGTCCAGCTCGCCAATCTCCTGCGAAACTTCGCCGCGATTGTTCTGCGGGTTGAAGATGGGAATGCCATTCGCCGCCAACGCAATCGCGCCCCGCAGGAAGCGGTTCTTGATGGAAGCCGGCGTCTTCGCGGGCACCGGATGCAGCGGGATGCGCCACGCGTTCGCGCCCGTGTAAGGCTGCGGCAAGGGCACCTGCTGCTGCCACGCGGTGATGCCCACCATCATGTTGTGCGCTGGCATCCCGTCCGACTCGACGTGGAGAAACTGCCCGTCCGCGCGGACGCTGACCCTGGGCGCGAACGCGTGAAACGCTGCGGCCTGCGGCGGCAGGCCGGCGGGCGCGGGTGATTTCACCGTCCGCGTGGCCTGCGCCAACAGCATGGTGTCCCCGCGCAGTTGGGCGCCCCGCAGCGTGATGGTTTCCGGGGGGCGGATGCGGAAGTCGTAGTGCGGCGCCTCCGAGTCATGCGCGGCGTCGCCGACGAGGTGGGCGTGGGCTGAAGGCACAGCCAGGGTCAGCGACAGCCCGGCCAGCAGGGCGAGACATGGAAAGTTCATGGCGGGAAAGTAGTTGGCTCACTTGAACGGCGCACCGGAAATGTCCAGGTCGGGCTTGGTGTTCCAGCGTTTGGTCATACTTGGTGCCAGATGCCCAAACTTGGATGGCTTCAGGCGGTTCAAGGAACGCGCGGCCTATTCCACTCCTGTATCTTCATCCGCGTGGCGGGCGTAATAGCGTGCCCTTTCCTCCGGCGACATACGCTCAATCGCCTGTGTCTGCGCATCACCAACAGCGGTGAGCCCATTCCGGCAGCCGAGCGCGAGAAGGTGTTCCACCGCTTCCACCGTGGCGCGGCGCGCCAACAGAAGATCGATGGAGTCGGCCTCGGCCTGAGCCTCTCGCGCGAAATTGTTCGTGCGCACGGCGGTGAACTGATCCTGGAGCAAAGCACGGATGCGGGAACTACCTTCGCCGTGAGGCTGCCGCTGGCTTAATCGACCCCGATTGGCCGGCAAGGCTGACCGGCAATTCCACCCCTCGGCGCGGCGACCTATTTCAAAACCGGCGCGACCTTTGACCCCGCAGCTTCCACCGCCTTGTGTGCTCGCTCCTGGAGGAAGCGCGCGTAGGTTTTGTCCAGGCCCGGCGTGACGAACGCGTTGCCCACCACGCTTTCTCCGTAGAGCACCTCAAACCACACGCAGGCGCCAAGATACTCGCCGGCCATGTTCGCGTGATGGCCGTCCATTCTCAGTAAGTCCTTGCCGTCCTTGCCCTTCGACCTGCGCCAGCCGACGTGCAGGGAGTGCGTCTGGTCGGGGAGCGAGGTTAGCTCCTTGTTCTTGAAATCATACTTCGCATCCCGTTGGTAACCCCACGTCGGGTCCGTGTCCGCGAGGTAAAAGGCATCGCCGACTGGAAGGCGGCGGATGCGCAGTTCAGCGGCGATGGTAGCGTAGGCGCTTGTGAGCATCCGATACATGTCTGCCTGCGAGGCCGGCTCGCCGGCCTTCGGTGCCGCGACGGAGAAACGGGGATCATCCACGCGATAGGCCCATGTCTGGTGCATTAACAACTCGGCCTTGGGCGCGTGCTGCTTGATGTAGTCGTGAAGCTGTTTCGCGAAGGGCCGGTAGGTCGCGAGGTCGTGGCTCTTGATGCTTGCCTGCTGGATGGTCACGAAGTCCCACGGCTGCGCGACCAGCATCTGCTTCAGGCTTTGCTTGTTGCTGTAGAGACCGTTGGTGCTCTGCGGGTCTTTCTCGTAGGCCGCCGCCCGGCCCCAATGCAGTTCCAGCGACGCGCCGCCCACGACGATGGGCTGGTGGATCAACACGTGCCCCGCGTTGGTCACGAGATTGCCGAGCTGCCGCGTGGCGTTTTGCGAGAAGCTGTTGCCCACCGTGAGCAGGCGGACCGTCTTGGCGGGTTTTGGGGTGGGTTCGGCCGCCGGCAAGCAGGCGGAGAACAACCAAATCGCGGGAAGAAGCAAGGTCTGCCGTAGCGCGATGGCAGCGAGCGAATGCGTGTAAGGGGACGCGGTTTGATTCACGGCGCGAGAGTGGGCCGGGCATTGCCGCACCGTCAACCACGGCGCGGTGGCTCACAGTGTCTTGAGATACTCGATGAGGTCCACGCGGTTCTCCTCCGTCTTGATGCGCGACCAGAAGTCGTGTCCACCGTTGTCGCAACCGGTGCGCCCGGCGTTGAACCAGTCGCGGTCATCGCCCTGGAGGCGGAGCAACTCGGCTTCATCTTCGAGCAGCGCGGTGGCGGGCGGGTCGCGCAGCGCCTGGCCCACCTTGACCCGGTCGAAGTGTCGCGCGGCCTGGACGCTGAAGAGGCGTGGGCGGGCGGACGCCGGTCCGAGCAGGTGGTAGAGCGTCGGCACACTGCCGTTGTGCAGGTAGGGGAAGTTCGCCCACACGCCGGTCAGCGGCGTCGCCGCGTAGCCGCGGCTCGGGGCCAGCTTGCCGACCTGCGCGAGCGGACTTGCTTGGAAAGCTGTGACGAACTCGGCGTTGACCAGCCGCAGGCGCGCCGGGTCGGTGCCAACGTCCATGTGCAAGCCGGTCCATTCCACGTTGCCCTGGCCGTCGTATGTGCCGTGGCAGCTTGCGCAACCGATTTGCTCCGACTCGAACAACTTTTTCCCCCGGGCGGCGGCGCGGGCATCAATGGCGTGGGGATAGCGCGGCGGGCGCAGGAATTGGATGACGTTGCGGAAGTCTGCCTGAATTTGCGGGACAACCGAGCTGGCGAGCTTTTCGAAAGATTGGTCCAGGGCCAGTTCCATGGAAGAGGCCATGAGGGGGAACGTGCCGGTGAAGCTGCCGTCGCAATACCAGCGCTGGAAAGGGGCCTTGGCCGCTGCATGCCAGAGCGGCGGGGACTTCACATCGCCCCGGCCGACTTTGGCGAAGTCCGGCGGAGTCCCGCCGTGGGCGCGCATGTGCATTTCCACGTGTGACGCCGGGAACGCCGTGGAGCGCCCGCGCGTGAGCGGCTCGAACACCTCGTGATGGTGCTGGCGAAGGATGTCGTGGGCGCGCCGCGCCGTGGCCTGCTCGGGGCTGGCCGTCCGCGCGGTGGTGTTGTGCGTCAGCTCCGTCACCTTCTGCGCGGCGCGACCAAGCCACAGCTCGTCCAGCGTCTTCGCGCCAGCTCCGAGATAGGCGACACCGTCAATCTCCGCCATGTGACAGGCAAGGCAGTTCAAGGTCCAGCTCAGGGACTGGTCGCGCGCCGGGTTTGGGGCCATGCCGAAGACGGGCGCGGATTTGTTCTGCGGCCAGAGCACGAGTCCGAGCTTGTCGCGGAGAATCGAGTCCACGGCAGTTGACGAGCCGAGCAGGACGCGGTTGACGGTGATGAAACTCTGGGGAATCCACGCCGAACTGTCGTAGCTCTCATACATGAAGGCCGCCAGCGCGCGCAGTTGCTCCGCCTCGGGCCGCTCGTCGCGCGGGTCCCAACGATAGACCAGTTGACGGCCGTCCTGTGGGAAGTTGGCCAGCAAGGCCTGCCGCGCTGTCGCGCTGCTGGGCGCGGGCGACTTGACCGGCAAGTAAGCATCCGCCGCCGCGAGCGGCAGCGTCAGCACGGTGGCAAGGATGAGGTGAAGAAGAGTTTTCATGCGCGGCACTTGGAGCCAAAAACAATGAGCATCAGGAGTGTGAACATGAAGAGGCCGGCTATCAGACATAGGAGGAAAATGAAAACCGTGCCCAAGGCTTTTCCTACGCCTGCCAGCACCCGGCGGGACTTGCTCTCACCGATCGGGAGCAGCGTAACGCCCGCCGGTGGCAACGGTGGTGGCGGTGGTGCAAACCCCAGAGTCCTGCCGCAACCCTTGCACACACCAGTCTCACCGGGCGGCAACGGCGTTGGCAGCGGGTGTGCGCAGCCGGGGCAGAAGCGTATCTCATCGCTATCGGCCAGCTGAGCGACTGCGACGAGAGCCGGTGTCTCGGGCACGGAAGGTGGAACAGGCGGTGAAATATCTTGCAGCGAAATGTGGCCCGCGAAGCGCGGAATACGCCTCAGCGGCAACCAATCCGGCTCCGAGGCCGGGGGCCACTTCGCGGGCCAACTCTCCCGAGTAAGATGCTCGCTCCTGGCCAGGGTGTTGGTGGAGATTTCGCCGGCCTTCAGCAGGGCCCCGATCTGGTCGAGTTCAAACGGCCCGGTGACGACCTGATCGTTCGGGTTTCGGAGGTAGTATTTCATGCGGGCGACTTCTTTGTGAGGTGGCTCATTTCAAACCATTCACAGCGCAATTGGCCGTGAGCAGGGCTGTCAGCCCCACGCCCAGCAGGATGCCGAACGCGAATCCGCGGTTGGTCGGACTGCGCAGCATGGGAAGGGCGACCGCGATCCACCCCGCGCTGAGGAGGATTGCGAAGATGATCGCAGGGGTGGCGTTGGCCTTGCGGCTTGCGAGGCCAGCGAACAGGCACACGATGATGAGCGAGACATACTGCACCACGAGTCCGCCGATAACCGCCGCGATGAACGTGAGGAGCGATACGGGACGGCTGGGCGTGGGCGCGGGCGGTCGGTTGGTTCCTGCGGCGGGATAAAGCAGCTTGCCGCACTGCCCGCACCGGGTTTCACCGAGCGCTACCGGACCATCGGCCCTCTGCCCGCAGAACGGGCAGAAGGAAATCTGTTCGGGCGGGCTTTGAGGCTTTTTCCAAATGTGCGTCGGGAACAGTTCCGCTGGGGGCGGCGGAGTTGGTGCTGGCAGAGGCGGGGCGGCTTGTCGAAGCGGCGCGCTCGGCGGACGCTCCTGGCCGAACCCGGGGATGGACTTCACCGGCATCCAATCCTCGGCGGGCGTGCTGCGGACCTGGCCGAGGCTCTCGCCAATGTCCCCAGTCGCCAGCGTGTCAGTGGGAAGCTCACCGGTCTTAAACTTGGCCTCGATGTCATCAAGCTCGAACGGGCCGGTGATGGCCCCATCGTCAGGATTGCGCAGGTAGTATCTCATGCTGGCACGGGTTGATTAGATTGTTTAGCACTCATCAATCTATAAGCCTACATTAAATCGAACGGCCGCAGCATGCCTGCGGGCGGGCGACTCTGCCAAAGTGATTAAACTTGGGCGGCCATCGCTCGGCTCAATCAGCGCGTTGTGGCTCGGGCGAGCGCCGCCACCACAGCCACGCCACCGCCACAGCGCAGATCACTTGCGTCACGCTCAAGCCAGGCAGCCAGACTTCCCGCGGCTTGAGGAACTCCACCGCGAGGCGGAAAGTCAGATAGCCGGTGACGTAATGGCGAAACAGTAGTCCGTGCTCCCACCCGCGCCGCTGGGCGCAGCGATGCAAGCCGACGGCCAGCAGCAGCACGAACGCGACCTCATACAACTGCGTCGGATGCCGTGCCACGCCGTCGCCGAAGTCCACGCCCCACGGCCGGCCAGTGGCAAGGCCGTGGGTCTGATCCTCCAGGCCCGTCGCGAAGCAGCCGAGCCGGGCGATGGCGGTGCCCACCGCGAGCGGATAGACAAAAAACTCGCCTGTCTGTGTGCCTAATTGCAGGCGGCGCTTGACCAGCTCAATGCCCGCCCAGCCGCCGAGGATCGCGCCGATGGTGCTCTTGCCGCCGGCGATCAGCCGGAGCCAGAAGTCATCGCTCAACGGGCGAGTGAGGCTTTCGAGGAGCACGACGAGTTTCGATCCCAGCCAGGCTCCGAACAAGGTTCCGCAGATAAGCCAGAAGGTGGTCTCCAGCGGGAAGGGCGTTCGCCCAGCCCGTCGGCGCAAGTGGAAATACAGTCCTGTGGCAACGATCGAGGCAAGCGCCTCCAGCAGGAAATGTGGGTTCAGTGCAAGATGCAGGCTCATACCGGGAGTGCGGGAATTGGCCAAGCCTAGTCGTGTCCAGCGCCGCGCGCAAGCATCGGGCCGGGCTGCTCAAGGTGTAGTCAATTCGCTCCTGCCGCCCGACTACGTGAACCAGCTCAGTTCCCCTTCCACTGAGAAATCCCTCTGTGCATTCCGTATCTCGGCGGTCGCGCCGACGGTTTCAACTTCATGGCTCCGGTTCAGCGGGTCGTGTCCAGCACGGAGTGCCTCCCGGCGCGGAGGCTGCCGGCGATGGCGCGGGTGATGAACTCCTTGGCGAGCTGCACGGCGCGGGGCAGATCGTGGCCAAGGGCGCAATGGGCGGCGATGGCTGCGGAATAGGTGCAGCCGGTGCCGTGTGTCGAGACGCCGCGGACGAACGGCGCGGAGAGCAGCAGCTCGGTCTGGCCGTCGAAGAAAATGTCCACCGCCTCCCGCAGGCCGCGCAGGTGGCCGCCCTTGACCAGCACCGCGCAGTGGAAGCGCTGGTGAATGGTCCGGGCAGCGGCCCGCAAATCTTCCGGTGAGCTCAGCCGCGTGCCCACGAGGATTTCCGCTTCGTCGAGATTGGGCGTGACGAGTGCGGCGAGCGGGAGCAACGCGTCCTGCATCGCGCGCAAGGCGGCGGGCTTCAGCAGGCGCGCGCCGCTGGTGGCGACCATCACGGGGTCAATGATAAGCGGCGGCACCGGGCCGCGGAGTTGGCCGAAGAAGCCGGCGATTTCGCGGATGATAGCAGTGTCGAACAGCATGCCCGTCTTCACGGCGGCGGGACGCAGTTCGGCGAAGACAGCTTCGATCTGCGCGCGGACCATGGCCGGCTTCGCGGCTTGGATGGCGGAGACGCCCTTGGGGTTCTGCGCGGTCAGGCAGGTGATGGCGCTGGTGCCGTGGACCCCGAGCGCGGCGAAGGTCTTGAGGTCCGCCTGGACGCCCGCGCCGCCACCGCTGTCGGAGCCAGCGATGGTGAGGGCGATGGGGAGCGGCTTCATCGAAAGTGGAGCGGGAGCGGAGCCAGGTTTGCGCTCCCAAACCTAATCCGCCTGCCTACTTGTATTTCGCGTCCAAAATCTCCACGCCCGCGTCCTTCTTCACCTTGTCCAGGTAGGCGGGCATTTGTTTGTCGGCTTCCTCCTGTTGCAGGGCGTCGCGGATGCGATCCTTGACTTTCTCGAAGTCCAGCTTCTTGGCGGGATTGAGTTCGAGGGTTTTGATGATGTGGTAGCCAAACTTGGTGGAGACCACGTCGCTGATCTGGCCGGGCCGCAGGCTGAAGGCAGCGGTCTCAAACTCCAAGGCCATCTGGCCGCGTGCGAAGACGTATTCGCCACCTCGCTCCTTGGAGCCGGGGTCCTGGGAGAATTCCTTGGCGAGCTTGCCGAAATCCTCGCCGGCCCGGGCGCGCTTGAGGAGGGCTTCAGCCAGGCCTCGCTGGGCCTTATTCTTGTCCTCGGGCAGCTCCTGATTGGTGGTCAGGTCCCGGGTGGTCAGCAGGATGTGGGCGGTGCGGACGGTTTCCGGCTGCTCGAACCGCTTGGGGTTGTCGTCGTAGAACTTCCGGACACGCGCGGGCGGGATGCTGATCTTGTCGCGGACTTCGCGGTTGACGACCTCCTCGACGATGGCGCGTTCGATGAACTGGGCGGTGAAGCCCTCGGCGGTCATGCCCATGGCTTGGACTTGGCGGCGGAAGGAGTCCTCGGTTCCGGCCTGCTGGCGGATTTCGGCAAGCAGCTTCTCCGCGGCAGCCCGGCCCTTGGTCTGGTCGGCTGCGGTGGCGATTCGGGACAAGACTTGCACGACGACGAGACGGTCGAGCAGTTTTTTCTCTACTTCTGGCCGCTTGTCCTCTGGCGGTGGCGGCTGGCCGCGGGACGCGGCGGCGGTGCGGAAGTTGAGGAACGCCTCGTCGAGCTGGCGGCTGTTAATCTCGAAGCCCTTGCCCTTGGCCAGCACGGTGGGCGGAAAGAGGTCGTCCACCTTGACGGTCGGTTTGGGCGGCGGCGGGGCGGTGACGACGCCGGACTTGGGGTTCTTCGGATCGGCGGCGAACACCTGGGTCGCGAGCGCGGCGGCGACCAGCAGGAGCGGGGCGTAGTTTTTCATGGAGCGGAGGGCGGCAGACTGGTTCACAGCTTGACCACGCGGACATTGCTGAAGACGGAATCGCGGCGGAGTTCTTCGAGCAGTTCCGCCGGCGGTTCGCTGTCCACGTGAAAGACGGAGAGGGCGTGGCCACCCGCATGATCGCGGCTGAGGCTGAGGTTGGCGATGTTGACGTTGTGCTTGCTCAACAGCGAGCCGACATGGCCGACGATGCCGGGCCGGTCCTGGTTGTTGAACATCAGGAATGTGCCGTGGATAGGGATTTCCAGCGGGTTGCTGAAAAGCCGCACGATGCGCGGGTTGTTTGGTGAGCCGAAGAAAGTGCCGCCCGCCGAACCGATCTTCTCGTCGCCCTTGAAGAGCTGGACATGCAGCCACTCGTTGAACGTGACGGGTTCGTTGGAACGCTTCTCCTCGACGGAAATGCCCAAGGTGCCCGCGATGCCGCGCACGTTGATCGGGTTCAAGTCCTTGACCGCCGCGCGGGCGAGGAAGCCCATGAGCACGGCGCGGGTGATGGGATCGATGTTGGGCAGCTCCTGCGCCTTGCCGCCGTAGGTGATGTGTGCGCGGTCCACCTGCTGGGGCACGACTTGCGCGAGCAGTTTGCCCAGCGCCTCGCCCAGCGCCATGTAGGGCTTCACCTGCTCGAAGGTGCGGGCGTCGAGGAAAGGCAGGTTGACCGCGTTGCGCACTTCGCCGGTGAGCAGGTAGGAGGTGATGACCTCGGCCACCTCGATGCCGCACTTCTCCTGCGCCTCCTCGGAGCTGGCGCCCAGATGCGGCGTTAGGATCAGCGAGGGGTGTTTGCGGAACGGATGGTCCGCCGCCATCGGCTCGACGCAGAACACGTCCAGCGCGGCGGCGGCAACTTTCTTCGAGTCGAGGGCGGCGAGCAGGTCGTTTTCCGCGATGATTTCGCCACGCGCGCAGTTAACGATGCGCACGCCGGGCTTCATCTTGGCGAAGGCGGCGGTGTTGAGCATCCCCCGCGTCTGCTCCGTGACCGGCAGGTGGACGGTGATGAAGTCGGCGTTCTGGTAAATCGCGTCCACGTCCGAGGCCAGCTCGAAGCCGAGGGCCTTGGCGCGGCCCTCGGTGAGGAAGGGATCGTAGGCCAGCACGCGCATGCCGAAGGCGAGCGCACGCTTGCCCACTTCCGTGCCGATGCGGCCGGCACCGAGGACGCCGAGCGTCTTGCCGTGCAGTTCCACGCCCATGAACAGCTTTCGGTCCCATTTGCCGGCGACCATCGAGCCATGCGCCTGCGGCACCTTGCGGGCGAGGTTCAGAATCATCGCGAAGGTCAGTTCCGCCGTGGTGAGCGTGTTGCCGGCGGGGGTGTTCATCACCACCACGCCGCGCTGCGTGGCGGCTTCCACATCCACGTTGTCCACGCCCACGCCGGCCCGGCCGACGACGCGCAGCTTGGTGGCGGCGTCCAGC
>Ga0075471_10002240_pt1 | contig 12739 bp, 14 predicted proteins | sample DEB19_08_DNA_2_FD_74787 | JGI IMG/M metagenome (GOLD analysis project Ga0075471, IMG submission 74787) | Aqueous microbial communities from the Delaware River and Bay under freshwater to marine salinity gradient to study organic matter... | ecosystem: Environmental > Aquatic > Marine > Coastal ... | reverse complement strand
CTGAAAAAATCTCCGTTGCTCCAGATTGAGGCTTGAGCGGTAATTTGAAGCGCTTTCCAAGCCGGTCCCCACGCACTAGGCGTGACGCCAAGTCCGAGGTTTCCGGAGGAGTCCAGGGTCATTCGGACACCAACTCCACCTTGTGTGAAAAGTAAGTTTCCGAGATTGGCCCCAGATGACCCGTTGTTATAAATCTGATATGCGTTCGTGTTGTCGGAATTCAGAAACTGCAAAACACCGTTTGCCTTGATCTGAACGGAACCGTTTACGTCCAGCTTGTATGCTGGATTCGTTATTCCAATTCCGACGTTTCCAGCCGGCAGAATTGTCAACCGGTTAGCAGCCGCACCGGAAGCCGATGTCCGGAAGTAGAGCGTGACGTTTCCGCTGCCATCGTTGACCGCGGCGAGCTGGGCTAGGCGGGCTGCGTTGCTGCCAGGTTGGAGTGAGAAAGAGACCTCGGTGTTTCCAGAGGTTCCAGCGTTGACCAGCTTCAGCGGGTTGGTCGTGTCAGCGTCTGAGGTGCTGGTAATGACGCCCACGCCAGACGTCATGGTGAAGTTTCCACCAAGCGTCAGGGCCGAATTGATTGTGACCGTTCCGGTGACGACGAGGGAGCCGTTTATCTGGTCTCCAGGTTTTGCGATGTTCCAGGACATTTTGAAGATGGGTTTAGAGTTCTTGCACGACCACGACCTTGTTTCCGACCCCGCCGTGGATTGCGTAGATCGGCAAATTGTTTCCGGAGAACCGACCCGCGGAATCGTCCGTCATGATCGAATCGTAGGGTGACAGGCGGATTCCAGGCTTTGCGCCGGTGTCCGTGGTGAGATCCGCGGAACCGTCGAACGACAGAAAAACCGGCGTGTCGCTTTGGTTCTGGATCATCAGCCAGTCGCGCTCGCGGGCGGCGGAGATGATCGTCGGCGAAGTCGTGACGTTGTTTTTTGTGATCATGGTCTCAGAGGATCTTCCAGGCGGTTCCAGTGTAGGTCAGAGCCAGGACTGCTGCGTTTCGATCCATGGTGTAGGTGGCGGAAAGCGTGTCGAAGATCGTGCGCGAACCGGCGTTGACCACAATCGGGTAGGACAATCCAAGGCCGGCGATGTCGGCAATCTCGATGCGTTGGCCCAGGCTGCCAGGGTCCGGCAGGTTGATCGTGACGATGGAAGCACGGGAGCCGACCTGGATGAGGTAGTTTGAACCAGCCACCAGGGTCGTGCTTTGGTCGCCGATGATCGGGGAAGCCGGGGTCGTGATGCCGGCCACCGGTGAGGTCTCGCCCTGGAGCACGTTCGCGGTCGGAGGGGTGTTGTCCCATGCTGTCGAAAGGCCCGGAGTTTTTCCACCTGGTGCGGTGTTGTCGAACGCCGCGGAGTTGTTTGTGCTGCTCTGGGCTGGAGCGGTGTTGTCCCAGGCTGTGGACAGACCAGGCGTCTTTGTCCCTGGAGCCGTGTTATCGAAAGGATCGTCCGTGGTACCGTTGTCCACGTTGCTGATAGTGACCTGCTCAAAGGTGATCGGGCTCGTCCCGATGGCTGTTACCGTTGAGGAAAGCCTCCACCAGTTCGGAGAGCTTGGCCCCTGGTTTACGCGCACCAAGATGTTTGCAGGAAATTCATTTGGGGAGTCGAAAAGTGGAGCGCGGATCATGTCGGCCTCGACCAGGTAGTTGAGCTGGGAGGCGCCGGCTGTTCCTTTGAGCGTCAACTGGGTGGACTTGGCTGAAATGAAACCGCTCTCGGTGAGCGTCACGGTTCCGTTGGTGATCGAAGTGCCGGCCGTGTTTTTCGTCCAGTGATAGAGCCGGTCGGTGATCAGTCCGGTTTTGACGTAATTACCGGAGCCATCGTAGGAGCCGGTGACTGTGATTTGAGCACCGCCACTGCTGGCTACATAGAGACCGTTCTGGGTCGTGTCCGTCTGGCCCGTCAAAAGGATCATCCGGTCGGTCCTGGTGTCATAGGTACCATCCAGAGAAACCGTGTTGATGATACCGACGGGAGTGAACGCGGAAACGTTGGTAAGGACACGGCCGACCGCATCGACACGGGCTTCCACGCCGGTGATGCCCGGAAGGCTGTTGCTGAATGCTGCGGCGCGAGAGGGTGTGATGGGGTCGGCCATGTCTGTGTGTGGTGGTTATGGATTAGGCTACGGTGCCGGTGTTCAAGGTGCTATGCAGACCGCGAGCCTCGAACTGAACGGAAACGATGTTGTCACCGAAGGCGACTTCGCCGGATACCTTCATCTGAACGTAAACGTCCAGCGTGTTGAAAAGGGTGTCGGCTTGGTTGTACTGCTGGATCTTGAGCCAGCCCTTTTTGGTGATGCCCTCGAAAGGATTGTACTGCGTGGAAGCGGTCGTGAGCTTCAATGTGCCGAACAGGAGTTCCCAGGCGAGCGGGGACATTTCCTGCGCGGTCAGTTTGATGTTCAACTGGCGCTTGGTTTCAATCACGTCGTACAAGCGGAGCACGCCAGGAGTAGGAGCGAAGATGTCGCGCTCCTCTCGTTCATGCTGGACGCTCAAGTCCGACAAGATGCCTAGGTCTACCCAACCGGTATCAGCAGCCCCTGGCTTTGAAGCTCGGCCTGCGGTACCGGCGGACGGAACGGTGAAGGAGTCACCGTCACGGAAGAAGAATCCGTGGTTTCCAAGAATTACTGATCCGGTGTTCATGGTGTTTTAGGTTTTAGTTGATGGTGGAAAGTTTCGTGAAAAAGAGATCGTACGCGGTGAGGCCGGCGTCGTTGGTGGTCAGTTGCAGCCACTCGTCGGATGTCTCGAACTTCCGGTCTCCATTCGTAGGGGACCAGGAGAGGACAGCCTGGGCGGCGGCCGAGATGGCCTGGTAAATGTTTCTGTTGGCCCCTCCAGTAGCTCCATTGACGTGAGGGTTGGCGAGTATACGGACGACGAATTCGGACGTAAGGAGGAGCTTCCCAGCGCCAACGTCGCGCCGGCTTGCTCGGAGGATCGGAGGAACCACGACGACGAAGCCCTTGCTGCGGAGCTGGGTCTCGATCGCTGAATCCTGGAGGCCATCATCCACGATGCACGCGACGGAAGGTGCATCCGAGAAAAACGCATTTGCGTCGATCTGGGCTTTGACCGTGGTTTGGATGGATCCGAGCGCGAGCATTAAATCGTGGCGAGTTTGGACTTAGCCCTGGCCTGGCGCTTGATGATGTACTCCATCATGTTGGCTCGGCTTGCGTCTAAGGCCGCGGCAATGGTGCGTTGCTGCCTTGGCTTCTGGAGTGCTCGTGCAGCCTGGTCGGAGGACGCGCTGCCACCCCATGAAAAAGTGATGCCGGCGGAATCGGCGTCAGTCTTGAAACCGACTGATGCTAGGAAGCGGTTGTATTTGTCGAGGAGTCGCTTGTACTGATCCACGTCGTCTTGAATCGCCAACTCATTGACGATCGACTTCATGCGCGAGGAGTAAGACAGAAAACCGCGCCCGCTTTCACGCAGGTTCAATTCCGCCCTGGCCGCAAGTGCCTGGTAGTTGAGGCGGCGCTTTCCGGTCTTTTTCGTTCCGGTTGAAAGCATCCCGGTAAATTTTTTGCGGCGAATGAACCCGGACCTTTTGGATGTCAGGTCAGAAACTAGTCCGTACTTTTTTGCGACCTGTTCATAAATAGCCGGACGAATTTTGATTCCTTGGCCTGATCGAAATGCCAGCAGCCGCTCGGAGCGGATGACACCTTTTTTCGGGGTGTATTCGGAAAGAGCTTTTGAAAGTCGGAAGGCGAAGTCAGCGGAATTCTTTTGGACTGCCTCCTGGGTCGAAAGCTTCGTGACTTTTAAGTAGTCACCAAGCGCCAGGTTAAAAGCGTCTAGGTTGGTCTTGAATGCGACTTTCATATTGTCACCTCGCAGTCCAGGACCCAGGCGTATCCGTTGAAAGTGACCTTCTGGATGCGGTGATAAATCGGGCCGTCGGTGGTCACGATTTCGCCGACCAGGGGTTGGCTTGCGATTGCGCCCCGCTTGATTTCAAAGCGGCTTGTTGCGCGGTCGTCAAAATCCGGAAGGTTGTTCTCCGGCTTCTCCGCGAAAGGGAGCCAGTCGATGACAGCCGACACGGACACGCCGCGGAATGTGACGGTGTCCCCGGCGAAGGAGATCAGGTCGTCAAATCCAGAGGTTAGTGCCGTGTCGGCTGCGTTCACTGGTTGGGTGTGGGTTAGGCCTTTTTAGCCTTGGACTTCTCGGGCTTTGGTTCGGCGGAAACGCTGAACTTCTGCCGACGCTCGCGTCCGCCGTCCTCCGTCCAGATGTCCAGGACGCTGACGCCGTTCCCGCCCGATTTCACGGCAGCCTTAAAGACAGCCTCGATTTCGTTTGCGGGCGATGGGCCTGCGATGACTTTTCCGTCTGCTACTAGGATGGCGCTACGCATAGGTCAGTCCTGGATTAGGCGGAGACGAGGCGCTTCAGAGCGGAAGCTTCGCCGACGCTGTAGCCGTAGAAGGCTTCGAGAACGGCAACGCGCTCGCCCTTGTCGTTGTCGAACCATTCGCGGTAGCCGAGGGTGATCCCGGTGTTGGAGTCGCTCACGGGGCGATAGACACCGTCGGAGTTCTGGCCCTGGGGTTGGAGGTAGCGCATGGCCAGGATCAGCGCGGAAGGATAGGCAGCAAAGCCGACCAGGTTCTGAGCGTTGGCAGGAATCAAACCGCTGCGAAACACGTCAAAGCCGGCGATGTTCGGCAGAGCACCTGTCTGGTTGGAGGCCGCATTGATAGCGGTGTAGTCCTTGATGATGGAATCCTTCAGCAGCGCATTGTAGTGACCGCTGGCGAGCACAAGAGCGCGGGGCATCTCGGGCATATCAGCACCGTCGCAAGCGTCCTTAATGTCAACCACGTCGGCGTAGTCGAAGGTGGAAGCCAGGCCGGTGAAGGCAGCGGCGCCGTAGTTGGCGAGGGTGACGGCAGACAGGATGTCGGTGAAGACAGCCTTGGCGAGCTGGTAGCCCTTCTGCATACCGAAACGCTCCAAGGTGGCAACGGGGCTCTTGGCCACGTTCACGTCGGAGAGGTACCAGGAGACGAACTTGTGCTTGTTCAGCGTGATCGTCTTCTTGTTCAGGGTGGAATCCTGGCGGGTGTAGGTACCAGCAAAGTCGGCAGCCGCGCTGGCAGCCGGGACGTAGGGGACCTGGATGGTGTCAGACTTCGAGGCAGGAGCCGGGTCGAAGTCGGTGGAGAACGCCCGCATAGGGGCGAACGCGGATGTGAAGGCGTCAAGGCCAGCTTGAGAAATCAGCGTGCCGTTGAGGCCGGAGTCGATGGTATTGGCCATGTTATCTGGTGTGGGTTGTTGGCTTGTTTATTTCTTCAAGAGGCTAGCCTTGTGTTGCCTCCAGAAATTGGTTTTGGCTTTGGGGTCGGTGATGGCGTCGAACTCAGCGCGGAGTTCATCGGAGCTTTTGCTCGCAGTCTGGTTGAGTGGAGTGGTCCCGACCTGGGGGCGACCGCTCGGGAGCTTCGCCAGGAGATCGAGAGATGACCGGTCGGTTTTGATTTTGGCGACCCAGTCGGTTTTCGATTCCTCGGAGATGCGACCGTCGGCAACGGCAGCGTCAACCGCGGCAGCGTCCTTCTCGTCCTGGGCGGATTGGATCTGGGCCTTGAGGCTTTCGATTTCGCCGACCACTGCGGACATGGAGTCCACTTGGTTTTTCAGGTTGTCGCGCTCATCGGTCAGAGCTTTGAGCTTTGCGGAGAACTCGGAGGCTACTTGTTCCTCGTTGAGTTCTGCGGACGAAATCAGGCCAGCGGCTGCCAGCGAGTTAAGGAGGTTTTTCATGTCTTCTTCGATTTTGTTTTCGGTCTCGACGACCTTCAGGTTTTCAACCTTGGTGAGCTGGGAGAAATTCAGACCGACCAGGACTTCCCCTTCAACGAAGGCGTCGGTTCCTGGGATTGGTTGGTAGACCTTAATCAGAGCGGCTGGGTCAGCGGCGGAAGCATCGACTCGGATTGCAGCGTCTGGAACTTCGAGAACTCCGGATCGGATGACCTCGATGATTTCACCATAGGCGATCCCGCTTGCGTCGTTCCAAGCGACGTCGTCCTCAACTGAGAGTTCAGCCGGCGCCGATGCCTGAACAAGGGCGGAAGGAGTGTGAGTGAATCGGTCGGCCCGAATCTTGGCGTTAATAGGCTGGGCATTTGTTAGATCGGTGACGAATCCGTCGGAAAGCGCGGTTGCTCCGTCGATCCAGGTCTCTGCGTCCATCATGGAGCGGATGACATCTTTGCCCTTTTTCGTGACCTTGGAGTAAATCCCGGCCAGCGTTTCGGCCAGTTTGTCCAGCAGGTCCGCCTGGTCGCGAAGGTCGTTTGCATCCCCAACCGCACCAGTCCATGGGTTGTGGATCATCAGGTATGCGGATTCCGGCATGACGCGTTTGGTGCCAGCCATTGCGATGATCGAGGCAATAGATGCCGCGATTCCGTCAACGGTGACGGTGACGTTCGGCCGGTTCGCCAGGTAGTGGTAGATGGCAAGGCCGTCGAACACAGAGCCGCCTGGTGAGTTGATCCGGATATTGATCGGCTTTTCACCCAGGGTTTTCAGGTCGCGCACGAACTGTGCCGCGGTGATTCCCCAGCCACCGATTTCGTCGTAGATCAAAACCTCAGTCGGTTGGTCCGTCTGGGCCTGCGCTTTTATTTCGTACCAAGTGCTCATTGTGTAGTTTGTGCGGCTGCGGCTGCGTTTTGGCTCGCGAGTTCGTTAGGATCGAGGGTCATGATTTCGGCCCGGTCAACGCTGAACTCCTGGGCGAGGCTTTGGGCATAGGCGATTTCGGCCGCCTTCTGCCGTAGTTGCTCGCGCCAGTCTTCGCCCGTCTCGGAGTAAATGGATTGAAGGGTCCGCATCCCGGCTTTGAATTCCGCGACCATTGCCGCGCTGTTTCGGCCGATGTCCACGGCGATAGACCGGGGAGGGCGAACGGTTGACTTGTACCAGTCGGCCGGCGGTGGCCTGAGGGATGGATCCGTCTGGAGACCGACCTCGACAACATATTCGTAGACGCGCCGCAGGTGGTCTGCGATGACCCCGGATCGCGCACGGAAGTAGGCGTTGGCGATGTCCAGGACAGAACGCATGGACGTCCCCTGCATCGAGGTTGGAAGAACGATTTCCTTCGGGATCCCAACACCGGCGCAAACCTTGCCGGTTAAATAGTCCCAGTAGCCGGACGTTGCCGCGGTTGGTCGTTCTGCTCGGAATTGCGCGAACTCGTCACCGTGCTTCAGGACCTTTGCCCGTCCGGAGAAAACCTCCTTATAGTAGTCGTCCCTGGCCACACCGTCACCGCCGGTCTGGGTGCCGCGGATCAAGTCGGAGTCGTCGATTTCCCCGGTCGAAGTCTTGATGACGTTTGTCACCTCGGCCGCTTCCTTGGCCGCCTGCATTTCCAGAATCTGGAGGTCGTCCAGGTCGTGAAGGTCATTGATGACCGGGTAAAGCGCAGGCAGACCACGGAGTTGTCCTGGTCGTCCTGGCTCGAAGATGTGGACCACATACGCAGCCTCGATCCTTCGGAAGGTCGGTTGCTTGGTCTCGTCGTCGGTGCGGAAGTGGTAGGCCACAGGTCGGCCCCGTTGGTCGATTTCCACGCCGTCCTGGATCCCATCTCCGTCGGTCATGGTCGATGGGGTTTCGCATCGGTGGGACTCGATGAGCTGGATCCTTGGGTTTCCAGTATCGCCTCGGGTCAAGATGACGAATATTTCACCGTCGATGAAAAGGGATCGGGCAATGATGCCCTGGAGCGTACCAAATGAAAGGCGGCTTGAGATGTCAGCGAACCGTTGCCAGTCGCGCCAGAAAACCAGCGCCCTCTCGTTCCAGGAGTCGTCCGTGGAGGATGGGAAAAAGGCGAGACCGGTGCCAACAGTGTACTGCTCAAACAGGTCAGCCAACCGATTCACAAAAGCGTTGTTCCGCTCGAAGTAGCGGCTCTTGCGAACCAGTTCGTTTCGGACTCCAGGGTGTGCGTCGAACCGGACACTTTGGACTACGCCGGGGATGTAGGAGCGTCGCGTGGAATAGGTGGCCCCTTCGTATCGGGCCTTCGGAGACACGACGAACTTAGCAGCGGCTTTGATGCGTTGGGCGATGTTCATCGGGCCAGGGTCGCGAAGGTAGAGCGGAAGGATCGCACAGGTTTTAGGAGGCCCATCATATAGCCGTAACGGGTGGCGTCCGTCGTGTTGCCGGCAGTGACCGCGGCATCGTAGAGATCCAGGAGACGGCTAATGAGTTCGGCCATCTCTGTAGGGGTCACACCTTCGCTCGCGTTGACTTGAAACGTGACCGACCGGCCATTGCCCGACGTCGATTGAATCACTCGCCCTGTTTCGAGTTGGTGGATGGTGGACGAATTTAGGGCAGTGAGCCTATCGAGCAGCGTGTTTCCGTGCGTAACATCTTGGTAGATGTGTCGCAGGAACCCGCGGGCAAAGTAGGTCGAGACGGCCACGCTTCAACCTGGGCATGAATGCCACCGTGAAGCCAGCCGTGGAATTAGCCGTCGTTGGCCGTGTTTAGCCGTGGAGGAGAAATCAGTGCTTTTGGGCCGCCCTTGGCTGTGGATTCACGCGCAACCACTCCCTGGCCTCGGTCAGCGTTGCCGTGCCGCCAGGCATTACAAAGCCCCTGGCCTTCATCTTGTAGACGAAGGAGACGTTTCGGCGAAGTATGGAAGCCAGTTCCTTCGGCCGGAATAGGGGCTCACTGGGTGGGTGCTGCATGGATCTTCAACCTGTTATGAAAGATGGCCGCGGCAATCTGGAGGACCTCACAGTCGGCCATATGGTTTGGCCACTTGCTGCTTCGTGGTAGCCATGTCCAGGTCGTCCGTCCAGTCGCACTTGAAAGCCGAGGCACTTTGTTTTCGCAGTCCAGGTGGCGCCAGTATTCGGGACCTGCCACCTTCTCTGAGACCTCCCAGCGGGTCCCGGTCTTTCCTTTCCGCAGACGTTCCAGGATGTCCTTCGTCGTGTCCGTGCCGAATTCCAGCAGTTTCAATTCCAGGCGATTCTGTCCTCCTGCGTTGTCGCCCACTCTCGGGTCGATCCCGCGCAGGTAGAAAGGCTCGTCCAGTCCGGTCTTCGAGTTGCGCCATCCCCGGCGTGGCATTCCCTTGGAAGGCATCCAGCCAACGAAGAGCGGTACGCGCCCCGTCCTGGCAATGAAGCGGCCATACCGTAGGCACTCCGCGTAAACGGTGGGTGCGTCATAGCCTGAGTCGATGATGACGTGGACGTCCTGGACCCCGTGCTGAAGTTGCTTGTCCCGGATGTCCTGCCAGGTGTCCGCGCTGCCGGCGTCGATTGCCCTGGAGGACCCGTCCTCGTCCCAGGCGCGAACCACAAACCAGAAATGCGGGCTCGAAGCTTGGCAGTCCACGGTCAGGAATTTGATGGATTTCTCCGACACCGCTTCCGTGCCGGCGACCACTAATTCCTCGCGCTGCCGTGGTGCAGACTGATTTTCCCAGGGCTCGGCAAGGTAGCCGTTGATGAATCCCTGGAGACCCAGGAGGGAGTCTTGCGCTTCCAGGAAGGCCACCGACAGGAAGCCCCAGGTGCATTTTCTGTCGGGGCTGTAGAGGCTGGAGAGGTGGTAGGACCGCACACCAGGCAATGCGCCTTTGTTTTCCGGAACCCACTCGCCATGGCGGAGAGCTGCGACCTTCTGGGCGTCCGAGATCTCACCTTTGCAAAGTTGGCACTCGTACCTGGCCGACGCTCGCACTTTTGAGAAATCCCACTTCCCGTCTTCCATCTTGGCGGTCTCGTCCCATTTGACCTGGCGCCACTCCAGGCGGATCGGGACCTTGCAATGAGGGCAAGGGATGTAATAGCGGCGCTGGTCCCCTCGAAGGAACCGCTGCCATATGCGCCCCTCCGTGATCGTTGGCGTGGAGGTGAGGAATGCCTTCGAGCTGCTGAACGCCTTCAGACGTTGCTCGGCCAGGTCGAGGGCGTCGGCCTCACGCTCGGTTGCCTGGGCGAACTTGTCCACCTCGTCCCCGATTAGGATCCGCACTGGACGGGAAGCCAGGTTTGCCGGGCTGTTGGATCCCACGAATGTCAACGTGCAGCGGTCGAAGTTTTGTTCAAGGTTGGTGATTTTATCAGACTGTGCCGGAAAGTGGGAAACCATCACCGGGGAGTCTTCGAGCATCGGGAGCCAGCGGGACTTGGAAAACGACCTGGCTAGGTTCTCGGTTGGCATCAGCCACAGGCACGGGCTTGGCTCGTTGTCGATCAGCCACGCAAGGCCGGCCATTAGGGTCGTGGTCTTTGCGGTTTGGCTGCCCCAGCACAGCGTCGTTTCTGCCACCCCTGGGTCTTTCCAGGTTTCCATCGGCTCCCGCGTGTAGGGGCGAACCGCAGTCGAAAACGGGCCAGGGTGTTCCGTCTGGCGCTGCGTAAGTTTCAGGTTGGATTCCGCCCACTGGACAACCGTTTGCCTGGGCGTCGGCCGGTAGAGACTGCGCCGGAAGTCCAGTAGGTTGCTTTGAATGTCGGTTAGGTTCACGGCTTTTTGTGTGATTGCCTGATAATTTTTGGAACCGTAGTGTCCCAGTCGATTGAATGATGAATCCGTGGGTGCGCTGTTCCACTCATGGCACCGACCTTTACTGATGAAGGCATTGTCATCACCGTGTAAAACGACTTCGCATATGTGCCGTGCTGTAGGTACATTTCCGTTAGTCCACCCTTTTGAGATTGTGTCTGTGCTTGGGTTAGCATCACGGCAAACGTGGTCATAAACAGGTGGCCCCGCGATCCGAGTGTCGTGTATGTCGAAACGTCTTCGTTCATCCTGGACACAAATGCGAACCGTCGTTCCGGAGAACAGAAAAAGGAATTCATGGCCTTTCTGTAAATCGGCGACTTGAAGACTGTGCCGGAATTCACTCCACCGATAAAGTCTCCCCCCTGAGCCAGTGCGATTGCCGACACATTTGTTGACCAGAAAAACCTTGTGACCGCTGAAAATATCGAATCCAGGTCGACGACTTTTTGGACCTTCAATTTTCCATCTTCAGGGTATCTGGACTCGAAAGACATATAGTCGTCATCCAGTTGAACAAATGTCCTGATTCCCAGGCGTTCTGCTATGTCGAAGCAGGCATTTCTTGGGTGTAGGATTGTCAGGTTGTTTGGGATATTGTCGAAAGTGTCTATGCGTTTTCTGACCTCGGCTTTGGAAAACATTTCCACCATGCCTGGGAAGTTCCTTCGATAGTCATCCCCTTGTTTGTCTTCATCATCCACGACCAGGACGACCCGTCCTGTGTACCCACGTTTTTTGAGGGTTTGGATTGTCTTTACGTTGTCCGCTCTGCCGTGGGTCAGGATGAACACGGCAAAAGTTCCCAGGTCGTTATCCATTTTTGGCGCGTTTCTGAATGTCTTCGATGGTCTTTGTCATTTCGACGTAACCGTTTTCAATGGCTGAATCCATGTCTACAACAACGAGGGCCGAGCGTTCCATTAGTTGCTGAACTTCGCGCGGTGCGTGGGCGTAGTATTCAGCGATGTTTCCATAATTGAAAACGACGTGTCTATTGGCTGCTGCCAGCAAAAGAGATTTCGATTCCTCGTCAATGTCGGCCGCATTGATTTCCTCAATCAAATCGGACGCTTTTGACCAATTTACCATCTCGTTAAGCTTTGGCTTTTCCCCTGTGATCTCGTAGATCAGCCCCTTGATTTTGGTCGAATATACGTTTTCGGATTCCCCATCGAGTGAGCCGATGAGTTCTGTGATTTCGTCATCAGAAAACCCGACTAGATCCATCTCGAAACCTTCCTCCTTCAAGATGGCCAATTCAGCCGCAAGCATTTTTTCATCCCAGCCTGCATTCAGGGCGAGTCGGTTGTCCGCAATCACATAGGCTCGAACCTGGGAGGGTGTCAGGTGTCCGAGTCGAATGCACGGAACCATGTCCATTTTGAGTTTTCTGGCAGCCATTACCCGGCCGTGGCCAGCGACGATGGTTCCATTTGCGTCAATCAAAACAGGGTTGGTCCATCCGAACTCTACTATAGAGGCCGCTATCTGTGCGACCTGGTCTGGGGAGTGGGTCCGGCTGTTGGTTGCGTAAGGTATCAGGTCGTCAACCTTCAGGTGCTCGATGTCTTGTGGTGCTTTCATTTCCATGGATCAGTTTGTTGCAAAGTGGCTAGTGCGACCTCTTGGACCCATCGGTCCAGTTCTCTCTCAGCGTGTTCCGGGTCGTGTGGTGCGATGCGCCCGGCGAGTTGTTTGGGCATAGCCCGAAGGAGCGTTGCTACGGCCCCGTCGTGCTCGGTCATTACCTTCCGCACCCAGTCCCCGGAGACCAGGACACGTTCGTGCTCGTTGAGCTTCAAAACCTCCTCCCTGGCTTGGGCCAGGTTGCGAGCTGCCTGGGCATGGATCGAAACCAGGCGGCCTGCGTCAGGTTGCCCAGCTTTCAGAGCCCGGACTGCAAGCGCATAGGCTGCCCGCTCAATCTGCCGTTGGCGTTCGTAGGCGCCCTGTGGGGTGTCCGCGGAAACCACCGCCGGGTCGGTTGGTGCCTGGGCTTCCGGTGGCCGATACGGGCCAGGATCCTGGGATGATCCCGAAACAGATTTCGGGATGATGCCTGGTCGCTTTTGCGCGGACATCCCCCTCCAGGAGTCGGCGGCCTCAGGGGAGGTCAA
>Ga0075471_10002239_pt1 | contig 12742 bp, 8 predicted proteins | sample DEB19_08_DNA_2_FD_74787 | JGI IMG/M metagenome (GOLD analysis project Ga0075471, IMG submission 74787) | Aqueous microbial communities from the Delaware River and Bay under freshwater to marine salinity gradient to study organic matter... | ecosystem: Environmental > Aquatic > Marine > Coastal ... | reverse complement strand
GCGTACACCACCCGGCGCGTGACGTTAGAAATTGGGATGGCCATTGCTCAATCCTTCCTGATCAAATTGTACGGTTAGGTGGTTAATCTTCAACAGGTGTGCGGGGGGTCTGTTGGTATTTCTTCTCAGCCAGCGCCCTGTTCTTTTGGATCTCCATGAAGGCATTGCCATGCTCCTTCTGGAAGACGGGCGAGGCAATGGCCGCATCCCGGTATTCAGTCGCGATAGAGCTGAGTTTGTTGGAGATGCCCTCATAAGCCCCGCGCTTCATCTCTGCCACAAACGTCGGATCAGACAGCGCCGCGCCCACCGCAGCCTTGAAACTCTTGCCCTCAATGGCCGTGCTGTTCATCAGCAGCAGCATGGTGCTGTACTCGCTATCGTTAAGCCTTACGTTTGCAACAGCTCTTTCGGGCTTATTGATGGGCATCTTCTGGCGGGCCTTGGCAATGTCCAGCAAGCGCTGCTCAACCGGGTCAAGGTCGCGTTCCTTCTTGTGGAATGGGATGATGAATGACAAGGCATCAGGCTCACCCGTCTTGACTTCCTCGCCCCAAAGGTTGCGGCTAGGTGCCACGCTGCCGGACAAGATCGGGGTCTTGGCCAGCCAGCTCCTGAACAGAAAGTCGAAGTATCGCTCGCTAGGGGGCAAGCTAGCATCCATGGTGACTTCACGCTTGGTCGGATCAAGGACGCTCTCAATCTGGCGAACTAGACCGCCAGCAGGCATCGGCACCGGCACCACGCCGCCGACCATGTTTTGCGCGATACCGCCAAAGAACTTGTTGGCAGCAGCACTGGCCATTTCTCCTTTGGGGTCACGCTTCACCTGCTCAATCATGTCCGTCAGGTTGGTCATGCTTTGCATGAAGGGCAACTCTCCGATGTACTTGAACGGCAGCAGTGCGGAATACAGCAGCAGGTCGTGCCACTCGTCGTCATCCTCTTTGCCGTAGACCGCGCCGATCTCGGCCAGGGTGGCTGCCATGCCCAGCATCCCGCCAATAGGCTCCAGGCCCGCATAGCTGCGATAGATGGGCTTGCCCTCGGGGGTCTCCCCGGTCTTGAATGAGAAGGGCATCCAGCCGGTGGTTTCTTGCAGGAACTTGCGGCGGGCCGGGTCAGTGGGGCCAGCGCCAGTGATCGTGCCGTCCAGGGCCAAGTAATAGCCCATGCCCATGAAGGCAGCGCCTTGGCTCATTTTTCCAAGGGCCATTTGGCGGCGGGCACCGCCAGCAGCCATGTCGGCGCGAATGTCATCCAGTGCGAAGTTCAGCAAGGGAGTGCGGGCCACCATCTGCTTTTGCGCGTTAATGACCGTCTTGATGAACGGGGCCAGCACAGTACCCACCGGGCCCAGGTCGTTGCGTAGCTTGGTCAGCGCCTGACCGAAGCTGCCCAGGTCGCTTTGCAGGGTGCCTTCTTTGACGGCCTGATCAACCCGGTCAACGATGCGAGCATCCGGGTTGCTGATCTGCATGGCCATACCGTCCAGCGCAACATTGGGTTCCACGCCGTTGCGGATGGCCGTCAGAGCATCGCGGGCTGCAAGCCGACGGGTCTCCATCTGGGCGATCATGGCCTTGCCCATCTCGTCAACAGCCAGCATTGAGCGGAACGGCAGGCGCACCGCCTTGCCCAAGAAGTCCACGGCATGGGCCATGGGCGTGTTGGGATCAGCAAACAGCTTGGCAGAGATGGCCGGGTCTGGAGTCTTCTCAACATCCCGTCCAACCTTATAGATCGGGGCATCATTGATGAATGCCTTGAGCCCGGCCTTGAGCCCGTTGGGCAGGCTATAGATGAAGTTGGCCATCTCCACGATGGCCTCGGTCATGGTCACCGAGTCGGCGCTGTTGGAGCCGAAGACCGGGGTAATGACAGTCTTGTCCACCGCCCGGCCAACAGTCGAGGCAAACGCGGTGTCCGCGCCTCGGGCAAGCGTCAGTATCATGTTGCCGAAGAAGGCCCGCTCGGTGGTTGCCGGGGCATACATCAGGCTAGACAGGTACAACTCTTTCCAGATCTTGCCAAGCTGCTGGGTAGTGCCGCCAGCCAGATCCACGAAGCGAGACTTCTGCTCCATGGTGAGCTGGTGATAAGCAGCGGCCAGGTTCTTCATGTTGGCCCGGCCACCCATCTCATTGAGCAAGGCGGTGATCTGTGCGGGATCAGACAGACCAGCCGTGCCATCCACCGGCAGACGCATGGAGCGCATCGCCCGAGCCATCTCGGTGACCGCCCCCTTTAGGCGCATCTGGATGGCAGCATGGGTCGCCAAGTGATTGCGGAACTGCAGCAGCAGATTGTCATCCTCGGTGCCTGCTGGCATCTCCATGATCTTGGTCTTCAGGCGCTCCAGCTCGGTGGCCGACTTGACCAGCAGGAACCGTCCAGCCAGCATCTTCTCGGCATTAAGGGTTTCCCCTACCCGCATCCGCAGGATCTCGGGCGCAATGTTCAGACGGGCCGCCATGTCCACAAGAGCTTCATCGCTGACCACGCCGCGCTTGGCAATGTCGGTCTGCTCGGCAAAGGCCCGGCTCGTGCGGTCAATGATGCGGTCAATATCCTCCGGGGCTTGGATGTAGTTGAAATTGAAGTCAATGCCAACCGCAGGCGCATCTGCACCCGAGAGGAATTTCTCAGCATCCTCCGGGGTGACGGCGCGGATGGTCACGCCAGGAACCTCGGGGCCGACAGCGTCAGGGGCTATGCCTGCCGTGCTGCCAGGAGGGGCCGCAGCGGCTGCATCATCCACCACCCGAATGGCTTCTTGCATCTGCTGGGGAGTGGCAGGAGGCATCGGCTGCAGCTCTTCAGCCTGCCGGGCCTTGGGCTTACCGCCCACGGCCTTTCTGACCGTCTGCACCACACCCTCGGTTTTGGTCTTTTCTGCCGCCGTGGCAGCGCGTTGGACGGCCTCCTGTGCCGCCTGGGCACCAGCCTGATCGGACACCCTGGGCACGGTGCTGGTGCCCTGCCGAATGACTTTCAGCGGGATGTTGACTAGCTTGTCTGCCAAGCCAGCTATTGGCTCGTATTCCTCGACAGTCTCAGCCGGGTTGATCTCGCCCAACGGGTCATCCGAAGGCGGCGGCATCTGCTCCTGCTCGGCAGGCAGCATGGAGTTGAGTCGATCATTCAGTGGCGGGATAGACATTATTCAGCTCCTCCTTGCTGCGGAGCTGAACCGCCCCGCGTTACGCTTGACGAATTGCTTGCGGCAGGCTGGTTTCTTCCAGGTCTGCTGGGGCTCCCTCCGGGTACGCCAGCCCCAGATAGTTCTCCCGCGTTACCGGCAGGTTGAACTGCTTGAGTAGGTTCAGGACGTAGTCCGGCTCGCTCCCACTCGGGGGCGTTGATGCCGCCTGAAAGTCTGAGGACTTCATTTCGCGCCTCCTCCAGAGAAAGTTTTCCTTGTCGATATTGTAGCCAGACAGAATCAACCGCCTGAACATTCTTGGCCTGGCTCTTGAAGGTGTCCGGGTACATCCCGCGCACCGCCTCCCAGGTGATGGATTGCATCTCGCGGGGCAGAATGCCGCGCTCCTGGGCAGCCCGGCGATATGCCTCGGCATATAGGCCATAAGTGCCTTGCACGCCCGTGATGGAGCTGTTCTTTGGGCCGCCCTCGCCAACCACGCCGGAGCCGAAGTTGTGCAACACCTCTCGGCTGTTGCCTGACAACGGGCGCAGCAAGCCCGCGGCCACCGCGTGGGTGTCAATAGTTACATGGCCAGCCGGATCTTGAGGCGCGTAGATGTTGTTGTAGAAGTTCCTGACCTTGTGCTGTTGGCCAAGGTTTGTGGAAATGGTCGGAAGCGTTGGGTCTTCAAGGATGACGATGGCCTTGCCGATCTCGTTGAGCGAGCCCCAGCCTGTCTTGGTCGGGCTGCCATCGGCGTTGGTTCGCACGCCAACGAAGTCGCCCTCGGGACTCACGATCTGGTGCTCGCGTGGCAGCTTGGCCTGATCGTAGGTGCGAAGCCACATGGCTTTCAGGCCAGGGTCGGTGATCTCACCAAGAGTCTTGCCGCGAATGGCATCAACCATCGGAGCGTATTGCGGCTTACTCCAGATGATCTTGGCCATCTCATCCATGCTGGAATCCCAGCGAGCGCCTTGCTGCTTGGTTGCAATGTCTAGGACGCGCTGGCCCAGGGACACATTCATAAACCAATCTTTCTGGGGAGACAGCACCGCCAGCACACCAGACACAGCCTGATCTGGAACGCCGTAATCAGAAGAGAAGCGGTCAGTAATGTTGCGGGCACCGTCATACCAGAGCTTGCTGCGCTGGCGCGTGCCCTCGGGCACCTTGTCATGCAGCCACAGCAGGTTGTCCTTCACCTGGGTAATGAAATCCTCAGCCTGCCGATCAGGAGTGCGTGCGCGAGAAACAAAGTTAGGGTACTGGCTCACCAGCCCCACGTTGTGAGTAAAGGCCTCCGGGTCGGCCTTGGTGGATTGCAGGTCAATCACCAGACGATTTGCCAGCGGATCTTCTGTTGCCTTCTTTGCGGTTGGCAGACGGGTGCTAACCACGGACGGCCCAGGCGGCACCACATTCATCGGACGCATAGCGTCTGGAATCAGGCGTGCAACAGGCCCGGTGCCTTCCACCATGGCCTGATCAATTGCGCGTGCTGCGCCCTTGACCGCTCCCCTGCCGATTGCCCCCGCGCCCTTGGCAAGGCCAGCAGCATCCACCCCCAAGAACACCGTATCAGCCAGCGATTCCTTGCGTCCAGTCTTGACCACCGGCACGAAGCCTCCCGTACCGCTGGGCGGCATGGCGATTGGGCTGTTGCCGTAGGCCCAATTCTCAATCTCCTCGGGGGACTTGCCTAACAGCAGATCGCCCACGCCCATCTTGCCAAGCAACGGCACCCAATCCTTGATCTCGTATTGGTTGGCCATGTCGCGCACGCCGCGCACAAAGTCAGCCACGCCGCCGACCACCGGATTACGCGGGGTCGGGCTGATGGTCGCTCCAGCAGGCGCATCAGTGCGCGTGCCGCTCGGGCCAGCAGCCAGCATGATGGGCCTGCCAACCGGGTACATCTCGCCGTGCGGGGCGCGGTAGTACACCACCGGGCCGTCGTCGGTGTCCTCGGTCATCACCTCATCATCGTTGCCCTCAGAGGCACGCTCCAGCAGACCCTGCCGGATGCCCGGCGTGGTCATAAAGGCATCGGCCATGTAGATGTCTTCGATGGTCGGCTGCTTGGTTCTCATTTGGATGCCCCACTCAATTTGCTCTGATTAAGGCGATACTCGTTCACGGCATTGCGGGCTGCGTTGATGTTGGTTGGGTTTGCCTTGGCTTTTGCAGCGGCAGCAAAGGCCGCCTCGACAGCCTGCTCATTGCTCAAGTCCACGCCCTGGAGCTGCGGGATAAACAGCACGGCCTGGTTTTGGTTGCTTGTTGCCGCATCCTTAAATGCCTTGGACATCCCCGCGCCAGCCTTCTTTGCCAGCTCATCGCCCTTGGCACGGATGTCAACCGCCGTGGGCAGCCTGCCCTGTTCGTTGGGCGTTCTAGCGTAGGTGTACAGCTCCGTCACCAGCGTGTTGCGGGTGGCGGTAGCAAGCTGGCGGGCATCGGCACTCTTGAGTTCAGGCGGCAGGTTCTCGGACTGAATGCCAACAGCCATGCCGATAATCTTAGTGCCGTAGCTCAGGTCGTCGTTGGGATTGCCTTGCTGACCCAGAAGCTGTTTCTTGGTCGCATAAGTCAACGGAGCCGACAAGATCTCCTGCTCAGTAGCCATGCCAAGCGCCACACGCTGGCTAATGCGGCTAAAGGCCTGGAGGTCATCGCGCTGCGGCCCGGTGGCCGTGTCGCTGAACATGAAGTCCCGAGCCTTCTTAATTGTCTCGGGTGGCACGGGCATCGTCCTCAGTTGATCGAATAGCGACTTGTGAACCTTGGGGTCAGAACTGGAGTACATCTGCCGCAGGATCACTTCACCTTGGTTGTTGGCATCCACGAATCCCAGCTCAATCGCAGCCTTTCTCGCCTTGGCTCGCTCCTCAATCGCCTTCTCGACCTTGATGTATGAATCAATATCGTTCTTCATCAGGTATTCAACATGGGGTGCCAAGTTGCCGACCTGGCCAGAGCGCAGCTTGGCAATGGCTGCGCGAGGATCACGCAGGTTCTCCTCGGTCAGCATGAATTTGGTCAGTGCATTGACCCGAGCGTTGGTCAGTGCTTCATTGATGCGCTTAAGGTGTGAGCCAATAATCTGAGGGTCATTTGTTTCAATGGCTTGCTTGCGGATGCTCTCAGCAAAAACGACACCATAAGCAGAGAATTGCGCCGCGTCGGTAGTGGCCGCATTCTCTAGGAGCTGCTCTAGGTTTGTGAAGTTCAGCTCAAACTTGATTTTTGCTTCGTTTATTGCACGCTTTTGCTCAGAGTCCAGAGCAGACTTATAGATGCTGCGCCCAAAGGTGGCCATGGTTGCGCGGAACTTATAAGAAGCCTCCGGGTCAACCTTGGACAAGGTGCGGCCAAAGCCATCTGTCATGGTGGTGATCTTGGTCAGCACCTGTTCGGAAGTTGCCTTGCCGGTCTCAATCTGCTGCGCCAAGCGAACAAGCTCGGCCTGGCCCTCTGCCTCAAATTGCTGCGACAGTTGCAAGGCCCGCGCCTTACGCACTGCCTCTTGGAACACGCTGACCGGATTGCCGCCAAGGTTCAGGCTCTTTAGGTCGCCGTTCTTGGCAGCCTCAATCTGCTCCGGGGTTAGTTCGTTCTCGGCAGCGAACTGCAAGCCCTCTTTCTCACGCAGCCGGAAGGAGTCCTGGAAGAGCTGGGCGCTCATGCGATCCAGCGCCTCAGCGATCTGGCTGGAGCCCTGGGCCTGCACTCGTGCTCCGATGGGCTCCACCGCCTGCGGGGTGACGCGCTGCATGGGAACATTGCCGCCGCCCTGCAGTTGGATGCGGCCAGAATCAATCAGTTGAGTGGCCATTAAAATCTGCCCCCATAACCCTTGAAGTCGGGATCAATTGTTGACGATTTTCCTGAGAACGGGTCGGCCTTCACAAGGTTGGTCAGCCCTCTGGTCAGAGTAAAGGTGGACAGCATCCCGCCAGTGCGGCGGGCGGCAGACGCTGCGGTCTCAAGCTGGCCAGCACCGCGTTGGGCTGCGAACAGGTTCAGCGTGTTCTGCAGCTCGGTGGACTGAATCAGGGCGTTGGCATCCTCAAAACCAAGCACGCGGGCGGTCAAGGCATTTAGATCTGCAACACCCAGGTCGCGCATTGTTGCAGCCACGTTCTCAAGCTGGACACCCTCAATGGAGCCGCTACCCAGCGCCACGCCGCTTGCAGCCGCACGGGCACGCATGGCAGCGTTGGTCTTCCTCATGTTCCGCAGCAGCGTATTGCCAGCGATCTGCCAGTTGCGGGCCTCGGTCTCGGCCTTTTGCAGCATTCGGCCAGACTGCACGGCAGCGTACTGCTCGTCCATGTCAGCCCGCACCTCGGCAAGCGCCAGGGTGTCGCGGGCCTGCACCATGTAGGCAGTCTGCTGCTGGATAGCAGCCGTCTGCTGCATCTGCGATGCTGCGTATGAGTCCAGTAAACCAGCCACCGCAGTGGCTTGGCCCATCGTTGGATTAGGAGTTGTTGCCATGGTCAAGTCCCAGAATGAACCGCCACGCGGTAGTCAAGCCCCAGCAGGGTCATCTTCAGCGGCAGGGTCTGCGCCACCTCAATGGCCTGCTCTCGGCTGTAGCCCAGCGCACCTGTCACGCGCTTGATGCCAGTAAAGGTAGGCTCGGGCAGATCCAGCAGCGGGTTGTCCATCAGACGGAAGGCCACCGGGTTGTTGTTGATGGTCATGTGCTGGGTGTCTTTGACCACAGCATTGATCTCCACAATGCGCTTCTTGAAGCTCACCCGGTTGCCCGTCTGCAGTCGGATGTCCACAGGCATGGTCTTGACGTAGACAGAGATAGGCAGGCCCACCTCGTAGCTGGTGGTGCTGGAACGGTCAAACGTGACAGAACCGCCCGCGCTCACGGTCTCATTGCCCTGGGGCACGCCGTCGCAGATCACGTTCAGGCTCTTGCCAATGTGCGGCAGGCCAGATGCACTGGCAGCCGACGCGCCTAAAAAAGCGCAATCTGTATACACATCGTCCCGGAACTGTTCAACAAAGTAGCGATTTACGCTATTGAACGTGCGCTTGGTCACGCAATAGATGGTGTTGACATCCACGCCCACATCAATGAACTGGCCGTCCGTGGTGAACTCGCTGGGGCTGGTGATCTGCTGCGAGCGCATCAGCGAGAAGGCAGCAATAGATCCATCAGCCTCGTTTGTCATCATCAGCAGATCTGACTCATCAGTGCTGGCAGCACGGCGCAGAGCAATGCGCTGCGGGGTCTTGAGCAGATGGCCAGACAGCAGCGAGATGCGCTGTGTGACGTAGGTCGCTTGCGTGTCCGTGAACACGAACTCGTTGAGGCTCTTGCCTTGGCGCTGGATGTAGACCGAGCCAGACTCCACCGACTGCACGCGGGTGCCGGGCTTGATGCCGTTTCGGCTGACCTGCTTGAAGGTGAATGTCAGCGGGGTGATCGGGTCGCTGTCGCGCTGCGGCACATAGAACTCGCCGCCCGTGGTAAAGACTTGGAAGTCACGCGAGCTGATGATGTCGGTGATGACGTTCAGTTCGTTGGTGTCCAGCGTTGCCTCCACCGCATCGTCGTCCAAAGACTCAAATGGCACGAAGTCGAAGAACAGACCGATCTTGCTGCCCCAGATAGTCGATGGCCGAGACTTGCTGCCGCCGAAGTAAAGCCGCCCCTCATGGAACGACACGCTGCGCGGCCAGCCTTTGGTGCTGCTCCACACATCTTCATAGTTATGCTCCAACTCCCAGCGGCCAGCGTCAATGGCCGTAGTGTTGAAGAATGGGTATTCGGTGACGGCCTCGACCACCGTAGATGACACATACCTGGTGATCCTGGCGCGGCCTTGCGGTTGGGCATTGACATACTGGTTGACGGATTCTGTCGTCCAGGTGGTCACCTCATAGTTGCTGGTGCCGTTGGGCGCAGTTGTCCAGGCTGGCGTTACTGTTGCCACCTTCGTGCTGCCGACGTAATCTTCAATGAGCCTGATCTGTCCAACCCCGGTTCCGCTGGTGATGGTTACATACATTCCATTGTAGACATCGTCTGTCGCACTGGCCGTTGACTTTAGCGTGATGGTCGTGCTGCTGCCAGCCTGAGCCGCGCCGCTGTCGTGGTGCGTTGTGGATGCCGTCAGCGTCACGTTGCCAGACACACTGGACGGGGTCAGGGTAGATCCGTTATTAGTGTGAAAGTCAATATTGAAGGCGTACTTGGGGATGCTGTCAAAGGTGACGGATGTAGCCGTCCATGTTGCATCGCTGCCGCCACGCACAATTTTCACCGGCTGCAGGTCAGGATGCACCACGATCAGGGTGTCAGCCGACTGCGTCCAACACATATCATCGACCATGTCGCTGGTGATGCTAGTCGTCAGGTAGTTGTTGGCCCCGCCGTTGATGGCCGCAATCACTACGCCATTCTTGATGACGTACATCCGTTGATGCGTGAAGCACAGCATATAGCTGTCGGTCACCGAGAACTGGAAGGGAACTAGCCGCACGCCGTTGCCTGCGCTCGGGGTGCTGCTGTTGGGCAGCTCCAAGATGTGCTTGGTGCCGGGACGGCGGCGCAGGCCACCCTGGGGCTGGATCAGGACGTTCGTGGCCTTGGCCAGCGCATTGTTGTACTGATCAAGCTCGACACGCGAGCGCAGCAGCGGGTCAAGCTCGCCCGTGCTGAAGTTGCTCTGGATGTCTACAAAGCGCGGCATCAGTACCTCGCGGTGATCAGAGTGTAATCGTCAATGACCTTGACGGCATTGTTCGCGCCGTCGATCTGCGTGGCCTGACGGAAGTAACCGCCACGCCCGTTCTCGCCCGGCTCACCCAGCGCCATGCGCCGCCAGAAACCAGCTTTGTCGTTCTGCTCAGTGATCGGCTCTGCAATGTGCCAGGCCACCTGATACTTCAGTAGCTGCACGAAGTACTGAGGCATGGCGAACTCGCCCACGCTGTACTGGTAGTCGATGAAGACGCTTTCCAGGTTGCACAGAAGCTGGTCGCCCTGGATCTCCCATTCTTTGCGCGGGGTTGCGCCCACAGCGGCGGTGTCAAATACGGCACGCGGGTTGCCCAGGCGGTCTCCGGGGAGCTGGTAGGCATACTTCCAGACGCTGGTCGGAGCGGTCAGCAAACGCGAGAGCTGCACCTTCTTGAAGGTAAAGCTCCAGGGATACATCATCAGCGTAGAGTCGCGGATGTCAGGGTACAGACGGTCACAGACGCTGGATTCATCCGTGCCATCATTGAATGAAGAAATGGCTTTTGCGCCTAGCATCAGCAGCGCATCAGAGCAGATGGTGATTCCAGTGTCGCCTGCGGCCATACGAACCTCTTAATGTGAGAAGGGCCAGCCTCCGATTTCTCAGGGGCTGGCCCGCTTGCGCTGACTAGTGTCAGTCGCCGTCAGTGGCCGACAGCGTGGTGCCGTCAGTCACATCAACCACGCCAGAAGCGTTGGAAACGACATACACCAGCGTGACCACGGCGGTAGTGCCGGTGGAGGTCACGCAGTGGATGACATCGCCAACTTCCAGCAGGCTGGACAAGCTGTTGAAATACCCGGCGGTATTCACATCAGCGATTGCGTCGGTGGTCTTGTAACCATACATCGACGGGGCGTTGCCGCGCTTGGACGCGGAGTAGGCGGTAAAGCCGTCAGCAGAGTAAGCCATTGTCAGCCTCCCCTATTAAGCCGCAGCCGCAGTGTCGCGGGCGGTGATTTTGACGATACCCTCGGAGTCGATAGCAACCGAACCCGCCGAGAAGAGGGCGTTCACCAGCCAGCTCGTCTTCTCAGGGATGTAGTTGATCTCGGTGCGAGGAGCGATGCCTTCAGCGTAGCCGATTGCGTCACGATGGAACGCGAACAGCGTGCGATCCGAAGAGCCGTCGATGGGCAGTCCACCCTCAGAACGGTCGCCCAGGACATGGAACGTAAAGCCCATGAACTGGTTGATCTCACCCTGAACCAGCGCCTTGACGGTGTTGAAGTCAGAACTCGTCACCGAGGTCTGCTCCAGCATCGAAGCCAGCGAGTTGGCGTGGATGATGATGTTACGGCCTTCAGCAGGCACGTTCTTGGTGTTGAGGATCTTGGCAGCCTCACGCAGCTTGGCAATGTTCATGTTGGTGTTAGCACCACCAATAGAGTTTGCCACCGTGCCGGTGCTGGATGCTGCGTTCAGCGCGTCGAGGATCAGTTGATCCTGGCGGCGGCCAATCGCGGCACCGACCACCTGGGCCAGCTCGCTGCGCTCATCAAAGTTGACCTTCTGCTGCGAGAAAATGTCGCTGTACTCAGCGGCATTCCAGTCGCCCATCGTGCAAGTCACGCTGGAGAAGCCGACGTTCATGGGGGTGACATCGGTCTGGGTCACGCGGGCAGTAGCCACACCGCGACCAACTTTGGGGAACTTAACAGTGGAACCTTCGACACCCCGACGCTGACGCACAGCGCCCACCAGCATTGCTTTGCCCTGGTAGGCTTGTTTGACCTCAGCGTCGAACAGGGTCACAAAGGCGTTCGACAGAGAAACGCTCATGATTTACCTCATTCGGTTGTTGGACAGGGTTTGCGCGTCGGTGAGCCGCAGATGCGGGCCTGTGCTTGCTGCTTGCGGCAGCCACTCGTTGACATCTCGCCACGGTCAGGGTCGCTTGCGCGGTGGGCCTTGGTCTTGATTGTAGGGCTAATTTGACTTTGTCAATACCCCCACTGTTGCTTTGAAGAAAAAAGCCCCGGCTGGTTAGGCCGGGGCAAATGGCAACGGAAGGAACCGAAACTATCCAAGCACCTGCGCGAACAGACGCTCGACCTTCTGGCGGTAGGCGGGGTCGCTGCGGTACTTGGGGTCATTAACCATGGCATACAGCTCGTCCTTGGACGGCGCACCATCCACCGGAGCCGATTCGATGGGCACCCGGCCCTCGTAGGCTTCGCGGATCTTGACCAGGGCCTGCAAGCCACGGGCGGTGCCGCCCATGATCTTGAACTCTTCAAAGTCGTCCTTTGACCAGACACCCTTGTTGACCAGACCACGGGCCCAATCGACCATGCCATTGACCACCGCGTTGGCGTTGGGCCCTAGCTTGGCCATCTCAGCCTTGGGATCGACCATGTCGGCACCCATGATCTCCTGGGCCTGGGCGCTGATCTTGGCGGTCAGCTCCTCAAAGGCAGCAGAGCTGATGCCGTTTTCCTTGGCCCAGCCAGCCAGGGTCTGGCCAATGGGGTTCTCTTCACCATTCTCCCCGAAAGCACTTAAGTTGTACTTGCCGTCGGCGGGGGCGTTGTGGGCACCCTTGGAGATCTTGCCGCGCAGGTCGCGCCAGGACTTGGCCAGGGCCTCATAGTCGGGCTTGCCGTCCTTGAGGAAGTTCTCGGGCATCCACTCTGGCGGGGCCTCTGCCGCAGTTGCGGTAGGTGCTGCCGCAGTTGCGGTGGGCTCTGCCCTGTGGGGGATCTCAGCCTTTTGGGGCTCTGCGGGTTTGGAGGGGTCTTCAACAGTGACCGCGTCCAGTAGGCCGGACGAATCGCCGGGCTGGTCGTTGGTGTCGCTCATAGCTTCCTTGCTTGGTTGA
>Ga0075471_10002237_pt1 | contig 12744 bp, 9 predicted proteins | sample DEB19_08_DNA_2_FD_74787 | JGI IMG/M metagenome (GOLD analysis project Ga0075471, IMG submission 74787) | Aqueous microbial communities from the Delaware River and Bay under freshwater to marine salinity gradient to study organic matter... | ecosystem: Environmental > Aquatic > Marine > Coastal ... | reverse complement strand
CTCGCCGCGGCCTACGTCGCGGCTCGCAAACGGCACTTTCGCGTGGTCTGGAGGCAAACGCTCTTCGCGCTGCTCCTGGAGGCCGTCGGTAGCACGGTGCTCCTGGGGCTCGGCGGCTGGCTGGTCATCAACCGCCAGCTGACGCTCGGCCAGCTCGTGGCCGGCGAGCTGATCGTCACGCTCGTGCTCGCTGCCCTAGCGAAGAGCGGCAAGTACATAGAGATCTTCTACGATCTCCAGGCGGCGCTCGACAAGCTCGGTGCTCTCGACCAGCTGCCGCTGGAGCCCGTCGGCGGTGAGCAGCTGCCGCCGGCCACAGGTCCCATGGCCGTCGTCGCCGAGGTAGCCGACGCGAATGGCCGTCTACAACGCCTGGCGATCCGGCCGGGCGAACGCGTCGCGATCCACGGCCCCTCGGGCAGCGGCAAGACCTTCCTGCTGGAGACGCTCTCGCTCCTGCGCGTGCCCCGCGACGGGCTGCTGGAGTTCGACGGCATCGATGCCCGGTCGCTCGACCGGGCGGCGACACGGCTGACGCTCGCCTATGTCGGACGAGCGGAGACGTTCGCCGGCACGATCGCCGAGAACGTGCGCGTGGGCCGCGACGAGCTCACCGCCGCCGACGTCCGCCGGGCCCTGGAGATGGTCGGACTCGCCGACCGGGCGGCCCGGCTGCCTCAGGGCGTGGCGACGCCGCTGGCGTCGGACGGCCTGCCCTTCTCCTCCAACGAAGTCTCCCGGCTGTCGATCGCCCGCGGGCTCGCGGGCAAGCCGAGGCTCCTGCTCATCGACGGGCTGCTCGACGGACTCGACATCCAAGGCTGCCCGGAACTGATCGAGTCGATCCTCGATCCCGCGGCGCCGTGGACGCTGGTGATCGTGACGGCCCGTGACGATATCAAGAGTCGCTGCGACCGCTCGGTGGAGTGGACATGAGCCGCACCTCAACGAAATCGCCCCACGCCCCGGCCCGGCGTGACGCGCTCGCCACCGCCGCGACACCGCGGGTGGTGCGGCTCGTCGCCCGCCTGTTTTTCCTGGTCTTCCTGGCCACCCCGCTCTTCCTGGCCCTCGTGCCCTGGCAGCAGACCGTGCAGGGCCGCGGCATGGTGATCGCCTATTCGCCCGTGGAGCGGATGCAGGTGATCACCGCCCGGGTGTCGGGTCAGATCCGCCGTTGGCATGTGGTCGAGGGAACCCGCGTCAAGATGAACGATCCGGTGGTCGATATTGAGGATAACGATCCTGAGCTTGCCGCAAGGCTTGAGGCCCAAAGGGGCTTCCTGTCCGGGCGGCTGGACGCTGCGCGGCTGGAGGTCGCGGAACTCACCGCGGCAGCCAAAGCCCAGGAGGCGGCGCGGGATGCGGCAGTCAAGGCGGCGGAGGCCAATCGCGATGCGGCACGACGATCGATCGAGGTCGCGGAACAGGCAGTGGCGAACGCCAAATTCGCCCAGTCCTTCGAGCAGAACCGATTCCAGACGTTCGAGGACCTCTTCAACAACCCGCAGTTCGGCGGCCTGGAAAGCCGGCTCTCTCGCGACGAGGCGCGGATGCGGTCCGACCGGTCCGTCACCGACACCGACAAGGCGAGCGCCGAGGCCCAGCGAGCCCGGGCGACGCTTCTCACCCAGGAGGCCCTGCTCGTGCAGGCCGATGCCGCAGGGCTGTCGGCGATCGCGGTGGCCCGCAGCAACCTGCGGAAGGCCGAGCAGAACCTCTTCTCCGTCGAGCGCGAGATCCAGGACATCGACAACCGGATCGAGCGGTTCAAGGCCCGACTCGTGTTCGCCCCCTGCGACGGCGTCGTCTTCCGCATCTCGGCGAACGTCGGCCAGGGCGGCCAGTACGTAAAAGAGGGTGAGGATCTTTGTACGATCGTGCCCGACTCCAACGACCGGGTGGTCGAGCTCTCGCTCGACGGCCTCGACGCGCCGCTGGTGCTCGCCTACGCGGAGCGCACCGGCAGCATGCCGCACGTGCGTCTCCAGTTCGAGGGCTGGCCGGCGGTGCAGTTCTCCGGCTGGCCGGAGCTGGCCATCGGCACCTTCGGCGGCCGGATCCGGCAGATCGACCAGGCGAGCCTGGGCGGCGGGAAGTTCCGCGTGCTCGTGGAGCCGGAGCAGCGGCTGGCGGGCGACGTGTGGCCCGATCAGCAGTTCCTGCGGCAGGGCAACCTGGCGATCGGCTGGGTGTTCCTCAACCGGGTGCCGCTGGGTTACGAGATCTGGCGGCGGCTCAACGGCTTCCCGCCGGTACTCGCGCCCGCATCCGCACCGAAGCCCGGCGAGAAAGAGGGCCCGAAGCCGCCGAAGATCAAGGTCGGCTGACGGGGCGGCAGCGACTCCCGTCTCTGCTCATCCTCGTCGCCCTGCTCGCGGGCGTGGCCGGATGGCATGTCGCGCCGGCTCTAGCCGGTGAGCCCGGACGCTTCACGCCGGCCGCCGACGCGATCGGCATCGACGGCTCTTCACACGCGGAGCTCGGCCTGCAGCCCATCCTGACCAGTTCCTTCCTGGAGGCCGCGGACTCGCCTCTTGCGGCCACGCCGTCGGCCGCCGTGCCGGAACTGTTGCCATCCCCGGCGCACGCGGCCGCCGCCGACCGGCCGCCGCCGACGGCCGGCCTCGCCCCGTCGAAGCCGTCGATCTCGCCGCAGATACCCGGCCTCGCGCTCGACGACCGGCCGGACGCCCTCACGCTCGCCGACGTGCTCCGCAGCGTGCTTGTGAGCTACCCGCTCCTCCAGGCGGTCGAGCGCGAGCGCGGCATCGCGGCAGGCAAGCTGACCTCGGCGATGGGAGCCTTCGACACGAAGGTCACGATGGCCGGCCAGTCACTGGCCCCGGGCACCTACGAGAACTACCGGTCCGACTTCGGCGTGTCGCAGCAGTTCATGACGGGTGGCGTCAGCGCCTTCAGCGGCTTCCGCACCGGCTTCGGCGACTTCCCCACCTACAACCTCGGCCAGAAGACCGCCGACGCCGGCGAGTGGCGCGGAGGGCTCAACGTGCCCTTCGCCCGCGACCGCGAGATCGATCGCGCCCGCGCCACCCGCGCCCAGGCAGCGCTCGACATCTCGCTCGCCGAGCCGATGATCGAACGGAGCCGACTCGACTACATGAAATCGGCGGCCCGCACCTACTGGAACTGGAGGGGCAGCGGCGAGCGGTACGCCGCCACGGAACGGCTTCTCGACCTGGCCACCGAGCGCGACCGGCAGCTCGTGATGAAGGTGGAGCGGGGCATCGTTGCCAACATCGAGCGGGTCGACAACCAGCAGAACATCGCGCTGCGCAACGGCCTCGTCGTGCAGGCCGACCGGGCCATGCAGCAGGCGGCGATCGAGCTGTCACTCTACCATCGGGACGAGACCGGCCGGCCCCTCCTCGCCCGCCGGAGCCGAATGCGACCGCTGCCCGAGCCGGTGGAGCCGACCGTCGCGGTCTACCAGGAATCGCTGTCGCGGGCCTTGGCTGCCCGCCCCGAGTTCCAGCGGCTCTCGCTGCAGCGGGAGAAGCTGCTCGTGGAGCGCAAGCTCGCCTACAACCAGACGCTGCCCGGCATCGACGGCCAGATCACCGGCAACCAGGACGCCGGGTTCGGCAAGAGCCCGCTCTCGGGGCCGAACGGTCTCGATCGCCAGGTGCTTATGGCGGGGCTCGTCTTCCAGATGCCCGTTCAGCGCCGCGATGCCTTCGGCAAGATGCAGACGCTCGACGCACAGCTCTCCCAGGTCAACCGGCAGCTCACCTACGCCGAGGACCAGGTGCGGGCCGAGGTGCAGGACGCCTTCTCGCTCCTGGAGCGGGCCTACGAGTTCCACGAGCAGGCGAAGCACCGCCTGGAACTGGCCCGGGTCGTGGCGCTGGCCGAGCGGGAGCAGCTGCGGCTGGGCCGCAGCGACGTGCTGCGGGTGACCCTCCGCGAGCAGGCCAAGTTCGAGGCCGACATCTCCGAGATCACGGCACGGCAGGAATTCTGGCGGGCCGAGAGCGACCTGCGGGCGGCCGACACGTCGCTGGGACTGTCCGCGCCGACGTCCGAGTCCGGTACGGCGGGAGTGGGAGGTGCGTTGGAGCCGGCGGCCGCCGCACCCGAGCCAATCCCTCCCGCGGACGGCGGCCTCGTCGCGCCCCGCTGATCAGCCTGCGGCCTCGCCGCCTCGGCGGATCTCGTGCGGATCGAGTGCGGCGACGAACGGCAGGTGCCGCCAGGCCCCGTCGTAGTCGAGCCCGTAGCCGACGACGAACAGATCGGGAATGTCGAAACCGACGAAGTCGGGCTCGATGGCCACCTCGGCCCGCCCCTGCTTCCGCAGGAGCACCAGTGACCGAACGCTCGCCGCTCCCCTGCCCCGCAGGTCGGCGAGGATCGCCTCCAGCGTCCGGCCGCTGTCGAAGATGTCGTCCACAAGAAGCACGTGCTGACCGGACAGGTCCGGCAGCAGGTCGAGCCGCAGGTCGAGCCTGCCGGGCCGGGTCGCACTGCCGCGATAGCTGCTGGCCCACACCATCGACAGGCGGACCGGCCCAGCGAGCCGCCGAATCAGGTCCGACACCACCACCACGCTCCCGGTGAGCACGCCGACGACCGTCAGCGGCCCGTCGCCGCACGCCCGCCGCACGTCGCGGGCCAGACGGTCGATGCCCGCGGCGAGCTGCTCGGCGGAGAGGATGGTGTGCATGGTGATGCGCGGACGGCTGCTGGAGCGGGAGTATTGTAGAGTGTCGGATCGCGTCCGAGCGATCCGCCGCAGCAGGCCGTCCCTCCTGATCCCGCATGAGCACGCCCCCTTCCGTGTCGACATCCGCCCGGTCCGGATGGTCGACCATCGACGTCGCCGGCCATGCCTGCGAGCTGTACGCCCCGTCTGCCCCCCGGGCGGGTCGAGCGCTGATCTACCTGCACGGCGTGCGAGAACGGACGCTGCTGGCGTCGGCCGGTCTGCGCGACGCGATCGAGGCGGCCGGCCTGCCGGCGATCGCCCCGCGGGCCGGGCGTTCGTGGTGGCTCGATCGGATCATGCCCGCCTTCGACGCCACGATCTCGCCGGAAAGGTACGTCGTGGAGCACGTGCGGAAGGAGATCGAGGCGCGGTTCGGCGTCACGCCGCCCGGCATCGCGCTGGTGGGCACGAGCATGGGTGGCCAGGGAGCGCTGCGGATCGCCTACCGCTATCCGCAGATCTTCCCGGTGACGGCGGCGATCGCTCCGGCGATCGACTTCCACCTGGCCATGCGGGATGCGGATGTCCGTGACGACGGCGCCTTCTACGACACGCTCTGGGAAGCCTATGGCGACGTCGAGCGGGCCCGGCAGGACACCGCGATCCTGCACGTCCACCCGCTCAACTGGCCCCGGCACCAGTGCTTCAGCAGCGACCCGAGCGATCTTCACTGGCACGACGGCGCGGTGCGGCTGCAGGGCAAGCTGCGGGCCCTTGGCATCCCGCACACTGCCAGGCTCGAATCCCGTGGCCCGTTCACGCAGGGCCGCACCGGACACAGCACCGAGTACTATGACCGTGTTGCTCCGGACATCATCCGCTTCATCCTCGATGCCCTCGACCAGGAATCCCGGCGGCTGGCGTGATCGCGGCCGATGCGGCGGCAGCCCCCGTCATGTTCCCGGGAGTGGCCGGCTGACCGGCTTGGCGGGAGCGGCACCGGGGGAGAATCCCGGCGCCCGCAGGCCGGCGGCGTTGCCCCCGAGCTGGTCGAGGTCGAGGAAGCGGGCGTCGTCCACGTCGACCCGATTGAGCGCCCGCCAGTAGAGGATCTTCCCCGCGGAGGCGCTCGACGTGGCCGCCCCCACCTTCGCCTGACGGTAGAGCTGCGCGTCGCTGCGGCCGTCTCCTTCGAAGACGAGCAGGTCCTTGGCCTCGCTCCATGTGAGCCGGGCGCTTCGGGCCGTGAAGGAGTCCCCCTCCACGAGAACGTTGCCGCCGGCGGCCAGTTCGATCGTGCTCCGTCGTTGGCCGGGCGCGGGAGCCGCCTGCCCCACACCGAGAACGTCACTGGAGATCGTGACGGCCCGCGGCGGCAGGCCGCCCGCCGCATGCGGATCGAGCGATTCGCCCCAGCGCGTCACCGGGCCCCAGATGGCCTGGACCCGCTGGTGGAACTCCATCACGCGGCGGTTGATGTTGCCCCGCATGCCCCGCTGGAAATCGACGCCCAGATACGTGAGCTCGTCGGGTCGCGGCGGCGCCGCTGGCGCCGGCGTGGAGGCCGGCCCCTGTGTGGAGGGCATCGACATCCCGGGCGCCTGGCCGAAACGCGTGCTGGTAAGCCGTCCCGGGCCGGTCCCCACGACGTCTCCCGTGGTGCGATCGATGATGAGGTCACGCACGAACAGCTGCTCCGCCGACCTGGCGCCATCCTGTGACGCCGCCTGACTGTCGATCCGCACGCCGCTGCCGCAGGCGATCCGCGCGACGTCGGGGCGGGCCGCGGGCAGTGGCTGCCCCATCGCGAAATCGAGCGGGCGGTTGAAGATGACGTCGAGCGAGCCCGCCCGCACCGTGGTGCCGCCGCTGGCCGTGACCACGTTGTCGACGAAACGGGCGGTGAGCCCGTCGAAGTCCATCCTGCCTTGCCAGTGCACGTCGAGTGACCCGGGCGTCACTGCGGCGGCCGGCGGCGCCGAAGATCCCGTGAAGCCGAAGGACTCGAATCCTCCCATGCCGGCGGCTACGGGCACCTGCAGCCTGCCGGCACCATCCACGGTGAGCCGGTTGCGGCCGCGGTCGAAGTCGATGAGCGGTCCCTGCAGGTCGAGGCCGCGGCCGCGGACCTGCGCCGGTCGTCCGGACACGATCGCCCGAGCGTCGAACCGAGTCGGCCGTGCCAGCTGCATCTGGTCGCCGTGGATCTCGAGGCCGGCATCGCTCCGCAGACCTCCCGCGGTGTCGGGCCGCGGATCGGCTGCCGGCTGCCCGCGCACCTCCTCCACGACCTGCACCTGGCCTTCCAAAGACATCTCGGCCAGCTCACCCCCCTTGTCGGCCATCACGATCAGCCCCCGGATCAGCGCGGCCGTGGCCGCCATCCTGCCCGAGGTGGGGCCGGCCTGCCGCCGGGGCTGCTGCGTGGCGGCTCCACCCGCGGCCGGCGGCGGCGCGGCTCGTCCGTCCGTTCGCGTCGCCGCCACCGCTTCCTGCGGGCGAAACCACACCTCCATGCGATCGGTCCGCGCGGTCAGCTGCTCTGCCTCGATCTCCACCATGCCGCGGGCGAGCAGCCGCGACGGCTTCACGCCGGAGAGGTCGGGCCCGGCCGACGCGCCGTCCGCTGGAGACTGGGCGGGGGACTCCGGCGACTGCCGCTGGACGAGATCGAGCCAGAGGTGCATCTCTGCACCGCTGAGCCGCCCCTGCGACTCCACGGCGACCTCGGCGTCTCCCGCGATCGAGGCCACGTGCCCATCCCCGTCGGGACGCATCCGCAGCCATTTCTGCCACCGCGCCTCGACCGGCGGCGATCCTGGCGACCGCGTCCGCAGCCATCCTGGACCGACCGCCATGAGGGAACCGGGGGCCGACGTGGGGCCGGGGGTGTAGTCGATGGATCGCGATTCCATCTCCGTTCCCCGTGCGATCAGCGACACCGGCTGTTCGCCGTCGAGGAGGATCCGCCGCGTCGCGATCTCGTAGCCGAGCCGCGCCGCACGCGCCTCCAGCCCCGCACCGCTGCTACGAGCCACCACGGGGGCGCCTTTCGCCTGGATCTCGACCGGCCGCAGTGCCGTCTTGCCGGGTGCGCCGTCGGCCCCCGCGTCCTGACGGGCCAGCATGATCGCCAGCAGGTCGCATGTGATCTGGTCGGTCGACCCCGCGGGCGTCGTGCGCTCCACGTCCACCTGATCCTCGAACGTGATCACGTTGGCCGACACGTTCAGGCAGAGACTGCCGCGGCATTGCACCGTCACGGGAACGGCGTCGGCACCGCCCGTCGGGCCGCTCGCAGGAACCGGGTCCCGCTGGCCCGGCAGCAGGCCCCCCGACATGCCCTCCAGCCGCATCCGCACGTCGCGGTCGAGCCGGATGGAATCGACCCCGCCGATCGCCGGCCCCTGGCTCGATCCTCCCGTCCGCGGCAGCAGCCGCGCCACCAGCGCCCGGCCGCTCCCGGAGGAGCGACCGTAGCGAAACTGCACCGCCTCGGCGGAGCGGACCTCGAAGTCCTCCAGCTCGACGTCCCGCGTGACGATCTCGATGTCGTCCTCGACTCCCGGAGCGGTCGGCGTGCCGCGAATTGTCACCTGACCGCGAAGGCTGCCCCCGATGAGCCGCGACAGCCGGCCTTGCCGCAGGTCGAGCGGCTCGTCGAACTCGAGCACGGCACCTTGTGGCACCCGGAGCACGATCGTCCTGCCGGCCCCCTGCTCCGCCTCCAGCCGATTCCGGTCGGGCAGCACGACGAGCGTGCAGGGAACCAGGTTCACGCGGCCGTCCGGCAGCGCCTGATACTGCTTGAAGAGCAGCCGCATCTGCCGGCTCTCGAGCATGATGGGATCCTCCCGCTCCCACGATCCGGGCGGAAAGATGTCCCCGAGCGCCGCCAGGCGGCGATCGGCCCGGGCACGGATCGCGGCCGCCTCCTCGGGCGACATCTCCAGGGTGCCGCCAGAGTCTCTCACCCGCGGCTCGACCAGCGGCACGATGGCCAGGCGATGAAACCCGGCCGCCGCGAGGACGACGAGAAACACCCGCAGCGTGCGTCCGAGGCGATGTTCCATGAAGGGGCCCGATGCTCTGGATCGGCCTCACGCCCGCAAGGCATGCGCGCCGGCGGCTCCGCTCGCGTAGCCGTTGACGATCGCTTCCCACGCGCCCCGCGCCCGCAACAATTGCTCGACGAGTTCCCGCACGGCACCCCGGCCGCCACGACGGCTCGTCACGATGAGGGCCGCCGCCACGAGGTCCGGGCAGGCGTCGGCCACGGCCACCCCCACACCGCACCGCCGCACGACGGGCAGGTCGGGGAGGTCGTCGCCGACGAACGCCGTCTGCTCCCAGGCAACCCCGCACTCCTGGACGATCCCCTGCGCGACGGCGAGCTTGTCGTCGACCCCCTGCCTCACGAACTCGATGCCGAGCTCCGCGGCGCGCCGTGCCACGATCGGGCTCGACCGGCCGGTGATGATGCCCGTGCGGCCCCCGGCACGCTGCCAGCTGCGGATGCCCAGACCGTCGTGGATGTGGAAGGTCTTCTGCTCCACGCCGTCGCCACTCCAGGTCACACCGCCGTCGGTGAGCACGCCATCGCAGTCGAGCAGCAGCAGCTGCACTCTGGCCAGTCGGTGCTCGAGATCGGCGGATGGCGTCATGGATGACTCTCGTGGTTGCATCGTGATGGTCAGGCCGCGGCCGCTCCCCCCGCCTCGGTCGCGGGTGGCGCGAGCCCGACGACGTCGACGATGTCGAGGAGCCCGACAGGCTTGCCGGCGTCGTCCACCACCGGCAGCTCGCTGAGCCGGCGTGCCTCGAGCACGGCGAGGGCATCGCGCAACCGGGTGCCCGTCGCCACCGTGGCGGGCCGGCTCGTCATCACCGCCTCGATCGGCCCGTCGAGTGCGGCGTCGCTGCGCCGCTCGAAAAGACGCGCCAAGTCGCTGTCCGTGAAGATGCCCGCGAGCGTCCCAGCCGCATCGACGATCATCACGGCGCCCGTGCGCCGTGCGGGCAGAGGCCGACTGAAGACGTCCCGGACCGTCGCCTCGGGCGTTGCCGTGCGGCACTGCGCCAGCGGCCGCATGGCGTCGTCGACGCGCATGAGCTGCCTCCCCAGGCTTCCGCCGGGATGCCGGGCGGCGAAGTCCTCGTGCGTGAACCGGCGCAGCGAGCTCGCCACCAGCGCCAGTGCGTCGCCGAGCGCGAGCATGATCGCGGTGCTCGTGCTCGGGGCGAGGCCCAGCGTGCAGGCCTCGCGCGCGCGGCCTGTGGGCACGACGATCCGCGCCGCCCGCCCCAGCGTGCTGTCGGCTCGGCCCGTGAGCGCCACGATCGCGACGCCCGTCGCGACGACGTGGGGCAGGAGCCTGGTGATCTCTTCCGTCTCGCCGGACTGCGACAGTGCAAGCACGACGTCGTCGCGCCGCAGCACGCCCAGATCCCCGTGCATCGCCTCCGCCGGATGGAGAAAGTGGCTGGGGGTGCCTGTGGACGCCAGCGTCGCCGAGATCTTCTGGGCGACCAATCCGGCCTTGCCGATGCCGGTGACGACGACCTTGCCGGTGCAGCCCACGAAGAGCCGCACGGCCCGCGCGAACGGCACGTCGAGCACCTCGGCGGCCTGCAGGATCGCGCTCCCCTCGGCCCGCAGGATCTCGCATCCGTGGACGAGCAGTTCGGCGTCGGTGGGATCGGCGGTCAGTCCGTCGATCGGGAGCGAATGGTGCGCGGTCATGGATGCAGTCCGGCCGGTTCGTGCGCGCGGAACCGCCGCGCGGGGGCGGGACTATAGGCCGACTGGGCAAACGCCGCAACGCATGTTTTTCCGCGATGCGGGTGGCCGCGGGCCCTGTCAGCAACCGTACCGCTTCGCCATCTCGGCGAGCGACACGATCGGCACCTTGCGGGCGTTGCCGGCCTGGCCGAACTGCACCATCCGCTCGGCGCACACCTTCTTCATCGCCTCGCGGGCCGGCTTGAGGTAGTCGCGCGGATCGAACTTCTCCGGGCTCTCCGCAAGCACCTTCCGGATCGCTCCCGTGATCGCCATGCGGCAGTCGGTGTCGACGTTGATCTTCCGCACGCCGTGCTTGATGCCCCGCTGGATCTCCTCCACCGGCACGCCCCAGGTCTGCGGCATTCGGCCGCCGTACTTGTTGATGATGTCCTGCAGCTCCTGCGGCACGCTCGACGAGCCGTGCATCACGAGGTGGCAGTTGGGGAGCCGCCGGTGGATCTCCTCGATCCGCTTCATGGCGAGCACCTCGCCGTCGGGCTTCCGCGTGAACTTGTAGGCACCGTGACTGGTGCCGATAGCCACAGCGAGGGCGTCGACGCCGGTGTCGGCCACGAAGCGGGCGGCTTCGTCGGGATCGGTCAGCAGCTGGTCGTGCGAGAGCTGACCTTCGGCACCATGCCCGTCCTCGGCTTCGCCGTGGCCGCTCTCCAGCGACCCCAGGCAGCCCAGCTCGCCCTCCACCGAAACGCCCCGTGCGTGGGCCAGCTTCACGACGTCCTTCGTGACCTTCACGTTGTAGTCGTAGTCGGCGGGCGACTTGCCGTCCTCCTTGAGCGAGCCGTCCATCATCACGCTCGTGAAGCCGTTGTCGATGGCGCTGGTGCACGTGGCGGGGGAGTTGCCATGGTCCTGGTGCATCGCGATCGGAATCGACGGATAGAGCTCGGCGGCGGCCAGCATGAGGTGTCGCAGGTAGTTGTCCTGCGTGAACGAACGGGCACCGCGAGAGGCCTGCACGATCACCGGCGAATCTGTCTCCTTGGCCGCCTCCATGATCGCCTGGATCTGCTCCATGTCGTTGACGTTGAACGCCGCGATTCCATAGCCGTGTTCGGCGGCATGATCGAGCAGGATGCGCATGGGAACGAGCGGCATGGGTGCGTCTCCGATGGGTGGGCTGGCGATGCGATCGCGGACGCTGTCCGCGAGTGCAGAGCATACGAAAAAACCGCTGTGATAGAATCCCCGCTGCTGCCCCACCGCGTTGGACGCCGCTCCATGGACCTCCGCCCGACCACCGACCCGCTCCGGAGCTTCCTCTACGTCGCCGGGGGCTGGCTGTGCGTCGGCCTGGCACTGATCGGAGCCGTGCTGCCGCTCGTGCCCACAACGCCCTTCCTGCTTCTGGCGAGCTGGTGCTTCTACAGGGGGTCGCCGCGGATCCACGCCTGGCTGCACAGGTCGCGATGGTTCGGTCCCACCCTCGATGACTGGGACCACTACCACGGCGTGCGGCGCAGCATGAAGCAGCGCGCTGTCGTCATGGTGCTGGCCGTCGTCGGCTGCAGCCTGCTCCTCAACAGCCTGCCCTGGTGGCTGCGATACGTGGCCTTGGCGGCGGTCGCGATCGGTCTCTACGTGATCTGGACCGTGCCGACGCTGCCCGACGACGCGCCGCGGGCTCCGCGCACGCTCGTGGAGTGAGCGGCCGTCATCAAGCCCGCCCCCTCCTGAAAAGGGTCGGCTTGGGTGCGGTCGCGGTTCGCGGCTGCCCGTGCCCCGTCGCCGGACGTTCGCTGCGGCCCTGCCGACTTCCCTTCGCTCCTGCGCCGCTTCAGGCTCCAGCTAACAGTCACCAATCCCAGCCCGACGTCGAAACGGGTCGGCTTGGGTGTGGTCGCGGTTCGGGGCTGCCCGTGCCCCGTCGCCGGACGTTCGCTGCGGCCCTCCAGGCCTTCGCTCACTCGGAGCTGGCTGCGCTTCGCCCATCCTGGGCTGCGCTGGCCAGCTACGCCGGCTCTCAGGGCACGGGCAGCCCCTCACGAATGCACCGCGAGCAGCCCACCACATTCCTGCATTGCCACAAAGCTGGTTGCCACAAAGCTGCGGAACCGCATCCCTGCGTCGCATGGATGCGACGCACGGCACCAGAAACTGGAGGTTTCCCAAGAAAAAATGGCAGGATGCCATGTTTTTCGTGCAGCCGGCCGCAGGCATGCGCCTGCCTGCGGCTGCGCCGCTTTCATGCTGCGAGGCACGATGCCGAGCGCAGCACCAGCGGGCGGAGCCCGCCAAGACGCTCACTGAGGGCAGGCATGCGCCTGCCTGC
>Ga0075471_10002236_pt1 | contig 12744 bp, 13 predicted proteins | sample DEB19_08_DNA_2_FD_74787 | JGI IMG/M metagenome (GOLD analysis project Ga0075471, IMG submission 74787) | Aqueous microbial communities from the Delaware River and Bay under freshwater to marine salinity gradient to study organic matter... | ecosystem: Environmental > Aquatic > Marine > Coastal ... | reverse complement strand
GATCCCCAGTCGAGGGTCGGGTCGTCCCAGTCGACGATGCGGGTCGACAGGCCGCGGGCGGCCAACGCAGCCTCGGTCGGCTGGAGATCCGCGTCGTGGGCCCGGGCGACGGCCGCGGTCACGAGGGCGATGTCGACGGTCACGGTCGCCGATCCTGCCACCGGCGCCGCAGTGGGTCCGCGGACGGGCTGACGTGGCAGGCTGGAACGGTGAGCGTCAGCATCCACCGGGTCGACTCCCTGCGCAGCCTCCTCGAACTCGAACCGGTGAAGCCCGACGCGTTCCTCGGTGCCGGTCCGAACCTCGGCTGGGGTCGCATCTACGGCGGGCAGGTCGTGTCCCAGGCCCTCCGGGCGGCCGGACTCACGGTCGGGTCCGCCCACCGGGTGCACTCGTTCCACGCCTACTTCGTGCGGGCCGGCGACGAGCGCCAGCCCGTGCTCTACGAGGTCGAGCGCGTCCGCGATGGGCGCTCCTTCACCACCCGGCAGGTCGTCGCCTACCAGGCCGGTGGCGCGATCCTCAACCTCATCGCCTCGTTCCAGGCCGACGAGGAGGGCGAGGAGTCCCAGTCCCGCCCGTTCCCGGCGAACACCCCGGGCCCCGAGGGGCTCGAGTCGGTCCCGACCGACCTCTTCTTCGACCATCGCTTCGTGCGGCACGGCAACGATCCGGCCCCGCGGGCCACCTCGTGGCTGCGGGTCACCGGCGATCTCGGCGACGACCCGATGGTGCACGCGTGCGCACTCGCCTACCTCTCGGACGAGGACCTGCTCGGCGTCGCGCTGCTCCCCCATTCCCTCGCCGGTGACTGGGACGCCATGATGAACGCGTCGCTCGACCACGCGGTGTGGTTCCACCGCCCGGTGCGGGCCGACCAGTGGCTGCTGTTCGACCTCGAGGGCAGCGGCATCGCCAACTCGCGCGGGCACGCGCTGGCGCGCGTGTTCACCGCCGACGGCGTCCACGTGGCAACCGTCGCCCAGGAGGGTCTGGGACGGGCGCGTCGCCCGTGACGACCGGCCCGGCCGGTACGCCCGTGCCGCGGGGGCACACTCAGGTCGTGGTCGCCGGACCGCCGAAGATGTCGGTGCGCGGTCCGTCGGTGTAGACGGGATCGCGCCGCTGGTCGAAGGCGCGGATCGCCTCCTGCAGGTTCTCGGTGAAGCCGAGCATGAGCTGGTTCCGGTCCTCGATCTCCACCGCCGACTCGAGCGAGGGGTTCTCGAGGTTCACCCAGATGACCTCCTTGGTCATCTGGAGCGCGTACTGGCTGTACTCCGCCATGCGGGCCCCCATCTCGAGCGCGGTCGGCAGCAGATCCTCCTCGGGGAGCACCCTCGAGACCAGCCCCATGCGCAGGGCCTCCTCGGCGTCGATCCGTCGGCCGGTGAGCAGCAGGTCGTTGGAGTGCGCAGCACCGATGAGTCGGGGCAGCAGCCAGGACGCGGCCATCTCGGTGCTGGTCACACCGTTCACGATGCCGGTCGCGTTGAACTCGGCCGAGCGGGCCGCGATCCGGATCTCGGCCGCCAGCGTGAGGCACATGCCACCGCCGTACGCCGGCCCGTTCACCGCGCAGATGATCGGCTGGGGCATGCGACGCATGGTCAGGATGAGCCGCGAGTAGTACCGCATCGATCGCTGGGCGATCCGCCCGACCGGGAGGCCGTCGATGTTCGGGATGATCCCGTAGTCCTTGAGATCGAGGCCCGAGCAGAAGCCCCGGCCCGCACCGGTGAGGATCACGACCGCGACCGCGTTGTCCTCGGCGAGCGCGTTCAGCGTGGCGTCGAGCTCGATGACGAGGTCGATCGACATCGCGTTGAGCCGCTCCGGCCGGTTCAGGGTCACCACCGCCGTGCGGTGCTGCGGCCGATCGACGGTCACGAGGCCGGACGTCGTGCTCGGGTCGCTCATCGGTCCCTCCGGGTTCGGCCGGTCCGCGCCGCGGGGCGCGGCCGGGGTCTGCGATCATGCCCCACGCGCGATCCGCCCGGCCTGCCACCACTCCGGGGCCCCCACGGGTGAGAATGGTCGCCCATGTCCGAGGACCCCCGGCCCGTCGCCACCGCCACCGAGCCCGCGGCCCGCCGGGGCCGGCGCACGGTCAAGGTCCCGTACGAACCCGGCATCGACGGCCTGCGCGCCATCGCCGTCACCTCGGTCCTCCTCTACCACTCGGCCGTGCCGTGGGTGCCCGGCGGCTTCTTCGGCGTCGAGGTCTTCTTCGTCATCTCCGGGTACCTCATCACCGCACTGCTGCTCGCCGAGTGGCGCAACGCGGGCCGCCTGCGGATGGGCGAGTTCTACGTCCGTCGAGCCCGACGCCTGCTGCCCGCCCTGTTCCTCATGCTCGCGGTCGTCGGCCTGTACGCGGTGCTCTTCCTGCCCGACGACCTGCACACCCTCCGCGGCGACACCGCGGCGGCCGTCGGGTACGTGCAGAACTGGTGGCAGATCTTCGCCGGACGCTCCTACTTCGAGCAGACCGGGCGCCCACCGCTGCTGCAGCACCTCTGGTCGCTCGCGGTCGAGGAGCAGTTCTACCTGCTGTGGCCGCTCATGTTCTGGGGTCTGCTCAAGGCGTTCGGCCGGCGACCGCTGCGCCTGGTCGGCGTCATCGTCGGGGCCGCGCTCGCTTCGACGCTCCTCATGTGGGTGCTCTTCCCGGGCATCGACGATCCGACCCGCGTCTACTACGGCACCGACACCCGGGCCGCCGGCCTGCTGCTCGGTTCGGCCCTGGCGATCCTGTGGCCACCGTGGCGCCTCACCCGAGCCGTCCACCTCATCGGACGGGTCATCCTGAACGCGGCCGGGGCCGTCGGGCTCGTCTTCATCGCGTGGTACCTGTTCCGGGTCCCGGACACCGCGGCGTGGGTGTACCGCGGCGGGTTCCTCTGGCTCGACCTCGCGACCCTCCTCGTGATCGCGGTGACCGTGCATCCGGGCGCCGACCTGCGTCGCATCCTCGGCTGGCGCCCGTTGGTCTGGGTCGGTCTGCGGTCGTACTCGCTGTACCTGTGGCACTGGCCGATCTACCAGATCACCCGACCGGACCTCGACGTCCCCCTCGACGGGTACTGGCTGTTGGCGCTGCGCCTCACCCTCACCGTCATCTGCGCCGAGCTGTCCTACCGCTACGTGGAGACCCCGATCCGTCAGGGCGCGCTGTCGCGGGCCTGGCGGGCGATCCGCGACGGCGGGGGCGAGGTGCGCACCGCGCTGGTGCAGCGGGCCACCGCGATCGCCACCGTGTCCCTCGTCGTGGTCGCCGTGGTCGGCGTCGGCTTCGCCGGCGCGCAGCCGCCGAAGGCGCCCGCAGAGCTCCGGGTCGGGGCCATCAGTGGTGTCATCGGCGGCAGCGGAACGACGGGCACCGGGGCCACGGGTGCGACGGGCGGCTCCGGGGCGACGGGCACGACCGGGGTGCCGGTGACCGCCCCGCCCCCTCCGCCGGCCGGCGCCAACGTCATGGCGGTGGGTGACTCAGTGATGCTCGGCGCGGCCCAGACCCTCGCCCAGGTGTACCCGGGCCTCAACGTGAACGCGGCGGTGAGCCGCCAGTTCAACACGGTCGCCGACGTCGTCGGCCAGTTGCACGCCGCCGGGTTCGGTCGCGACGTGACGATCATCCACACCGGCACGAACGGCACCATCGACGCGAACCGCTACGTGCAGATGATGCAGGGGCTCGCCGACGTGCGGTGCGTCGTCGTGCTGAACCTCAAGGTGCCCCGGCGCTGGGAGGCCGCGAACAACAACATCCTCGCGGTCCACACCCCGCAGTTCCCGAACGCGACCCTCATCGACTGGCACGGCGAGGGGCTCGCGCACGGCGACTGGTTCTACCGGGACGGCATCCACCTCAACGCGACGGGCCGCAACGCGTACGTGCAGCTCATCGCGTCGATCGCGCCGACCTGCGGCCGCTGACCGGACGGCCGGGTCGCCGCCCGCGTCCCGGCCGGCGACCCGTGGTGCGGACCGATCAGGCGCCGAGACCCACGGGACACGAGACCCCCGTACCGCCGATCCCGCAGTACCCGCCCGGGTTCTTCGAGAGGTACTGCTGGTGGTACCCCTCCGCGAAGTAGAAGGTCGGCGCGTCGAGGATCTCGGTCGTGATCGTCCCGTACCCGGCTGCGGTGAGCATCTGCTGGTACCGATCGCGGGAGGCCTGCGCCGCCGCAGCCTGCTCCGGTGACGTGGTGTAGATGCCCGATCGGTACTGCGTGCCCACGTCGTTGCCCTGCCGCATCCCCTGGGTCGGGTCGTGGGACTCCCAGAACACCACGAGCAGCTGTTCGTAGGTGACCTCGGTGGGGTCGAACACGACGAGGACCACCTCGTTGTGCCCGGTGCGGCCGGTGCAGACCTCCTCGTAGGTCGGGTTCGGAGTCTCGCCCGCCGCGTACCCGACCGCAGTCACCCACACGCCGGGCGTCTGCCAGAACTTCCGCTCCGCGCCCCAGAAGCATCCGAGCCCGAAGATCGCGGTCTCGGCACCCTCGGGGTACGGCGGCGTGAGTCCGCGCCCGTTGACGTGGTGGACGCCGCGCACCGACATCGCCTCGGACCGTCCGGGGAGTGCAGTCCCCGGCTCGGGCATGCGCACCTTGTCGCTCCGGTTGCCGAAGAACATCGCACCCGTCCTCTCGCAGCCTCGTCGTGGCGGAGCACACCGCCACCATCCGGCCCCGGTCGTGGCGGAGCACCGCACCCGCGCCCCGGGACGTCCCCACCGTACCGATCGGGAACGCCGTCCGCCGCCTCGGCGGGTGCGCGTCAGTTCGCCGACGGGTCGTCGGGGAACCGGGCGAACAGGGCGAGGCGCCCGCCCTGTCGCTCGAGCACGTCGCGCCAGAGGTCGGCGCACACGTCGCGCCAGGGGTCCCCCGGTTCGGCGTCCACCACGAACCAGTCGCCGCGGGCGATCTCCGCGTCGAGCTGGCCCGCCGACCACCCCGCGTACCCGGCGTAGATCCGCAGGCCCGCGAGCGCCCCGCGCGCCGCGGCGCACGCCGCCGACAGGTCGACCCGAACGAGGTGGTGATCGATCGGTACGCCCCACGGGGCCGGCTCGACGCACGGGTGCTGCAGCCGTCCGATGCCGATCGCCCCGTCCCGGTCGACCGGCCCGCCGTCGAAGAGCACCGTCGGCTCGATGACGAACTCGATCCACTCCGGCAGCAGGTCGCGTGCATCGAGGTCCGGGATCGGACGGTCGAGCACGACCCCGAGCGCACCCTCGGCCGAGTGCTCGACGACGAGCACCACCGCGCGCCGGAAGTTCGGGTCGAGGAGATCGGGCGAGGCGACGAGCAGTCGACCCGTGAGCGGAGCGGCGAGCACGGCGGTCATCGTCCCACGGCCCCGGAGGGCTCAGGACCACGCGACCGGGTGGTCGCGTGGGTCCCCCGACCCGATCCGGCCCCTCGGGGACACCACCGGAGGACCCGCTACCGTGCTCCCCCATGAAGACGGACAAGTTGCCCCGGAAGGTCTACGAGGCCGAGCTCTACCGGCTCCAGACCGAACTCGTGAAGATGCAGGAGTGGGTGCGCGAGACGGGCGCCCGGGTCGCGGTGGTCTTCGAGGGCCGGGACGCCGCCGGGAAGGGCGGGACGATCTCGCGCATCACCGAGCACCTCAACCCCCGTGTCGTCCGGATCGCCGCGCTCCCCAAGCCGACCGAGCGCCAGCAGTCGGAGTGGTACTTCCAGCGCTACATCGAGCACCTGCCGGCCGGCGGCGAGATCGTGCTGTTCGACCGCTCCTGGTACAACCGGGCCGGCGTCGAGCACGTCTTCGGGTTCTGCTCCCCCGAGCAGTACCAGCGCTTCCTGCGCCAGACGCCCCTCTTCGAGAACATGCTCATCGAGGACGGCATCATCCTCCTGAAGTACTGGTTCTCGGTGAGCGACGAGGAGCAGGAACGTCGGTTCGAGGCGCGGATCCACGATCCGCTGAAGCGTTGGAAGCTGAGCCCGGTCGACGTGGCCTCGCGGGCCCACTGGGTCGACTACTCGCGGGCCAAGGACACGATGTTCGTGCACACCGACACCTCGGAGAGCCCCTGGTGGGTGGTCGAGGCCGACGACAAGCGCCGCGCGCGCATCAACTGCATCAGCCACCTGCTCACCTCGGTCCCGTACCACGACACCTTCGAACCGGAGGTCACGCTCCCGAAGCGCCAGAAGGACGGCGGTTACGTGCGCCCCGACACCTCGACGCAGCGTCACGTCCCCGACGTCGCCGCCACGCTCGTCACCGACTGATCGCGACCGATGGCGGACGGCGACGCCACCATCGGCACGACCTACCCGCCGCCGCGACACGTGCTGCGCGCGCTCGGCTACGAGGTCGAGCACCGCCCCGACCTCACGAGCACCGCGCGCCTGACCGTCGGACCGCACCTGCTCGGCGCGGCGGGCGAGGTCGCTACGGGCGCGCTCGCCACCCTCGTCGACGCGACCGGCGGGGGCCTCGCCGCCCTCGCGGCCCGGCCCGACTGGATCGCGACCGCCGGGCTCACCCTCCACCTCACCGGTCCGGTGCACGCATCGGCCGTCACCGCGCACGGGCGCGTCGTGCGTCGCGGCCGGACGACCGTGGTCCTCGCGGTCGACCTCACGGCCGACGCGGACCGGCCGGTGGGCACGGCGACCATGACCTTCGCCATCCTCCCCCGTCGCGACTCGAACCCGGTCATGCCCCCGCTCGACGCGCCCCTGCGCCACGAGTTCGGCCCCCTCGACGGTGCACCGCACGACGATCTGGCGGCCGCGATCGGGATCGAGGTCGACGCCGACTCGGCCCGGGCCCCGGTGGGACCGTTCGTCGTCAACACCCTCGGCGCGATGCAGGGCGGCGTCGTGGCCACCCTCATCGCACGGGCTGCGACCGCCGCCGCGGAGCCCCGGGTCGCCGGCCCGACCGTGTGCGTCGACCTCGCCATCGACTACCTCGCCCTCGGGAGGGTCGGACCCGTGCGGGCCACCGCCCGGGTCCTGCGGACCGAACCGGACTGGGCCATCCTCGAGGTCGAGGTGCAGGACGAGGGCGCCGAGGGTCGGCGCACCGCCGTCGCCCGAGCCGTGGTGGTCCGGACCGACGGGACGGGGCTGCGTCCGTGAAGCCCGCCTTCGGTGACCCCGACGCCGGCCGAGCCGTCGCGCGCCACCTCGGCATCGACCTCCACGAGGCCACCGGACCCGGCGAGCCGATCCGGATCCTCGGCCGCGCCCCGGCGCACGTCGGCACGCGCGACGAGCACGGGGTGGTCCACTCAGGGGTCATCACCGCGCTGGCCGACATCGCCGCCGGGATCGCGAGCGGCCTGGCGTCGCTCCCGCGCTGGATCGTCTCCACGGACCTGCTCATCTCCCGGGTGCGCACCGAGGTCGTCGGGCCGATCGGGATCGACGCGACCGTGCTGCGCGTCGGCCGCACCGCCGCCGTGACGAGCGCGCGCGTGCTCGATGAGGGCGCCCAGGGCCGGACGATCGCCACCGGCGTCCTCACCGCGTCGCTGCTCGCGCCCGAGGGCGGGCCCCCCGACCACCCGCGTCCGTTCCGGCTCGCCCCGATCGAGCCGCCGGCCGCCGACCCGCCGGGCATCGCCGAGTTCTTCCGGCTCACCCACGACGACCGGGGACCGGGCACCGTAGGACTGGACCTCGTCGACCACCTCCGCAACCCCTGGGGGATCCTGCACGGGGGTGCGACAGCGGTGCTCGTGGCCGAGACCGCCGAGCATGCGGCACGCCGGAGCCTCGGCGGCCGGTGGTACTCCGGCGACACGGTGCTCCACTTCCTCAGCCCGGCCCGCACGGGTCCGGTCACGGGCGAGGCCCGCATCCTCGGGGTACGTCCCGACGGCGCCGTGGTCGCCGTGAGCCTGCGCGACGCGGGCGCCGGGGAGCGCCTCGTGGCCGAGGCCGTCGTGACCGTCCGGCGGCCCTGACCCGACCGGCACCGGTCCGGTACCGTCACCCCCGTGCGGGGGCGGGCGACACCGACGGGGACCGGGGACGGCGCGGAGACCAACGCGCGGGCCCGATCGCTCATCTGGCTGTGTCGGATCGTGGTGCGCGTGTTCATGCGCCAGGTCGACGTCACCGGCCGTCACCACGTCCCGGCCGACCGGCCGACCATCCTCGTGTGCAACCACTCGAACGGGCTCGCCGACCCCGTCGTGCTCATCGGGTGCCTCGGGTTCTTCCCGCGGTTCCTGGTCGCGAAGTCGATGTGGCGGATCAAGGGGCTCTCGTGGTTGCTCTGGTACGCGATGTGCGTACCGGTGGCACGCCGCAACGACGTCCACGGTGAGGCCTTCGACGCCGCCACGAACGCCGCCGCGTTCTCGGTGTGCCACGATCTGCTCGCCCAGGGCGGACGCGTCGCGGTGTTCCCGGAGGGCGGCGTGGACGACCACCCCGGCCTGACGCTGCCGCTCAAGACCGGCACCGCCCGCATCGCGCTCAGCGCCCTCGCGAGCGGCACGGTCGACGACGTCGTGATCGTCCCGCTCGGCATCGCCTACGAGGAGCGGGGACGGTTCCGGGGCCAGGTCGCCCTCCAGATCGGCGAGCCGGTGGAGGTCGCCCCGTTCCTCGGCGCCGACGGCGACGCGGACGCCGACGCGGTCCGACGTCTCACCGACGCGATCGGGGCCGGCCTGCTGTCCGTCGCCGCCACCCACGCGTCGTGGCGGGCCGCCGAGGTCACCCACGCCGCCGCCGAGGTCGTCGTCCGCACCGAGGACCCGACCGCGCCCGAGCCGTACGCCCGAGTCGTCGACCTGCAGCGGGAACTCTCGGTCAGGCTCTCCGAGCGCGGCGGGGACACGGGGGCGGACTACAAGGGGCTCGAGGCCCGGGTCGACGACCTGCGGGAGCGGCTCGAGGCGCTCGGCACCCACACCCCCGCCGACGTCGTGCACCTCGACGCCGCCCACGCGCGCCGCCGCATCCTCGGGCTCGGTGCCGCCGGCCTCGGACTCGCTCCGCTCGGCATCACCGGGTACCTGCTCAACGCACTGCCCGCCGGCGTCGCACACGGACTCGGGCGGCGCATCGCGCATCCGGCGTGGCAGGCCACGGCCAAGGGCGGCAGTGCGGTCGTGACCGTTCCGCTCACCTATGCCGCCGAGGCCTGGGTGGCCCATCGGCGCTGGGGCACGCGGGGCGCCGTCGCGGTGCTCGTCGCCGGACCCATCACCGGGCTCGCCGCGATCGCGTGGACGGCGACGGTCAGCGAGTTGCGCCGGTCGGTCAGGGCCGCAGGGTGGGCCCGTCGTCCCGAGGGACTCGCGGCGGCACGGGCGAGCCGGGACGCCGTCGTCGCCGAGGTCGACCGGATCGTCGCCCTCCCCGCCGCGGTGCCCGCCGGACGCGACTAGCGGCGACGCCGTCGTCGCCGAGGGACGGATCAGCGCTGGTCGACGGTGACGCCCGCGCCCTCGGCGAGCTCCTTGGCCACCGCGAGCTGCGCCACCGCCAGGACACCCGCGATCACGCCGGTGATGCGGGCCCGCAGCGGGAGGCGGGGCGTGAGGAGCAGCACCGCCGCGTCGATGCCATCGGCCAGGGCCGTCATCGACAGCCAGTTGTGACCCGAGTCGCGCTCGGCGAGCGCGATCGCCGCCCCCGCCCCGAGCACCGCGTCACGACCGCCCATGCCCCGGCACAGCGTGGCCGCGGCCGGCGAGTCGGCGCCGCGGCCGGCGAGCGCCCGCCCGACCGTGCGCGGGGCGGCGAGCATCGCGAGTCCGATGCCGACGCGGACCCGGGACAGGTAGATGGCGCGTTGACGGTTGTCCATGGCCGGGCATCCTCGCACCCGCGGCGGTCGCGACCCCAATCCCGACCGGTCGGGCTCAGGAGCCGGCGTCCTCGTCGCCCCCGGCGATGCGCGCCGCGAACGGGAGGAGTCGGGGCACGAGGAGGAACCCCGGGTCGAGGCGCAGCGCCACGCTCTCGCACATCATCACGGTCTTCACGAGCAGCGCGAGGTCGGGCGGGAGCGTGAGCCGGTGACGCCGGACGATGCGCATCACCTCGCCGAGCACCTCGCCGACCGGCATCTCCTCGAGCGATCGGTGGCCGTAGCGGTCGAGCAGTCGTCCGAGATCCTCCTCGAGCCGCCGGCGATCCACGGCCCGGGTCGCCATGCCGAGGCCGAGGAGCGCGTCGGCCATCCGCACGCGGTCGGTGGCCACGATCGCGAGCAGCACACCGCCGAGCGATCGTTCGGTGACCGGATCGACCTGGCCCGTCATCCCGAAGTCGACGAACGACACGGTGGCGTCCTCGTCCACGAACACGTTGCCGGGATGCGGGTCGGCGTGGAAGAAGCCGTTGCCGAAGACCATCGTGAGGTAGGCGTCGGCGAACGTTGCCGCGACCGCGTGGCGGTCGACACCCATCTCCTCGAGTGTCACGAGGTCGTCCACCTTCGCGCCCGCGACCCGGACCTCCGTGAGCACCCCGCCGGTCGTCCGGGGCCAGTCGATGCCGGGCACCAGGACGTGGGGCACCTCGGCCAGGGCGGCGGCGATCGCCTCGGCGTTGTGACCCTCCTGGATGTAGTCGCACTCCCGTCGCAGGGTGAACGCGAACCGCTCGGCGAGACCGACGACGTCGTAGCGGCGGGCGAGCCGAGAGATCCGGGCGAGCACGCGTGCCGTGCGCTCGAGGATGCGCAGGTCGACCTCGATGGTGCGGCGGACCGCAGGTCGCCGGACCTTCACGACCACCGCGGTGCCGTCGGGCAGTCGTGCCGCGTGCACCTGCCCGATCGAGGCCGCGGCGAGCGGCACCGGGTCGAACTCGGCGAAGCGGGCCTCGAGGGGGGCGCCGAGTTCGGCCTCGACCGCCGCCCGCACCTCGGCGAAGCGGACGAGCGGGGCGTGGTCCTGGAGACGTGCGAGTTCGGCCGCCACCGCGTCGGGGAGGATGTCGGGCCGGGTCGAGAGGACCTGACCCAACTTGATGAACGTGGGCCCGAGCGTCTCGAGCATCCGGCGGGTCCGCCGGGCGAGCCGGTCCGAGCGATCCCGGCGCAGGAGGTCCCCGAGCGATCCCAACCCGTTCGCCGCGACGGTGCGCACGACCACCCGCACGCGCCCTCCCTCGGTGGGGACGGCCTCGGGGGACGGATCCATCGCCACAGGCTACGGGGCGTCGAGGTCGGGGGCGATCGCCCGCGACGGGGCCCGCGCCGCACGGCGGCGGCTACCCTGCCGCCGTTCACCGATCCGCCTGCGAAGGAGCACCCGTGGCCAACGTCTCGCACGACATCACCATCGACCGCACCCCCGACGAGGTCTGGGCCGTGCTCGGGCAGTTCGGCGGGCTCGACACCTGGATGCCCGGGGTGGAGTCCTGCGTCGTCGAGGGCAACCACCGCAGCGTCGGCATCGCCGGCGGCATCGTGGCCGAGGAGGACGAGGTGTCCCGCGACGACGCGGCGCGCACCTACTCCTACACCGTCGACGGCTCGGCGATGGGCATCACCACCTGGCTCGCCACGATCTCGGTCGCGGCCGAGGGCTCCGGCTCGAAGGCGACGTGGGCGCTCGAGATGGAGCCGGGCGACCTGGCCGAGACCATCGGCGGCGTGTACGCCGGTGCGCTCGGACACCTCAAGACCCACCTCGAGGGCTGAGCCCACGGTGCGCGCCGCGCACCGGAGCACCGAGCGCACGGCGTCGCCATCGGGCGGCGCCGTCGCCGCGTTCAGGAGTAGCGCGTGACGTAGCCGCGCCGGCGGAACAGGCGCAGCATGCGGATGAGGAACCAGGTCGAGAACCCGGTGAGCACGACCGCACCGAGCGCACCGATCCCGATGAGGCCCCAGTCGAGCGGCTCGCCGTCGACCACGCCGCGCAGTGCGGAGAACGCGTAGGTCGTGGGCAGCGCGAGCGCGATCGGGCGGACGAACCGGGGCAGCGCATCGATCGGGTAGAAGATGCCGGACAGTGGCATGAGCACGAACATCACGCCCCACGCGAGCGCCTCCGCCCCGTGTCCGAATCGCAGCACGAAGGCGATGACGAGCAGTGAGATCGCCCAGCCGACCACGAGGAGCACCGCGGCGATCGGGATGAGCGCGAGCCCGATGCCCCCCACGTCGAACGAGAAGAACACCCAGGCGCCGATCGCCATGAGGCCGACGCCCATGACGAGCTTGGCCAGCCCGAAGAGCACCACGCCGCCCACGTACTCGGTCTCCCGGATCGGCGTCACCATGAGGTTGAGCAGGTTGCGCGTCCAGGTCTCCTCGAGGAAGCCGGTGCTCACCGCGATCTGGGACTGGTACACGACGTGCCACAGGATGATGCCGGCGAGCAGGTACCCGGCCGCCTGCTGCCCGCCGCTCGCCCCAGAGCGACCGACGAACGCGGCGAGCGCACCGAACATCAGCACGTCCACGAGGGGCCAGAGCGTCACGTCGAAGAGGCGGTGCGGCTCCCGCAGCAGCACGTAGGCGTTGCGGCGGGCGATCGCACGCACGCGCAGCCACGACCGCCGGGCGCCCGGCGGCAACGGTCGGGTCGGATCGGACAGGTCCGCCGGCCGGGTCACAGCACGAATCCCGTCTGCTGGTCCCCGGGCGGTTCACGCTCGGGGAGTCGGTCCTCGGCGAGGTGCAGGAACACGCCCTCGAGGTCCTCGCGGTCGAACTGGGCGACGATCTCCTCGGGACGACCGTCGGCGACGATGCGCCCCTGCG
>Ga0075471_10002235_pt1 | contig 12746 bp, 9 predicted proteins | sample DEB19_08_DNA_2_FD_74787 | JGI IMG/M metagenome (GOLD analysis project Ga0075471, IMG submission 74787) | Aqueous microbial communities from the Delaware River and Bay under freshwater to marine salinity gradient to study organic matter... | ecosystem: Environmental > Aquatic > Marine > Coastal ... | reverse complement strand
TACCCGCACGCGTGGCGCTACCGCGACTACGTCATCGCCGCCTTCAACGCGGACAAACCCTACGACCGCTTCGTGCGCGAGCAAGTCGCGGGCGATTTGCTGCCGTCGAGCAACGACAAGCAGAAGGCCGAGCAGCTTGTGGCCACCGGCTTTCTCGCCATCGGCCCACGCGGCCTGAACGAGCAGAACCCGCGGCTCTTCTACCTCGACGCGGCGGACGAGCAGATTGACACGCTCTCGCAGGCGTTCCTTGGCACAACCATTGCGTGTGCGCGCTGCCACGATCACAAGTTTGACCCTATTTCGCAGAAGGATTACTACGCGCTGGCCGGGATTTTCCTCTCCACCGAGACGCGCTACGGCACGGTGCAAGGCGTGCAGAACCGGCGGCCCTCCGAGCTGTTTGAACTGCCAAAGAGCGCCAGCGCCCCGACGCTGGAACGCACCTTGAATCGCGAGGAGCGCGCGCGGGTGGAGAAGCAACTCACCGACAAGCGCAACGAGCTGCGCGACCTGTTCACGCCCGCGCCCGGCCAGAGGGGCAAGGGACCGCAGGCCGACAACGATCCGCGCCGCACTCTCGACCGCCTGCGCCTGCTCTTCGAGACCGGCCAGCTCGAATCGCGCCTCAAGCAATACGACGCGACCACCGGCGAGGAGAAGGCGCTCGCGATGGGCGTGCAGGACCTGCCGCGCACGCAGACTTCCGAGGGGATGGCGAATTTCCGCCGCTTCGCCGAGGGCCGCATCGGCGGTGGGCGGCCGCAGGAGTTCAGTGCCATTGCGGACGCGGCGCTCTACACGCGCGGCGACGCGAGCAAGCCCGCCGAGAAGGTCGCGCGCGCCTTCCCCGTTGCGCTCACGCACGGCACGCCGCCGCGCATCCCGACCTACGCCAGCGGCCGCAAGGAGCTGGCCGAGTGGCTCACCAGCGCCGGGAACCCACTCACCGCGCGCGTGTGGGTCAACCGCGTCTGGGGCTGGCTCCTCGGCGAGGGACTGGTGGATTCGCCGGACAACTTCGGCACCACGGGTGGCAAGCCGACCAATCAAGCCCTGCTCGACACGCTGGCCGTGAAGTTCGCCGAGTCCGGCTGGAGCACGAAGCAGCTCATCCGGGAAATCGTGCTGAGCCGCACCTACCAGTTGTCCACCGCCTTCGACGAGCGCAACCACACTGCCGACCCGGAGAACCGGCTGCGGTGGCGCATGTCCCCGCGCCGCCTCGACGCCGAGGGCGTCCGCGACGCGATGCTGCACGCGTCGGGCCGGCTCGACCTTAAGCCGACCGTCGGTTCCGTCGTGGCCGTGAAGGGCGACTTCCCGATTGATGGACCGAACACCGCCGCCATGGGGCTCTCCGACACGCAACTCAACGCCGACACCACGCATCGCTCGGTCTATCTGCCCATCGTGCGCGACCGTGAGCCGGAAGTGCTCGACCTGTTCGACTTCCCCGACGCGAGCCTTGTCACGGGCAAGCGCGAGAGCACGAGCGTCCCGGCGCAGGCGCTCTTCCTCCTGAACAGCCCGTTCGTCGCCGACCAGGCCGGCTCGCTCGCGAATCGGCTCCTGCGCTGGCAGTCCTCCGGCGTCAGCGCCGACCCGGACGCGCAACTCAAAGAGCGGGTGAACGTGGCCTACTGGCTTACGCTCACGCGCCCGCCCAGCACAAACGAACTAAAGGCCGCGCAAGACTTCTTTACGAAGTTCACCGGCGGTAAGCCCGTCAGCCCCGCGCTGCAAGCCGCCGCGTGGACCAGCTACTGCCGCGCGCTGTTCGCAAGCGCGGAGTTCCGGCAACTCAACTAAGCCTTAGCCTATGAACCCGACCTCTCCGTTCCCGTGCCAGCAGTTCGCTCCGTTGCTGTCACGCCGCGCCGCGCTGAGTTCCATCTCGTGCGGCTTCGGCTATCTGGCCTTCTCTGCGCTGGCGGCGAGAGCCGCTGCCGTTGACAAGCCGCTCGCACCGAAGCAGCCGCATTTCAAGCCGCGCGCCAAGCGCGTCATCTTCCTGTGCATGAGCGGCGGGCCGTCGCACGTGGACACGTTCGACTACAAGCCGAAGCTTATCGCTGACGACGGCAAGCCCGGCTCGCGGCCCGGCAGCGTGTGGATGGCTCCGAAAGCCGAGTTCAAGCAGCGCGGCAAATCCGGCCTGTGGATTTCCGATCTCTTCCCGAACGTCGCGCAGCACGCGGACGACCTCGCGCTCATCCGCTCGATGCAGACGGATTTGCCCGCGCACCCGCAGGCGTTCCTGCGCATGCACACGGGCACGTCGCAGTTCGTGCGTCCGTCGTTGGGCGCGTGGGCAACTTACGGCCTCGGCACGGAGAACGAGAACCTGCCCGGCTTCATCACCATCGCACCGCCCAACAACGTCGGTGGCGCGCAGAACTACGGCAGCGCGTTCCTGCCGGCGATTTACCAGGGCACGCGCATTGGCAGCGGTGGCAGGTTCAGCGGTTCACAGGCGCAGGTGAAGAACCTTCAGCCGCCCGGCACCGCGCAGGCGCAACGTTTGGAACTCGACTTAATCCAATCGCTCAACCGCGAGGCGCTCGCCCGCGACCCGCAGAACGCGGAGGTCGAGGGCGTCATCGAGAGTTTCGAGCTGGCCTTCAAGATGCAGAGCCAGATGCCCGCCGTGCTGGACCTCAACAAGGAAAGCGACGCGACCAAGAAGCTCTACGGCGTCGGCGACCGCGACACGGATGACTTCGGGCGGAAATGCCTCATGGCCCGGCGCTTCATCGAGGCGGGCGTGCGTTTCGTAGAGGTCGGGGCCGGCAACTGGGACCACCACTTCAATCTCTCCGGCGCCCTGTCCCGGAGCTGCGGCGGCGTGGACAAGCCCATCGCCGGCCTGCTCACCGACCTCAAGCAGCGCGGCTTGCTGAAGGACACGCTGGTTATCTGGGGCGGCGAATTTGGTCGCACGCCCTACGCGCAGGGCAACGACGGGCGCGACCACAACAACAAGGGTTTTACTCTTTGGATGGCCGGTGGCGGTGCAAAAGGCGGCACGAGCTATGGCTCAACCGACGAGCACGGTGCGGAGGCCGTGCAGGACAAGGTGAGCATCCACGATTTGCACGCGACGATTCTGCATCTGCTCGGCCTGAACCACGAGAAGCTCACCTTCCGCTACGCCGGCCGCGACTTCCGCCTGACCGACGTGAAGGGCGAAGTGGTGCAGGGCGTGGTGGCGTAAAATGCAACCAGCCGGCGGTCCCTTGCGGAAGCGCCGGCTGGTCTTGGGGTGAGGGTGAGGTCAGAACTTCCAGCCAGTTCCGATCTGTGCGTGGGCGGAGGTGTAATTGTCTCCCACGTCTGCATAGAGGCCAAGTTTCATATAGCCTCCGCCCTTTTTCTCAGCGTTGGGCTTTCCGAGGAAGCGGTAGCCGATCTCGCCGCCCACAGTGATGTATTGATCGAGAGCCGCAGCCGTGAGGAACTTGGTGTGGACAGCGTAAACGTCAAAAATCCATCGTTTGCCAATGGGCACGTCAAGCTTGAGACCATTCTTAAGGATTTGCTGGCTAACACCGGGGTCGAATTTGTAGCCAGACACCGTGATAGGGATACCTTCATAGAGGCTGAAGTGGTTACCCATGGACACGGCGAACGCGCCAAAATCGTAAGCTAGAAGGCTATTGACGCCACCGTTTGCAAGCAACCCGCCGGCTGCAAGGTCTCTAGATCCAGTTGCGTTGGCCCCGCCAAAGGGTGTGAGCTGCCAATACCATGGGCTGTCCTTGGCGCGGGGGATGACTTTCACCGGGACGCCCAGTCCCAAACCAAGACCAAATGCTTTGGCACCCTCTATTTCGGTGTAGTTGAGGGGCATGTTGAAATCGAGCCCGACGCGGTCAGTTAGTTTGAAGCGGGCGAACATCGGCAGGCTATAGACTGTGCCCTTGAGGCCATTTGCGTCGAAGGAGCCGATATCAGCAATGATTCCAAAGCCAGTGCGGCCGGTGGGTTTGTCAGTGTCCTTCTCTTCTTTGGTTTCAGCGAAGGTCATGCCGTAGTTTTGGTAGGCGTCGCTGGCGGAACGCGCTGTGCTGGCGTTCGGGTTGCCGTCCGTGATGGTCACCAGCGACTGAGCCGCCATGGCCTTAAAGAATTTGGCCAGTTCTGTGGAGCCGTCCTTCTTTAGAAAGTCCGTCAGTGCCGATGTGGTGGCGAAATTTCGAGAAAAGCCCGTGCTAGGTATGGTAATGGTCGATGAGCCCGCTGCGGCGCTCGTGTAAGTGATGGCGTTGGCGACACCACCATAGTTAAGGGAGCCATTGACAGCGCCCGCCAGCCCGGCGAACGAGTCCGATCGGTTCACTGCACGCTCGATCAGGTCAATGACGTTGTTGGCTCCGACGGTGACCGTGGGGCCACCGGTCGCGGTGATGGTAAACAGGTCCGCTGCCTTCAGGGTTTGAGGCACCCCGACAAACATTGTGGCAAGCAGCGCTGCCGTGGCGATCGGACGGCGTGGTAACAGCGAAGACGTAAATGACTTCATTGGCATGGGGGGGGTTGATTATTTGCTACGGAAGGAACGGCTGGTTTCTATCTTTCGCGCATAACCTTGTCAACCAGCTTGCTTGATGCTCTTCTTTAGCAATGCAAACTATGCCCATATTGGTCCTTATCTCCTCCCTTGCCGCGCTTGGGGCTTGGGTGTCGGCTGGGGCAGCGGAACCGAGTGCCCCAGCTCCAGTCAAATCCATCGCGCTGGAAGTCTCCGTCCTCCGTTTCAAACCGCTCAAGGCGGAGCGCATCGTTCAGGGCTTCAAGGGGCTGGGGGGCGACCTCAAGTCAGTGGTGGAGGCGTTGAGGGCTGATGGGGAGATCAGCGTGTTGTATAGCGCCACGCGGGATCTTCGGCTCGAAGACAAGGCCGATGCCAAGTTCGATGCGTTGGAAAACCGGCCGGTGGTCATCATCGGCAAGCCCGGTGTGCCTCTGCCCCCGGCCACCCAACTGGGTGTCAGCTTGAAGGTTTCCGCTCGGCCGTCCACCGGAGACCAGTTTGGACTTGCGTGGGATGGGTCGATCACCTGGTCGCCAGAGATGCTCACGCGCTGGCAGGGGGAGAAATTTCTCAGCTTCGCCGGAGCCGCTGTCAACACGCTCAAGACCGCCGGGGTAATCAAGGGGGAGGACTCCAAAAACGCGGACATCGGGCTGGGCTTGGCCCAGTTGTTCAACCCGAAGGGCAAACCCATGGAGAACGAGATTTATGAACTGCCGGTGAACAAGACCATTTCCCTCTCCGGCAGCCGCAACTGTAAGAATGCCGAGCTGATCATCAATGCCACCACGGCTGAAATGGGCAGCAAGGAGGCGCAAACGCTGCTCCTGCTGCTTGTGCCCACGCTTCACCCGTGATTCCCCGCCGACATCCTTCCGGGACGGCGCTGGCCTGGCTGCTTGCGCTACTACTGGCACCCGTGCTTTCGGCGCAGGTGCTCTTCATCAACGCGGACGATATTCCGCCGGACACGTCCACGAATCTTACGGCAACCGCCACCAATTCGCCCCCGTTGACGCTGCAAGTGGCGGTGGTCCGTTTTCTCCCGGCCAAGGCGGGTAAGCCGACGCCGGAGTTTCCCTCCGCTGCCACCATGGCCTCAGTGATTGCCACCTTAGCCAAGCAGGGGCAGGTCAACCTGCTTTACTCCGGGGACCGCCTCACCCCTGGCGGGACGAACAACGCAGCCAGATTCGATTCCGTCGAGCGCCGGCCCGCGTTCTCCACCCACACCAATCTCAACCATAGTCTGACCAACCGCGAGTTCGGGCTGCGCCTGCAACTCAAGGCTCGCCCTCTGGTGGACGGCACCACGGAACTTGACTGGCAGGGCCGCTTTACCTGGTCCTCAGATCTACTCAACACATGGGCTGGCGAAAAGTATCTCGTCTTTGGCATGCGGGTGGCCCAGTTGATCCGCCCCGGGCTCTTCTATTATCAGAGCGAGGATGAGGATGAGGACGACCGCGCAGGGCTGAACCTCCGCGCGCTGTTCGGCAAGAAGAAGGCCGCGCCCATCAAGGAGACCGTCCCCGACATCTCCTTCCTCTCCGCCGAGGATCGGGAAATCGCCTTGAGCGGCCAGCGTCCAGTTAAGTCCGGTGAGCTGGTTGTCCTCGCCACTCCCGCCAACTTGGACCCTAAGCAGCCCGAGTTCATCTATCTCCTGTTGCAATTCAGCGTGGCCGACTGACAGAGGAGCGCTTTGGGCCGGTGCAGCAGTGCTCGTCGGCAGGCGGTTGGACCCCCAATTGCTCCGTAACCTCTCCCGGTGCTTCCGCCGTCTCCTCTCACAACCCGCAGCGCAGTCCGCGTTTGGGTTGTTGAAATCATGTTGCACCGACCTTTCGCGATGGCCTTCCTAGCTGGCAGACTTTTTTCCGCTGGTGTCTGGCTCTTCGCGGGGACCGTGATTGCCTCCGCTGCCGACAAGCCTTCGGAAAAGATTTCTCCCGACCAGCTCGCGTTCTTCGAGCGGAAGATTCGCCCCGTGCTGGTGGCCAAGTGCTATCAGTGCCATTCCGCCGAGTCGGAGAAGGTCAAGGGCGGTCTGCTGCTGGACACGCGCGAGGGCATCCGCATGGGCGGTGGGACTGGCCACGCCGTCGAGCCGGGCGATCTTAAGGGCAGCCTGCTCATCGCGGCGATTCGCGGCGAGAAGAAGGACCAGCTCATGCCGCCCAAGGAGAAGCTCCCGCCCGAGGTCATCGCCGACTTCGAGAAGTGGGTGCTCATGGGCGCGCCTGACCCGCGCGACAGCAAGGCCAAGCTCGCCAAGAAGCCCGACCTCGCCGAGGGCAAGAACTTCTGGGCCTTCCAGCCGGTCAAGCCTGTTGCCGTGCCGCAGCCCAAGGACACCAAGTGGAGCGCGTCGGACATTGACCGCTTCGTCCTGAAGAAGCTGGAGGAGAACCAGCTCAAGCCCGTCCCCGACGCCGACCCGCACACCTTCATCCGCCGGCTTTACTTCGACCTCATCGGCCTGCCACCGACGCCCGAGCAGGTGCAGGCGTTCGTGAAGGACTACCAATCGGCAACCGGCAACCGGCAATCAACCATCACCAAGGTGGTTGACCAGCTCCTCGCCTCGCCGCAGTTCGGTGAACGCTGGGGCCGGCACTGGCTCGACGTGGCGCGCTACGCGGAGTCCACCGGCAAGGAGCGCAACTATGCCTTCCCGGAGGCGTGGCGCTATCGCGACTACGTCATCGCCGCCTTCAATGCCGACAAGCCCTACGACCGCTTTCTCCGCGAGCAGGTGGCCGGCGACCTGTTGCCCGCCAAGGACGCCGCACAGCGCAATGAACTGCTGATCGCCACCGGCTTCCTCGCCATCGGGCCCAAGGGCCTGAACGAGCGCAACCGCGAGGCGTTCATCATGGAGCAGGTGGACGAGCAGATCGATGTGACCACACGCGCGTCGCTCGGCCTGACTGTGAGTTGCGCACGTTGCCACGATCACAAGTTCGATCCCGTTCCCACGCGCGATTACTACGCGCTGGCCGGCATCTTCAAGAGCACCACCACGCACTACGGCATTGCCGGCGGCGAGAAGGGCAAGAACCGCCAGCCCTCCACGCACGTGCCGCTGGTCAAGAGCTTCGCTCCGCCGCCTCCGCTCACGCCCCCCGCTGCTGCCGCAGCCGTGGAAAACCCTCCGGCCACCGGCAAGTCCCTCACGCCGGAAATGGAGGCCAAGCTGAAACAGTTCGTGGCGGGAAATCCAAGGTTGGCCGCGCGTTTCAAGGGCATGACCGAGGCGGAGAAAGTGGCTGCCTACGCGCGCTTGCAGGCCAGTCCGAACGCGGCCAAGGCAGCCAAGGCAGCCAAACCACCGAAGAAGGCCTCGAAATATCCCGAGACGCCCGCCGCCCCGCCGGCGCTTGGTGAGCCCAGCGGCGACTGGGCCATGGCCGTCCTCGACGGCAAGCCCGCCGACTGCCCCATCTACATTCGCGGCGAACTGGAGGAGAAGGGTCCGATCGTTCCCCGTGGTTTCGTGACCGTGCTCGGCGCGACCGGGCCAGCGAAGATTGCGGCCGGCCAGAGCGGCCGGCTCGAACTTGCGGACTGGATCACCAGCCCGGAGAATCCGCTCACCGCCCGCGTGATGGCCAACCGCATCTGGCAGCACCTCTTTGGTGAGGGCATCGTCAGCACGCCGGACAATTTCGGCGCGACCGGCGAACGTCCGACACACCCTGAATTGCTCGACTACCTGGCGAGCCGCTTCGTGGCGAACGGCTGGTCGGTGAAGAAGCTGGTTCGCGAGATTGCCCTGACCCGCACTTACCAGCTCAGCAGTGCATCTGACGCCAAAAACTTCGCGGCCGACCCGGACAACAACTTCCTCTGGCGCGCCAACCAGCGCCGGCTCGACGCCGAGTCCATCCGCGATGGCATCCTCGCTGTCAGCGGCCAGCTTGTTCTCAAGGCCCCGATTGGTTCGCCGGTGAGCTCCCTCGCTGACACCGACCTCGGCCGCAGCGCACGCTCTGCCATCAAGGGGGACGCCCGTCACCGCAGCGTTTACCTGCCCATCATCCGCGACATGCTGCCGGAGGCGCTCGACCTCTTCGACTTCGCCGAGCCGAGCCTCGTGGTCGCCGCTCGCGAGGTGACCACCGTGCCGTCGCAGGCGCTCTACATGTTAAACAGCTCGTTCATCCGTGAGAGTGCCGCCGCGTTCGCCAAGCGCTTCCAAGGCACCAGTGCCGACCCGAAGGAACGCATCACCGCCGCCTACCTGACTGCGTTCTCGCGTCCGCCGACCGCTGCTGAAATCGCGCGCGCCGAAAGCTATTTGACGACCCAGGCCGCCGAGCGCGGCGGCTCGTCGGACGGCGCGCTGACCACCTTCTGCCAGGCCCTGTTTGCTTCCGCCGAATTCCGCTATGTGAAGTAATGCGGAACGCGGAATGCGGAGTGCGAAATGAAGACGGCGCAGGCAGCGCAAAGACAACCAGAACGAGTGACGGCCATGAATGACTTGAAACAAAGAACGAAGCAGTTTGCGCTTCGTGTTATCAAGCTGACCGAGAGTTTGCCGAATGGGCGGGTCGGCGATGTGTTGGGTCGGCAGTTGTTGCGTTCCGGCACTTCGGTCGCGGCCAACTACCGCAGCGCTTGCCGCGCAAGGAGCGTGGCGGACTTCCAATCCGAGATGGGCATTGTCGAGGAGGAGGCGGACGAGTCCGCACTGTGGCTGGAGCTCATCACCGAGTCGGGGCAGATGACGGCGGAAAAGACGGCCTCACTGCTCGCCGAAGCCAGCGAACTCACCGCCATCGCAGTCGCTTCCATTCGAACTTCCAGAATCAACAGCCGCACCAAAAAGGCCTGAACCATCCCTGCATCATGTCTTCTATTCCGCACTCCGCACTCCGCACTCCGCATTCGTTCTCGCGCCGCGACATGCTCAAAAGCGTCTCCGCCGGCTTCGGTTATCTGGCTTTCGCCGGCTTGAGCGCGCAGGCCGCCGGCACGTATCAAAGCCCCTCGCTGCCGAAGGCCCCGCATTTCCCCGCGCGGGCCAAGCGCATTATCTTCCTCGCCATGCAGGGCGGGCCGTCACACCTCGACACGTTTGACTACAAGCCCAAGCTCATCGCCGATGCCGGCAAGGCGGGCGACAAGGGCAAGCTGGTTGCGCCCGTCGCGGAGTTCAAGCAGCGCGGCCAGAGCGGCCTGTGGATTTCTGAGGCCTTCCCGCAGGTCGCCCAGCACGCCGACGAACTGTGCCTCCTGCGCGGCATGCACACCGACATCCCGAACCATCCGCAGGCCTTCGTGCAGCTTCACACCGGCAGCGCGCGTTTCGTGCGACCCTCGCTCGGTGCGTGGACGCTTTACGGACTCGGCACGGAGAACCAAAACCTCCCCGGCTACCTCACCATCGCCGCGCCCATCGCGCTCGGCGGCGCACAGAACTACGGCAGCGCCTTCCTCCCAGCCTCCTTCCAAGGCACGCGCATGGATGCGCCCGCCAGCGCTGGCCCCGTGGAGAAGAAGGCCCGCAAGAACGACACCGGGACCAACCAAGGCATCGGCAACATCCGCGCGAATCTTTCTGCGGACTCCCAGCGTGCGCAGTTGGATCTCGTGCAGTCCATGAACCGCGATCTGCTCGCCACCACCGGCGCGAACCCGGAGGTCGAAGGCATCATCGAATCATACGAGCTGGCGTTCCGCATGCAGAGCGAGGTGCCCAAGGTCATGGACATGAGCAAGGAATCCGCCGCCACGCTCAAGGCTTATGGCGTGGGGCAGGGGAACACGGATAACTTCGGCAAGCAGTGCCTCATGGCGCGCCGGTTGGCCGAGGCGGGCGTGCGCTTCATCGAGGTCTGCCATCAGGGCTGGGACCATCACAGCGGCTTGAAGGGCCGCATCGCGTCCAGTTGTTCCGCCGTGGACCAACCCATCGCCGCGCTGCTCGCCGACCTCAAGCAACGGGACATGCTCAAGGACACGCTCGTCATCTGGGGCGGCGAGTTCGGCCGCACGCCGGGCAACGGCGGCGCGGATGGCCGCGGTCACAACGCCAAGGGCTACTCCATGTGGCTCGCGGGCGGCGGCGTGAAACCCGGCATCTCCTACGGCTCCACCGACGACTACGGCGCGAAGGCCGTCACGGACAAGATGCACGTTCACGACCTGCACGCGACCATCCTTCACCTGCTCGGCCTCGATCACGAAAAGCTCACCTACCGTTACGCTGGTCGTGACTTCCGCCTCACGGATGTCTATGGCTCGGTGCCGAAGGCGATTCTCGCGTAATCCCTGGCACTGGCGCTCTTCGCGGCAAAAACAAGCTTGCCCGTTCGGAGAGGCTGGCCGAAGGATGCACGTCAGTCAGCGCGTCACCGGTTTCCGCAGCGGATTGCTGCGGGTTCGTCTCGTGGCTGCCCAAACAAACTAACTGCGATTTCTCCATGACCACCTTGAACCGCCGTCGTTTCGCCCAGCTCGCCGCTGGAGCCTTGCTCACCCCGTCGTTCGTTCGCGCTGCCGCGCCGGGCAAGCCCAACTCCAAGGTCGGCGGCGTCCACATCGGCATCAACGCCCCTTACAGCTTCGGCAACGCTGCGATGTCCGCCGAGGACATCCTCAAGACCTGCGCGCAGCTCGGCCTCAGCGCCGTGGAACTGCGCACCCAGCCCATTGAGGCTTACCTGGGCGCGCCCGCCAACCTCACCAGTCCCAAGGCCAAGGTGCTCCCTGCCGGGGCCGCCGAGGACCACGCCAAGAAGCTCGCCGCGTGGCGCGAGGGCGTGGACATGGCCAAGGTCCGCGCCTTCCGCAAGTTCTACGAGGACGGCGGCGTCTTCATCGAGGTCATCAAAGTGGACAGCATCTTCAAGATGGGCGAGAGCGAGCTGGACTACGCCTTCAATCTCGCCAAGGCCCTTGGCGCGCGCGGCATCTCCACCGAGATTTCCAAGAGCGACGACGATCACAAGCGCGTTGGCAAGTTTGCGGACAAGCACAAGATTCACCTCGCCCTGCACGGCCATGCCAGCACTGGTCCGGCGCATTGGGAAAAAGCCTTCTCGTTTGGCGAATACGTCGGAGCCAACGTGGACATCGGGCACTTCGTCGCCGGCGACCACGGTTCGCCCGTCGAGTTCATCAAGAAGCATCACAAGCGCATCACGCACGTCCACGTGAAGGACCGCAAGAAAGGCAACGGCCCGAACACGCCCTTCGGCGAGGCCGACACCCCGATTGGCGAAGTGCTGCGGCTCATCCGCGACAACCAGTGGCCCATCCAGGCGACCATCGAGTTCGAATACAAGGTGCCCGCCGACTCGGACCGGATGAAGGAGCTGGCCAAGGCCATCAAGTTCTGCCGGGATGCGTTGAGCTAAACAGGGCGAACTTTTGTTCCGGCTAGGAGTGCGGGTGCGTGCCACCACCCGCATCAGTTCGGCATCCGTTCAGGTTTGGCGTGTATTCCTATTAAGCGCCCCGAGCAATTGTTTGCTGAATCGTTTGGAGGTAATCCCGCAATTGATTGGCTTCATCTGCTCTTGTTGCGGCGTCATCACAAGTGACACGAAGGAGCCTACGCTCGCCATCTTTGTAGGTGACGAACGTCACTTCATCGCGCACTTCGATGCTCAAGGCGGCCTCAGAAGTATCGATATGGGCGTGGGCTAACACATTACGAAACCCCCGCAGCTCATCCAACTGTCGTTCAAGGTTTGGGTAATTGGCGTGGAGATTTGGAAACTCATGTTTGAGAAAAAGGCATATCAAGCGGGACTTCCGTTCGAAAGGCATTCGATGAGCCACTTCTGAAAAGAACAAAGAACGTCTCGGCGAAGAGCCGCAAAAGTAACCAGCAATGATGTCGGATAGTAGTGGCTCAACCCAAGTGGTTCCGCCGAGAAAATTGCCGCGAAGTTCTACTGCGAGCGCGTGTAATCGTTTGGACTGTTCTTGCTGGGATTCAGTAATTGCCATGTGAAGAAGCCCTAGCTGGCGGTAAACCGCATCTGGGCAGGTTGGTGACGCCTACAGCCTCGGCATCGGCGGCTTGATGGGTGGTTGGAAGGAGAGCACGCCCTTGGCTTGAGTCTTGCGCTTGTAAACCTTGTCGGAGCAGCAGACGTAAAGTTCATCGAGGTTCGCACCGCCGAAGACGACGTTGGCGATCCACTTGGGCTGCGGCTTGGCAATGATGCCGTTGACGCGGCCCGCTTGG
>Ga0075471_10002233_pt1 | contig 12748 bp, 27 predicted proteins | sample DEB19_08_DNA_2_FD_74787 | JGI IMG/M metagenome (GOLD analysis project Ga0075471, IMG submission 74787) | Aqueous microbial communities from the Delaware River and Bay under freshwater to marine salinity gradient to study organic matter... | ecosystem: Environmental > Aquatic > Marine > Coastal ... | reverse complement strand
TTTTGCACCGAGCAGTAACTAAAGATCGGTGGGGTTGGATAATGAAAGGCGACAACCCAAATAATTCTTACGAAAATAAAAGTAGAGTCACAGCGCAGAATTATCTTGGCAAACTGCATTCGATCTATAGGCTGAAAACGAATGATCGAAGTCCAAATAACTAAAGATATGGTCAGCGAAGCCCTTGAGAGGGCGGCGCAAGTACCCTTGCTGAGAAATTCTGACACCAACGGTCACGGGCAAAAGATCGCAGCTTTGAGTGATCTTATGGTTCAGAAGACTTGGGGCGGTAGAATTATGTCCAACAAAAGCTACGATTTTGATTGGATATCCCCCAAGTTATTTTTATTTGAAATAAAAGCCAAGGAGCGGAACGTTGTTCCTCAGCCTTGGCACAACTGCGCCGTCAAAGAATACAACACTAAACAGCAGTGCGATTATTATCTTTTTACCAGCATTTTTGGCGATTACAGCAGAGGCTGGATTCTCGGCTACGTTAAGAAAGAAAAATTTTTTGATTTGGCTGAATTTTATAAGAGCGGAGAGGTTGACCCTGATCCTCGCGGAGATAGATACGCTTTTCCATCTAGCTGCTACAATTTAAAAGTTGAAGAATTAATTTGCCCATAAAGGCTTGACTCCTGAGATTTTTTGCCCCTTTCTCCATCTATGCAACTAGCTCTTTGCTGTATCTCCAACGTTCTTGCCGAGCGCGGAATCAAGTTTCAGACTATGACTCTGACTCGTTTCCTTGCGCTCCCTCGCGCCGACGCTATTCGCACTCTCAGCGAGCGCATCCTCAACAACTTCATCGTTACCAACGCAACCATCCAATACTGCGCTAATTGCGGTATTGCTGGCTACCGTTTGTCGTCCTCTCTTACCCCTGTCATTGACCATCCTGACGTTAACTTACGTCTTCAAGATTTACCCAATTGGTCTGACCTCCGCGCCGCTCTCGACGCCATCTCTCGCACCATCAAGCTCACTGGCGTTCGTATCTCTGCTCACCCTTCAGAGTACATCACCTTGACCAGCAACGATGTTGCCGCAGTCAATAACAGCATCACTGACCTTACTTCACACGCTGATCTGTTCGACTTGCTCGACTTGCCCAACGACTACCGCTCTCCGCTCAACATTCACTGCCGTCAAGACGGCGACCCTGCCGAGGTTTCGCAACGTTTCCTTGCCAACTTCAATCGCCTACCCAGCAACGTGCGTTCTCGCCTTGTGCTAGAGGTCAACGACAATGCCAACGGCACTTGGTCTATCTCTAACCTTCACAAGTACTTCTTCCTGACCGCAGGCATTCCAATTACTTACGATTCCCTGCACCGTCAGTTCTGCAATCACGGCAATGACGACCGTGCCGACTTCAACCTTGCCTACTCCACTTGGCCCACAGTTCCTCTTTTTCATTACTCAGAAGGTATTGACAATACTCGTAAGCACGCTCTCATGCCTTCTAGCGTCCCTAACTCTTACGGTCGCCCTGTATTTTTCGACGTAGAACTCAAAAACAAAGATTATGCCATCTATCAAATCCTCCGCAACATCCAAGCTCCAAAGCCAATTAATAACGATTAAAAATCAGGTCGAGGAGACCTTATCGCAAAAGAATTTGCGCTTTGAAAGCGCTCCTCTGGAAATCGAAAACGAAACTGAAGACGAGAAGATTATCGGCTATTCGATAAAGACATCTCAAATTTCTGCTTCGATTGTTCCTAACTTCAGAAACAGAAAAGTAGAATTTCTTGTTCTGAACGAGAAAATGATCGAGCATCTTATGCAAGAAGGTTTCTCCGACGAAGAGATCATGGCTAACGGCAGAGTCTGGTTCCACTTGAAGAAGAAGAGTGACTTTTTAAAATTGGTCTCAAATTAATTCATAAAAAATGAAGCTCAATCCAATCTTTACCTCAAAGGATGTCAAAGAAGTCTATGAGATGTACAATCTGCTCAATGAGGGATTTTTAAAGAATTTTAAATACCAAGCTGAGTTCAGAATCACTACCTCTTCTTTTAAGAGCGACTTCGTTTTGAGTGCCGAATACTTCTCGGAAATCGAACGTAAGTGGCTGGAGGATAAGGTTCTGGAGATTTCTTCAGAAAAAGTTAAGAAAACCTCTTGACGAACGCTGTGCCTTGTGGCACATTAGGCGTGTAATCAAATTGCTACAATGATTGTCAAAACCATCCAAAAGAACGTCGTCGAGTCTCACGACTTCCGTAGCGAAATCGCTACCATTGACCAGCAGGAGATGAGGTACGTCTCCTCTCTCCTGCGGAACAACTATTCCGAGCCGATTCTCGCTACGGTTCGTGAGATCGTCGCCAATGCGCTCGATGTGAATCACGGCTCTTCACGGCCCATTTCCATTCAGTGCCCCAAAAGGATTGATCCCATTTTTAAGGTCCGCGACTTTGGCGCTGGTCTCTCTGAAGCTGATCTCTTTGGTCTCTACACCAAGTATGGTCGCTCGACCAAGCGTTCTGATAACGCCTGCATTGGCGGGTTTGGTATCGGTCGCTTTGCGCCCCTGTCTTACACTGATTCTTTTACTGTTATCTCTTATCACGGCGGCGAAGCTTTGACCGTGATGGTTTATGTTGACGAGCACGGCGACACTCGTTTTTCGATGCTGAATCGATGCGAGTCGAACGAGCCGTCTGGCTTGGAGATCAATGTTGCAGTTAAGTTCGATGATGTTAGCTCTTTTCAAACTGCGCTCAACAGCGTCTTGCGCTTTCAAGATTGCAATTCGTATGTTGCTGATTTGCAGGTCAACAAAATTGAATGGCTGATTAAGACCGATAAGTGGGCAGTGTCGAGCCTTACAGATAATTTCATTGTGATGGGCGGCATCGCTTATCCCATCAAGATCGACGCTTGCATTCCGTTGGATCACCCTATGCTCAAAGACTGGTCTTACAACGTTGGACTGGTTCTTTTTGCTCCGGTTGGTTCTGTTCCCCTGCACCACTCCAGAGAGTCGCTTGAGTATACCGAGCACTGCAAGAAGTTTATTGCTGCTCGCATCAACCTTTTCATCAACGAACTCGCAGCTTCTGTTCAGAACGAGCTTGATTCTTTTTCTGATGGGTTAAGCTTTATGAATAAGCTGTCTTCTGTGAGAAAGCACAGACTTACTAGGATTCTCTCTGACCACACTTTTTATTTCAATAAAAATCGCAAGGCAGTCCTCTCGTTCTCTTTGCCCAATGATTTTTACAAGGCTTACACTCTGAACAGGAACAAGAACATCAGACCGCTGAAGAAGAATTCTTTTCGCGTTGAGCCTATTGGCTTTGGATCGAGTGACTATGCTCTTCTGGTTGACGAAGGCGAAAAGGGTAGTCTCATGCAAAAGGCTGAGACCATTCTCCGCGAGAATAAGACTCAATCCGTTGTTGTTGTCAGTAAGGAAACTGCGATGGAACATTTCTTTATCGACACTTTCTCTTCTGACAAGGTTTTTTATACCTCCAAGGTAGAGGCTTTTACCAAGGAAAAGAAGCAGAAGGCTGGTAATGTTCGTCTGCTTTCCCAAAAGGATACACATCACGTTGACTTCTACAACAAGATTGGTGCCCCTGACACTGATTTTTATTACATTAAAATCTCTGTGCCTAGCACCGGAGGCCGCTCTAACAAGGGTACGGCTAAGTTTGGACTCCAGAGTGAAGTTGATAAGTTTGAAATCTACAAGATTTTCAGTGCTTGCGAAGCAGTTGGCGTTACCGGAGTTGACAAGATTTACGGCGTGATTGACGACTCGTCTCTACCCAGCAATGCCAAAAATCTTTCTGCTCTTTTCCTCGCTGCTTGCGAAAAGAAAATGCAAGAGATCAACGCCGAGTTGTCCCTCTACGCGAAGAAGAGAGCTTATCTCAGCTTGTGTTCTTATCGGACTCCGTTCGTTGCGCTTGCAGATTCTGGCAAACTTCCGAAAGATAACATTGTTTGCAAGTATGCGTCGAACATGACTTTAAAAAACGACAGTTCAAACGCACAAGCTGACTGCGCCAGACTGATCGAACAGATTGGAAGCTTCTGGTTCAATCCTGCTGAAAAGTTTGATTTCACCAAGGAAGCTACCGAGGCAATGGCCCAGATCGACGCCAAGTATCCTCTCCTTAACATCGTCATTAATGGCCGATACGGCTACGCTGATCAAGTCACTATGGACAAGGTAATCGACTACATTAATTTTATCGACAAAAACTCTTGATAAACCTCAACCGTAAATAATCATAAATAACATGAACAAGCCCGCCTACATCATGCAGGACAATTCCATCACGGTCTTCGTTGATGGGAAGCCTCACACGATCAACAATACGCACATCAACTTTGCCGATCTTCGTAAGGCGATTTTGAATGCGGATTACAATGCGATTCCTTCGCTGGTCTCCGTTACCAGCAGAATCCAGAACGCCAGCTTTGGCAACCTTACCGTAAAGAACGGCGAGGTCTTCTATAAGAACCATCAGCTTCATGGTGTAGTTGTCGAGAAGCTCTTGGCTATGCTCTCACAGGGAGCAAAGGACGTTCAGAGCTTGATCAATTTTATTGATCGTCTGATGGCGAATCCTTCTGCCAACTCCGTTAACGAACTCTATTCCTTCTTGTCCTACAAGAGCCTGCCCATCACCGCTGATGGAAAGTTCTTGGCCTACAAGGGAGTTGATAATAATTTTTATTCCAAGCAGGGCAACAAGAGCACGCTCGTTATGAGCGGCAAGGTTGCCGACAACGGTTCCATCTACAATGGCGTTGGCGAGACCATTGAAATCGCCCGCCGTTCTGTTGATGACAACAAGGATAATCACTGTTCTTTTGGTCTGCACGTTGGCAGCTACGACTACGCCAATAATTGGGCTGGTAACAATGGGCGTCTCCTTGTGGTTGAGGTTGACCCCGCTGATGCTGTCAGCGTGCCGACCGATTGCAGCTTCCAGAAGTTGCGCGTCTCCAAGTACAAGGTGATTTCCGATATCACTCCTGAGCGCAAGGAGATTCCCAGTGCGGTCTACAATGGCAGCGATGACACTGATGACATTGATCCTACTGTCAACGAATCTTCAGACAGTTGCGACTTCTGCGACAATCCAGAAAACTGCGATTTCTGCGATTCAGTTCCGACCAATGTTCTTCTTCTCAAGATGACGAACTATGTCGAAAACTTTTTTGAAGACAACGGTCACTACCCGACCGTCAAGCAGATTCAGAGCCGCATGAAGGATTATGATCTCTCTTGCGAGCAGATTTTCCATATGCTCCGCGATGACGATTACATTTTTGAGTGCTCCGATGACAACGGTGCGCTTCCAATCTCCCAATACTTCATCGTTGGGCGCGAAGTCAATTTTTGATTAACCATGAACAATCCACTAACTGCTAAACTTAGCAATGCTAACGAAACGGAACTTGATGTTGCTTTTGCACTCCTCAAGTACCGAGAGATCGGAGTTTATCGCAAGATCAAGGCTCTTTGCCTTGCTTTCGATCTAAACTTTGAGGAGGTCGTTAAGACCTTGCCTCAAGAGAACGGGCGCCTGCTGGACAGCCAGACTCGCCACTTTATCCACGATTTCATGCTTGCTCGCGCAAAGCAGCTTTATACCGCAGCAAACACAAACAACTAATATGCAATCAGCAGTTCTAACAAAGGACTTTGAAACCAACAAGCATTGGTTTGAGGTCTGGTCTATTGAAACAAATGGTTCTCTTGATAAGTGCATCAATTTTTATGATGCCGCTTTTGAGAACGTCGCTGCTTGGGTCGCCAACTGCTTCAAGCAGGAGAGCGACCGCACAGAAGAGACGCTCGTTGTGATCCACGCCTCTATTGAGGATGGCGCAATCAGCCGTACTATTCTGCCCAGCGTCCAAGGCGAAAACATCTACCAGACGGTCAAAAAGTTCCGCTCTGCGCTGATTTAAATCGATTAAAAAATGACACGCGACCAACTGTTCGCCCATCATAATCATCTGTGCGCCAAGGCGTTCGATATTATGAAGACCAAGAATAACGACTATGCTGGGAGCAAGGGAGACAGTCCCTTTGCAAACTTCCAGCGAGTCGAGTCAATGGGCGTCTGCTCTGTTGAGCAGGGGTTCCTAGTGCGAATCGTAGACAAGGTTTCTCGCCTTTCTACCTTCGCCGCTGACGGCAAGCTGGCAGTCAAGAACGAGACCTATGAGGATGCGATTCTAGACATCCTTAACTACTGCGTTCTTATGTCAGCTTACGTTAAGGATAAGACGGAAAAGGCTAGCTAATAGCTATTCCTGTTAAACGATAACCGGCATCGTAGGGCTGGATTAGTAAGCCAGTGGGCATTCCAAGCTCTACGATTTTGCCGTTAAACTCTCTGATTAGATGATCAGAGAAGTCACCGAAAGTAGCATTGCCAGATGCTGCGTAACCAGTCGCAGAGTAAAGTCCAGTAATTTCTGTTTTATACGCCGCCCAATCACCAGAGGTGGTGCTAAAATTACTATGGATCTCGGCTTGGAGTAAACGGGGACTTTCCATACTTTATTTTACACCTAATGTCAGGAATTAGTTTTATTATATTTGTAGTTGCTTTATACTATTTGCTTAACAAACCTAACTATTTCAAAAACAAATGAATACGCGCAAAATCGCCATTAGTCGTGAATACGGCGGCTTTTTTCTCCCTCATGAAGCCATCGAAACCTTCTTGAATAAGAAGGGAATCGCTTACGAGAAGAAGCTGAGGGACCATACTTTTTTTGGATCAACGCATTATTTCACTGTTAACGGTGAGTATTTTTGCTCTCAAGATATTGCCAGAGACGATCCAGCCCTAATTGAAACAATCGTTGAATTGGGCTTGGATAAGCCGTTACAGGAAATGAGTCAGTACGATATCGCATTAAAGATTGTTGAAATTCCTGCCGACGTTGATTGGGTATTGATGGAATATGATGGCTGCGAATGGGTCGCAGAAAAACACCGTACTTGGGAGTAATATGTCTGAAGACGCTCACGCCCCAACAATTGTTATTTGCCAGTGCTGCGAAAACCAATTCAACCCAGAGGTGGAAATGTGCAGGCAAGACCTTGACGTTGGCTATGTCTGCAACGATTGTTTCGTTCAACTAAAATGGGCTTCTGCCCACTTAAAAGTAAACGGAATACCTCGCTGCACAAAAGGCTTCAACGGAAGATTAAAAGATAATTTTTAATTACCTAACAATCAACTGCATGGTTTCGCTAGAAACGACACCAGCAGAATTAGAAACGCTAACAGAGTAAAGCCCAGCGTCTGAACTCTTGAGGCTCAAAAGCTTCAAGGTTGATCCTTGAACACCAGATATAACCCTACCGTTCTTGCGCCAAACGAAAGTGAATGGCCCAGTAGCTTTATCATCAACTCTTGCTCTTAGGGTTATATCCTCATTCAAGTAAGCACTTATTTCTGTGCTATAAAGGTCTCCAGAAGCTACCCAGATATTTCGTCCTATGTGAGTCAAGCTCCATTGAGAGCCATAGGAAGAAACCATAAAGGAATCTTCTGGACTAATCAGAGTTGCATCATCTTTTGCTGATAGCTTGATAGGAACATCTGTTAAAGCTAAAAAATTAATTTTTGCTCCAACTGGAAAACCACTTCTAGAACCAACAACGTAAACATTTAAGCTTTTAGCTTTGGTTTCAGAAAAGACAACCATAGCATTGAACTCAGAAGAGTTTACGGTATAATCTGTCTGGCGATAAACAATTCTCGATTGCGCTAAAACAGGCGACGTTAATCCAAAAATTAAAAACAAAATAACTGACGCTAGCACATTCTTAGTCTTCATAGCATCTTTTAAATTATTTATTAACTTTACACCGGAATTTTAAAAATGAATTTTAAACCGCTTCCAACTGAACTTAAAAATCACGGCATGACCATGAAGCTGATTAAGCGCACAGAAAAAGTCGCAATGTATTCAAAGTGCGGTGGTTACGAAGTTGTGCTTGTTCAGCGGCATGACGGCTACGAGATCAAGGGCGTCAAGGTTGAGGCCGCAGAATATCTGCCCAAGGACGAAGATTTCGGCAGCAAGGGTTGGCATTTCTCTGGCCCACAAGGACTTGCGATGGCTGAAAAAAAGTATCTCGATCTGCAAAAAAGTGTTGACGAGAAGAGCAAGATTTAGTACCTTAACATCATCACCACAACCACAATGACTGAAGAACTACATCACCAAGAAGCAATGCACGTTTATGTGCTCGATAACAAGAAGCAGCGGATCGGAGTATTCGCCGCTACTAACAACATCGCTTTCCCCGATATGATTTATATCGGCTGGTCGCTTTGCAACTTCACTGCTGGCGACCGATTTGACACTGATCTTGGAGTTGAGATCGCCTACCAGCGTTCTTTCAAAGGCTCTATCGCCCCGATCCCGCTCTCTATGCTTTCTGTTCGCCGCCGTGATGGCACAACTGTTTACGATCACTTCAAGATGCGTTGCGAGAGGTATTTTAAAGGCAAGACAGTTGTTGGTTGATTAACCTCAACAACTCTTACAATGGACGAGAACGCCCCCATCGCTCAAAGCTCCGTTGATTCTTACGATGGCAACTGCCCTTCCGCTGTCGCTTCATCAACGATGAAGACATACAACTTCATCTTAAACAAGTATCGGTCTGAGTTTGAAAGGGCGCTGGTTTACGACGAAAAGAATGACAAAAAATACCAGCGGGAAATGAGGAAGTTGCAGAAGGAAAAGATGCGTCAGTCATCCAATATTTATTAATTTAAAACGCGGGGGTAGCTTAACTGGATAAAGCCACTGCCTTCTAAGCAGTAGAGTATGGGTTCGATTCCCATCCCTCGCGCCACTTTTATTCTTTAATTTTTCAATGGGCGGGTAGCTTAGTGACTAAAAGCGCCGAACTCATAATTCGGGGATCGTGGGTTTGAATCCCACCCCGCCCACCAATTCCATGAACATCACTCAAAAAGTCTTGATCGCCCTTGTCATCGTCTCCAACATCTTCTTTGCTGTCGCTTTCGGTTATGAGCTTGGCAAAAGAAATATTCGCCAAGAAGCACTTTTGAATGGACACGCAGCTTATATCTACGACAGTGAAGGTGTGCCCCACTTCAAGTGGAGCGAGTGCATTCAATTTTAATTATTTTGGTGCTATAGCTCAATGGTAGAGCAGCGTCCTTTTAAGTCGTTGGTTGTGGGTTCAAATCCCACTGGCACCACCAATTTTAACACAAAACTGCAATGAGAATATTCGTTCCGAAAGATTTTAAAAATAAAAAAAATCAGTACACTCCAAGCAGATCATCGATGGTCAAGAATCTTAAAAAAGCTGGTTTTTCGGATGGACTTCTAAAAGAAAAAACATATAATGAGTTAATCCAAATGACCAATAGGTTTATTGCTTCAAGACATAATCCCGGTAGCGTAAGTGGCGGAAAGCTAAGAACGCGCAGAGGCTGGACTAACTAATTTTATCGTCCCGTAGCTTAACGGTTAGAGCAAGCTCTTTATAAGGGCTAGGTTCTGGGTTCAAATCCCAGCGGGACTACCAATTTTATTCAGATCAATTAAGCCAGCGTGAACTTCGCAATGGCAGTTCTTGCAGAGTAAAACGCACTTATCTAACTCTTGTTTTAAATTTTCGAAAGACGTTCCTCTCATATTACCAATCGAAAAGTCTTTTTCTTTTGGGTCAATGTGATGAAAGTCAAGAGAGCCTTGATACTTATTGTAACCACAAACAAAACATTTGCCACCCTTGTATTCGACGCATTTGGTCTTGGTCGAAGTTTTTCTTTTGATCCCCTCTGAATTTTCGCATTTTCTGCAAACGCGCCTCTGATATCCATCCTGCCGCTTTCTAAAATTCTCGGTCTCCAGAGAACATTTAATACATATTTTTTTGGGCAAAGCCTCTTGACTAATCTCCATTTCTAGTGATTGTATCTGCTGTTCCTCCATTTTAAATGAAAATCGTCGCTCTGTCAGATACTCATGGTTTACACCTCAATGTAAAAAATATCCCAGATGGCGACGTTTTAATTCACTGCGGGGATTTTTGCTCTTGGGGCAACTTAAAAGATACGCAAAAATTCTTGCATTGGTTCAATACTATGCCCCACAAGCATAAAATTTTTATTGCGGGTAATCATGATGTTCTATTTGAAAAAAATAGCGGTGTTGCTAAGGCATTAGTCAGAGAGTGCCCAGAGCTAATTTACTTGGAAGATACTGGCGTTTGTATTGATGGCGTGAACTTTTGGGGTTCTCCGGTAACGCCGACCTTTTTTAATTGGGCATTCAATCGCAAGCGGGGCTCCGATATTCGTAGGCACTGGGAGGCTATTCCCGATGATACTGATGTTCTGATTAGTCATGGCCCACCGCATAAGATTTGTGATACAGTTCTGAGAGATCGCGGCTTCCCTGACGCAGTTGGCTGCGAAGAACTTGCCAAGAGAGTTCAGCAATTGAAGCTGAAACTTCATTTGTTTGGTCACATCCACTTTTCTGGCGGATCTGAAAAGACTTTTGGCAGCACGATCTTTTCCAATGTTTGTCTCTGCAATGAAGATTATCGAATTGTGAACGAGCCCAAGGTTTTTATCATATAAAAAATGAAAGACACCTTTTTAAGCCTAATCACAATGCCAGTCAGACTCGCGGTAGCATTGGCAGTTGTTACGTTTTTTGCAATACCCTGCGCTATATATTTAATTCTTTACCCTAACTGGTCTTTCTTTATGGAATCGATGCCAAACATTTATCAGTTTGTAAGGTACGGACATTTTGAAGAATATTCAGATTAACACTTGACATTTCTCCCAACACTTATACTTTTTCTCCTATGAAAGACGTTATTCAAAGAATCGCCGTAAGTTTTATTGCTGGCACGGCCTTGGGCATTACAATAATTGCGATTACAAAGCTGCCAGCACAAGAACAAGATGCGCCACAGCACGAAGAGCGTGAGTTCCAGAATCTCATGCGCCCGCACGACGCAGAAAGCATCTTGTCTATCATTGATACAGAGGGCTTCGATGCCGCATTTAGACACTATTCTAATTACCGCGATATCAGTGATCCTCAGTTCCATCAACTGAAGGCAAATTACATTGACGCTGCCCGCGAACTTCTCGACTACATTCAACAAGCCAACCAAAAGACTGATTAAAAACTATTAAATTATGAGCGAAAACCCATCCAAACTCGTTATCAAGAAAAAGTATCAGAAGCGAATCAAGAGATTCAAGGATATGCTTCTCAAGAGGCAACTCAGGGAAGACAAGCGTTTTGATCGCATCGCTGCTTCAATGGGACTCTCTGAAGAAGAAAGCAAAGTTCTTTGGGATCATGTCTACAATGACACAGAGTGGACAGTAGAAATGGAAGGAGCCGAGTAATATGCTGTACCAATACAAGGCTGATTTAGTTAAAGTTATCGACGGCGATACAATCGAAGTTGATTTTGATTTGGGCTTTGGTGTTTGGCTCAGAAATCAAAGAATCCGCTTGGCTGGTATTGACACCCCAGAAATTAGAACCTCTGATAAGGAGATGAAAGCTATGGGGAAAGCAGCATTGGCGGGCTTGATTGACGTTCTTGATGACTATTCTGGCCCAGTTATCATTCGCACAGAGATTGATCCTGACGACAAGTTTGGTCGCATCTTGGGTCATGTCCAAACAGGAGGCGGAATTGATGTGAACAAGTGGATGGTTGAACGCAACTATGCTGTTGTTTACGACGGCAAGAGCAAGGTCAACCTTGAACAACTGCACAAGGCAAACGCCACTAAGCTCAGAGAAAGGGGCGAGATACCTTAATTTTATGAAAATTAAAATCGAAGTTGACGAAGACATGATGGACGGCATCATCGTTTCCAGCATCACTAATTCCATTGATTGTATTGAAACCGAGATCAAACGGCTCAAAAGCAAGAAAGGTCTCAAGTCATACGAAAAGGAAGACTTGAAGTACCACGTTTTAAATCTTGACTCTCTTAAAAGGACTAGATACTATTTCGGTGGGCAAAAGTATTATTACGAATAAAAAATATGGCAACCAAATTTGACGAAAAGCTAATCAAAGAAATCGTTGGTTCGCCACATAATTATTGGCTTACCGTCAAAGCGTCAAAAGATATCAAGGTTGAGATTGACATTTGCAGAGTTGTAGATTGGAATTGGGACTTGCCCAAGGCTCGCCCAACGCTAAAGCAAGCAATGCAAGATATCGTTGCTCACGCTTATTGGATGGGGCGAGAAGAAGAAAGAAAGCTTTATTCCAATACTTTAAAGAGAATGATTGATGGTAAACTTGACACTTGACGTTCTATAAAAACCTGCTAGAGTATCTTTATGTTAACCAAAAAAAATACACCCAACGGTCAAATTCTTTCTTATGGTCCTGTTTCGCCAGAGATGGAAACGGCAGCAGATGAGTGCTTTCTTGCATACAAAGTACTGGATCAAAAGCTAGAAGCGTTTAAGAAAACAATTCCAGAAGGTTTCGGCATCAGGAGTTTTTACGGTAATGGAGATTGTGTAATCATTTACGAAAAAAAAGATCTCGAAACCAGAGCAGAGTATTGAGAACAAAATTCTTGACTTTCTATAACCTCAATATAGCATCTGCATTATGAACGTTGGATTACCATCCGAAACAATTAAGAACGCTGCAATTCGTATCAAAGAATTGGAGCTTGAGAATGAACGTTTACG
>Ga0075471_10002232_pt1 | contig 12750 bp, 13 predicted proteins | sample DEB19_08_DNA_2_FD_74787 | JGI IMG/M metagenome (GOLD analysis project Ga0075471, IMG submission 74787) | Aqueous microbial communities from the Delaware River and Bay under freshwater to marine salinity gradient to study organic matter... | ecosystem: Environmental > Aquatic > Marine > Coastal ... | reverse complement strand
CCCGCTTTTTGGGGGGGAGTGGTTCAAGCAACATGGTCGGGCTGTGCTTTGAGTGGAAACCAAGGCAGCCGGGGAAATGGACAGTCAGGCGCAGGGCTTGAGCGCGCCCGCTCGATGTGGCGCGCAAATGCGCCAAAACTGGGGCTCCTGCACACCTCAGCGCTCGGTTAAAGTGTGGCGTGGGCGGGATGTTGGGCGGATGGATTACCTCACCGAAGCCTTTAACCTGCCAGCACTGTCATAAATTCTGGTCGTGTTTCCTGATACTGCCCTGGTTTCCACAGCACCCCTTGAATCGTAGCGCGTCGTGGTGTTGCCCTGAGTCACAGACTTGCCCGTTGAACGACCAGCCGCATCATAAAAGCGGGTGGTGTCGCCCTGTTTTTGAGACCTTCCCTCCAATCGTCCTGAACTGTCGTAAAAGCTGGTTTGACCCCCCTGAACGACCGCCTTGCCGGCAGACCGTCCGTTTGCCTGGTAAAAGTAGGTGGTGTTGCCCTGATTCCTGGATGTGCCCAGCGATGACCCGTTGCTGTGGTAGAACTGCGCTGATCTGCCTGGGCTCGTCTGTTTCGCTTGTAGGACCGTGAACTGGTTGGTGCTGGCCTGAACGGACACGGCCACAAACAATGACAACAGGTAGCGCATGGGGTTGAGACGCTGCACTTGCCCCGCCTATTCGATGCTACTTTTGCGGGATTTGATGTTGCCCGGCTTTGGGCTGGCCGGAGAATCGGCTCGTGAAAATGCCATCCAGCAAACCAGTGATCCTGGGGCTCCTTCCCGGCCTGTTGTTGGCGTTGGGCGGGCTTGCGTTGACCGGACCCAAAACTCCGGTCCCGGTAAAATCGACCCGAGCGCAACCGATCCCGGCATGATGGCTGGTTTTGTGTTGGCGGGCCAAGAAGCGGAGGTAACGGTGCCGGCCGATGAGGCTTTTGGCATCGGCACCTTCACCGTCAAGGTTCCTGCACCCGATTTTGATTCCGGACCAGTAGTTAGGGATGGGGGTCTGGAAGCGGTTGGATCGCCGACGTAGATGGTCACCGGAGTGATGACGCGGTTTTTGCGGTGCTTAATGCCGGGTCACGTCACTCGAGCAGCGCGGAATTTCGCTCCGGCTGTCGTGTTTAACACGACACGACAGCCGCCCGGGTTCCTGTCACCTTCTGCTGACAAACAACGACCATCACACCATGCTCATCGCCAAAACCGAATCCGACCGCGTCAAACTCTACGACGCCAAAACCGGCAACCTGAAACTCAGCCTCCCGGTTGGCGGCCAGACCGCCGGCACGGCTTTGGTCCAGGGCGACACCATTGTCGTCCCGGTCAGGGACGGCGACAAGGTCCGCACCAGGATCTACGACGCCCGGACCGGCAACATCAAGCTGAACATCCCATGAAATCAATGATCACCGCGAAAGAGCGCAAGCTGTTGATCCAATACAAACGTGAATGGGATGAGTTGGGCCGCTATTTGCATTCTGCAACAGTTGATGCCGAAACCGCTTCGCCTGAGGTTTGGCGCCGTTATTTCGAGGGCTGCCTGAAGCTGTCGGCTACACCTTACCCGGGAATGGAATTGGCCGCCCACATCCTTGCCCGCGATTATTTGATGAAGAAGCATGGGGTCAAAACCTTCGACTTGTCTGGCCGTTTTAAACCAAAGAGCAATATTAGTTACCGTGACCGTTGCGGCATCAAAGCCAAATCGGCTTCAGGTGAAAAAATCGCGGCGATCATTCTGTCAGGCGACTATGAAAGGCTACACCTGGGTGGTGCGCCAATACCGCAAGCGTTATCCAGCCTGCAAGTTTGTGTTCTTGGACCCGCCAAAAACCTGAGTCAAAAATGACGCCAGCCGAACGCAAACATCTTGCCGGGGCTTGCTCTGGCTGGGCCAGGCTCGCGGATTATTTGGATTCAACGCAACCGGATCCCGCCACCGCCACCGCCCGCGATTGGCTCGACTTTCTGAGGCCTCCGCTACCCGCACGGCTGGCCGCGCAGCTTGTCGGCGATGCGGCGGTGCGCCGAGGTGAAGGCGAGACGGGCCAGTTCGTCGTGCCTGCACCACCGGCGGTTTTTGCCGCCTTCAATCCTTTGGGCCCCAAACTCCACGCGGTATGCCTCGGCCGTGATGCGGTAGCGCGTGATCGCGTGTTTGATCGTGCATAGGGGTTGAGTGGCCGTTGGCTTCGCGCCGAACTCCAGTTGCGCCAGTTCAACCACGTCCGCTTTGCCATTCGCTTCCAGATTCGGGAATTCCCACAGATGCGCGTTCACCACGTTCGCCCCGCGTTGCTGCACCAGAAAACGGCCTCGCTGCTCCACCAGAAACACCATGAACCCGCGCTCGGTGACCGCGGCCCGCTGCTTGGGCCGAGGCAGTGCGTCCACCCGGTTCTCCCGCCGCGCCACACAATGCTTCGCCACGGGGCAGACACCACAACTTGGCGTGCGCGGTGTGCAGATCAGCGCCCCAAGCTCCATCAGCGATTGGTTCAGCGCGGAGCAGGGGAGTGCGGTGGGCAGGTCTGATCCCTTGTTGATCTTGGGTTTGCTCTGGCGCGTAATCTCCCCTGTTGTTTTGCGTAGTGCGTGTTGCGTCAAGGTTGCGGCCGCACTTGCTAATTCACCCGCCAGTTGCCACAACCGCGCGTTGGTCCGCTTCTCCTGCGGATCCTCAGCGATGCCGTGTAACCGGCACAGCACGCGGATGACGTTGCCATCCAATATCGGTGCGGGCTGATTGAACGCGATGCTGGCGATCGCGCCTGCGGTGTAACGCCCAATCCCGGGCAACGCGAGGATGGCGTCGAACTCGCGGGGAAACACGCCGCCATGGTTGGCGCAAATCTGTTGGGCGGCCTTCTGCAGGTTGCGGACGCGCGTGTAGTAGCCCAGCCCTTCCCAAAGCTTGTGGATCGTGTCCGGCTTCGCCTCGGCGAGCGATTGAAGGGTGGGCAGTTCGCGCATCCAGCGTTCCCAATAGGGGATCACTGTCTTCACCTGCGTCTGTTGCAGCATGATTTCCGATGCCCAAATCGCGTAAGGGTCGCGGGTGCGCCGCCAGGGAAGATCGCGGGCATTGACGGCGAACCAATCCAACAGGGCCCTTGCGATCAAACACGGAGTGCGGAGTGCGGAGCATGCAACGGGTGAGTTCGCTGGCTCACGTTTCGGGTTTTTAGTTTCGCGTTTCCGCATGCGCGGACGGATTCTATTTCCAGGACCAGCGCCAGGACGAAGGAAAAATCTTTCGATTCATCCCGGCATTTCGGGTCCTCTGCGCTTGTCATTTTTCTCTCTGGAAACTAACCTTTCCATGGTTTCCGGTCGTGGTGGGAGCATTGCCGGAGCAAGTTGGCCTTGCTCCATCCCCCGTATTCCATGGTTGCGCCGCCCGGCGGCAAGCTCCTCCGTCCAGAGCGCCACACCGGGGAGAATTGGACCGGAAAAACGGTCGGTAACGGACCAGAAACGGTTCGATTTTTAGCTGGGGCTGGGCGTGGCAGCCGTTCCAGCCACCCAATTGACCGCCGCAAATCGAAATTCGGTAAAGAAAAGGTAAAGGAAAGGTAAACCCGCTGGGTGCCTTTTGGGTGGTGGTTTAAATTCATAAGGTGTTTTATATTAAATAGATAGGAACAAATTTAGCTTTCTTTCGATTTGGGGGTGGATGCTTCGGGAGCTTTACCTCTTCTTGCTCCCCCTGTTGTACCGCGTGGCGGCAATTCCAGCCCTGACGCATCCCCAAAATTCCGCCAGAACCATTCTTTTGTGTCCCCTGTGCTCTTTTGTGGCTAAGAAGTCCCCGCGTGAAACCGATGCATTGCCACACTTGCAAGCTGACGCCTGAACAGGGCGCGGAGTTGCGTGCGTTCTTGGAACAGGCAGGTTTTGAGTTCCGCACGGTGCCCTATGCGGCGTTTGCGGCGGACAAGGGCAAGGTGGGGGTGGTGTTCTACACGAGCGGCAAGCTGGTGGTGCAGGGGAAGGAGACGCGCGAGTTCGTCGAGTTCGTCTTGGAGCCGCAGATCCTCAAGGAAGCCAGGCTCGGTTACGAAACAACACTCAATCCGGAGTTGCTCCTGCCTCGCCTCGGTGTGGATGAAAGCGGCAAGGGTGATTTCTTCGGTCCGCTTTGTGTGGCGGGCGTCTATGTGAATGAATCCGTAGTGAAGGCCTGGATGGAATCAGGCGAGATTCGGGACTCCAAGAATATTTCCAGCGACAAGAAGATTGCCGAACTGGCAGAGGTGATTCGCGAGACGCCCGGCTGCGTCAGCACGGTGGTGCCGATCGGTAATGAGGCTTACAACCGCCTCCACGCCAAGCTGGGTAGCGTGAACGCAATCCTCGCCTGGGGTCACGCGCGCGTGATTGAGAATTTGCTGGGACAAAAGCATCGGATGAATCCGCCACCCGTGCGGGCCATCAGCGATCAATTCGCCCGCAGCAAGAGCACCGTGGAACGGGCGTTGATGTCGCTCGGGCGCCAGATGGAATTGATCCAGCGGCACAAGGCGGAAGCGGATTTGGCGGTGGCGGCGGCATCCATTCTTGCGCGGCATGAATTTGTTTCGCGCCTTGATCAATTGGGCAAAACATACGGGGTGAAGTTGCCCAAGGGCGCTTCGCCCGCGGTGGTCGCCGCCGGCAAGAAATACGTCGAAGCGCACGGCGCAGGGCGTTTGGGGACGGTGGCGAAGCTGCATTTCCGCACCACGCAGGTGGTCACGGGCGGCTTGCCGGAGTGAGATGCGGTTAGACCCGCACTTCTTGCACGCGCGCGGTCAGGAACAGGTCCGCGCCCAATTTCCCCCACTTCACCTCCGTCAGCTTCAACACCTCCGCTAGTGACGACGCCCCCATGCCCGCCACGGCTCGCTTGGAGTGGCGTCCCCCCAGCACCTTCGGCGCGTAGAAGAAGGCGACGCGTTGCGCCAGGCCTTCAAAAAGGAACGAGGCATTCACCTCGCCGCCCCCTTCGACAAGCAGATGGGTCACGTTCTGTTCGCCCAACTTCTTCAACAGCCACCGGAGATTTGGGCGCGTGTTCCGGGTTGCCGTTCCGGTTGAACGGCCTTTGGGTGCGAGGAGCACATTGACCCGTCGGGCCAGCGCTCTGACTTTTGCTTTCGGCGCCTTGTGGCCGACGACGATGGTGGTCAAGTGTGCAAATTCATCGGCCACGACCTTGGAACTGAGCGGCGTGCGTGCGCGCGAATCGAGGATGATGCGGCGCAGGCGTGCAGGAGCCTTGTTGCCCGGCAGGCGGACGGTCAGCGATGGATCATCCGCGAGCACGGTGTTCACACCCACCAGGATGGCATCAGCCCCTTGGCGCAATTGCATGGCATGCGCGCGCGATTCCGGCCCGGTGATCCATTTGGATTCTCCCGAGGCGGTGGCGGTCTTGCCGTCGAGCGTCATCGCCGCCTTGACGGTGACAAAAGGGGTGCGCTGGACGATCCAGTGATTGAAGGCTTCGTTCAGGTTCGCGCAGGCCGCGGCCACCGGGGGACTGGATTCAGCCAGCTCTGAAACGGCGATGCCCGCTCGCCGCAATATTTTAGGGCCCCTGCCCGCATGGTGCGGGTTCGGATCGGCGGTGCCGATCACCACGCGTTTGATGCCTGCGCGAATGATCGCTTCGGTACAAGGCGGGGTGCGACCATGTGTGCAGCAGGGTTCGAGTGTGACGTAAAGTGTCGCTCCGCGGGGGGAGGCGCCTTTTCTTGAAGCGTCATCGAGCGCCTCAATTTCAGCATGAGGTCGTCCTGCCTGATGGTGCCAGCCGCGCCCGATGATTTTCCCCTGCTTCACCAGCACGGCGCCCACCATGGGGTTCGGCGAGGTGCTGCCGTGGCCCCGCCGGGCGAGGCTCAGCGCGGTTCGCATGGATTGGGCGTCGGTCACAGGCAAAATGCTAGTGATGCCCACGGGGGGCTGCAAACCTCCGTTCTGGAAATGTCAGTGATCTTTTGTTGCCCGACCTTGAGGGACGCACTAATGCCAGGATGGTCTCGGAGCGCATTTTGTGGGCGGGACCTTGCGCAGAGTGCCTTCAGGTCGGACATTTCAGGGTAATGACCAGGGAACACATGGATTCTACGAGCTCATCGGGTTCGGGCGCTTCTCCGGTCGCCCCCAAAACCGCCAAGTTTTTCTACGCCCCCCAACCGGTAGCGTGGCTGGTGCTGGCCGTTTCCATTTTGGCCAGTGCGGGGGGATGGTTCATTTCCTGGAAAAGTGCACGCCTTGAGGCGCGCAAGTCGTTCGATGAGGGCGCACTTGCCATTGCCGGGACGCTCCGGGAGCGCATGGAGATTTACCAGAACGTCCTGCATGGAGCAGCTGGCTTGTTTGCGGCCAGCCAATCCGTCGAACGCTCTGAATGGCGCAACTACGTCCGAAGCGTTTCCATCGAGCAGCGGTTCCCCGGGGTGGATGCAGTGGGATATGTCCAGCGTGTGCCACGCGATCGGTTGGAATCCTTCTTGGCTGCGACGCGGGTGGATGGGTCGCCGGAGTATGAAGTGCGGGACGGTCAGGGCGATGGAGATTTGTTGCTGGTCAAATATATCGAACCTGAATTGAGGCACAGTTCCACATTGGGGTGGAATATGGCGGTGGATCCGGAGCGGTTGGGAGTCGCTATTGAGGCGAGAGATTCGGGCGGCATTTCGCTGAGTGGAAAAGTCATGGTTCGCGATGACGTTGAGGGCATGCAGCCGGGATGCTTGATGATGCTCCCTGTCTATCGGCGCGACATGCCCGTTCAAACCGTGGAGCAAAGGACAAAGGCATTGGAGGGGTGGGTATTTGCCCGTTTTGTGACGGGCCAGCTCATGCAGCGGGTGATGGAAAAGGGCGGTTTTGATCTGCACCTGCGGGTGTATGATCTGGATGAGCGCGAATCCGAAAAACTGATTTTCGACAACGCACCCGCACTCACCCGGCTTGATGCTTCGCGCATTGCATGGTTTGAATCCGATCTCGCCACAAAGTTTGGCACCCGTACGTGGAGGCTTGTATTCGACACCACGCCCGTGTTTGAACGCAAGATGCGCTTTGGACTCAGCAACTGGGTGGCGGCTGGCGGAGCGTTGATCAGCATGCTGCTTTTTCTCATTGCCTGGTCGCTCGGTTCCACGCGTTCCCGTGCCCTGGCCCTGGCCTCCGACATGACCGTGGCCTTGCGTGAGACCAATCAGCGTCTGCGCACGGAGGTCGAGGATCGTCAGCGTTCGGAAGACGCGCTCAAACATTCCGAGAGCTTGTATCATTCGCTGGTCGAGAACCTTCCCTTGAGCATCGTGCGCAAAGATTTGGCGGGCCGTTTCGTGTTCGCCAACCGGCGGTTTTGCGCGCGGCATCAAATAAAATTTGAGGATCTTTTGGGCAAGACCGATGAAGATCTGTTCCCCCGGGGGCTGGTTGCCCAGCGCAAAGAAGCTGACCGCCGGGTGATTGAGACAAAGGGGACGCATGAAACCGTGGAGGAGCGCGTCCAGCCGGACGGAAGAGTCGCTTACATCCAGGCCATCAGGACGCCATTGTTCAACAGCGGCGGCACAGTGGTGGGCGTGCTGGGAATATTCTGGGATGTGACGGAAACCAAGCGGGCGGAGGAGGCGTTGAAGCACGAGCGCTTCCTGCTGCGCACGCTGATGGAAAATCTGCCGGACCGGATCTATTTCAAGGACCAGCAAAGCCGTTTCATTCGCAACAGCCGGTCCCATCTCAAGCTGTTTGGCCTCACCGATGCGAAGGATGCGATTGGCAGATCCGATTTCGATTTCTTCAGCGCGCAGCACGCTCGTCAAGCCTATGAGGATGAACAGCGGCTGATGCGCACGGGAGAGACCGTGACCAAGGAGGAGAAGGAAACGTGGCCGGACGGAACGGTGTCATGGGCGTTCAGCACCAAGCTGCCGCTGCGTGATGAGCAGGGAAAAGTCGTGGGCACCTTTGGCATCACCCACGACATCACGGATCGCAAGCTGGCCGAGGAGGCAACGCTCAAAGCGAAGGAGGTGGCGGAAGCGGCCAGTCGGGCGAAAAGCCAGTTCCTCGCCAGCATGAGCCATGAATTGAGGACCCCCCTGAATTCCGTGATCGGCTTCGCCAACATCCTGCTGAAGAATCGCGCCGGCAATCTCAATGCTGCGGACTTGAATTTCCTCGATCGCATTCTGGCCAATGGCAAGCATCTGTTGACTCTCATCAACCAGATTTTGGATCTCTCCAAGATTGAAGCCAGGAAAGTGGAATTGCAAAAGGCGCCGCTGGTGTTCAGTGAGCTGGTTCGCGACACGGCGTCCCAGCAGGAGGGCCTGGTTCGGGACCGGCCCGTCAAATTATTGGTGGACGTGCCCGAAATCCTCACGCCCATCGTGGCTGATGCGGAGAAGTTGAAGCAGGTCATCATCAATCTGGTGGGCAATGCCCTCAAATTCACGGAACAGGGGAGTGTCACTTTGCGTGTGATCGCCGATTCGCAAACCCATGTCCCCGTTCGTCTCGATGTGGTGGATACCGGCATTGGAATTCCCCAGGACAAGCTTGGTTTGATTTTTGACGCGTTTCAACAAGCCGAGGCGGGCACGGCCCGCAAATATGGGGGCACAGGACTTGGGCTGACCATCTCGCAGGCGTTGTGTCAGCTGATGGGCTATCGCATCGAGGTCCTGAGCGAGGTGGGCAAAGGTTCCACTTTCAGCATTTGCTTGGATGGCATCCAGGCTGCCACGCAGCCAGCGTCGGCTGTTGCTCCGGTCAAACCTGTGCAAGCCCTGCCGGAGATGAACGGCAAACTGGTTTTGGTGATTGACGACGAACTCGACTCGCGGACGTTGCTCTCCCACATGGTCGAGGAGTTTGGTTGCCAGGCCATCTCCGCAAATTCTGGTGAACAAGGGTTGCACATGGCACGGGAATTCCGGCCGCATTTGATCACGGTGGACCTGATGATGCCGCACATGGACGGCTTGCAGGTGATCCGCGCGCTCAAGGCCGACCCGGAATTGCGCAATATTCCTGTGGTGGTGGTCAGTGTGGTGGCGGGAGAGAATCGCGGTGGCATCATTGGCGCCGTGGACGTGCTGCAAAAACCGGTCATTCGCGAAGACCTGCTTGCCGCACTGCGACGCTGCCTGCCATTCGACAAATCCAAGATACTCCTTGTGGACGATGAAGCAGATGCCCGGTTGGTCCTGAAAGAGCATCTCGCCGAGGAGGCGTGCGAGTGGCGCGAGGCGTGTAACGGAAGGGAGGCGCTCCAGGTGATGGAGGAGTTCATGCCCGACTTGATCTTGCTCGACCTCCTGATGCCGGAAATGGATGGCCTGTCGTTTCTCAACCGGATTCGGTCCGAGATACGATATCAATGGTTGCCGGTGATCGTCGTCACCGCCAAAGAACTGACATCGGAAGAGCGGGAAACCTTGAGTCGCGCCGCGCAGCTTGTGGTGAAGAAGGGTGATCTGTTTGAAGCCGATTTGCGGAGTGTTTTGCGGCGGTCTTTGATGTCGCGTCCCCCTGAACAGAAGGCTGGCAACGTATGACGGACAGGATCACTTCGATTTTGATCGTGGACGACGATCCGGTTTTTGCGGCCTACGCCCAACAGCTTGTGGTGTCGTTGGGCGCCGATTTGCCCTGCAGCTCCCAGTGGGTGGATACTGCGGAAAAGGCCCTGGAGGAATTGCGGTTGAACCGGCATGACTTGCTGTTGCTCGACTACCACCTGCCCGGTGCGAATGGGCTGGAGATGTTGACTCGCATCCGGGGGTTTCCTGCCGGTGAACAACCCGCCGTGGTCATGTTGACGGCGAGCGGCAGTGAATCCGTCGCGGTGGAAGCCATGAAGCGTGGGGCGCTCGATTATCTGACCAAAGCGGAATTGGACGTGGCCCCCTTGATTCGCGCCGTGCGCAGTGCTTTGACCCAGAAGCGACTGGCCGATCAGGTGGCAGCCTACAATGCGCAGATGCGGGCGGACCTTGAAATGGCGCGGCGCCTCCAGCAATCCATGCTCCCGGAAACATTTCCAGTGTTTCCCTCCGGTTCGAACCCTGATAACTCAGCGTTAAAGTTCGCGCATCGCTATGTCCCCGCTGCGGAGCTCGCGGGCGATTTTTTCTGCGTGTTGCCGCTCTCCGACACCGCAGCGGGAGTTTTCATCTGCGATGTCATGGGCCACGGCATTCGTTCCGCATTGGTCACGGCCATGATTCGCGCACTGGTGGATGGCGAAGCCCCGCGGGCTCACGACCCGGGCGCATTTCTTTCGGCGATCAATCGCAGGCTGGTGAAACTGTTGCGGCCGGACGACGGGCCGATGTTTGCCACGGCCTGCCACCTCATCGTGGATACGGCAGCGGGGGGCGTCCGTTACGCCACGGCAGCCCATCCCCGCCCGATTTGCGTGTCATCGGGCGGCAGGGAAGCGGCATTTCTTCCCACCATTCAAGGAACGGGGCCGGCTCTGGGTTTGTTTCAGGATGCAGTTTATCCAACCAACGAGCAGCCTGTGGGAGCCGGGGATGTTCTGCTGTTGTTTACTGATGGATTGTATGAGGTTGCCAGTGCCGACGGGTTGGACGATTTTGGCAAGCCCCGGCTGTTGGAGGCCGTAAGGCGCCGCGGCAACGTTGCACTGGGTCCGCTCTGTGACGCCCTGTTGGATGAAGTGCGGCAGTTCTCGGGCGGGACCTTGTTTGCGGACGATGTTTGTCTGTTGAGTGTTCAGGTTGCACGGTTGCAGGGTCGTGGGGAGTAGGCTTACCTTGCGAGGAAAGGCACCATGAAGAAGATCGCGGTCGTGGAAGATAATCCTGACAATCGCCTGCTGGTGCAGGTGATCTTGGAATCCCGGTACCGGATTGACGAATACGCGGACGGCTTCTCGGCATTGGAGGGGCTGCGCCGAAAAAGGCCCGATCTCGTCCTGCTGGATGTGTCGTTGCCTGAGATGGACGGCACCCAGGTCCTGCGGCGAATTCGCGCGGAGGATGGATTGCGCGATTTGCCGGTGATTGCGCTCACGGCCCATGCGATGGCCGGTGACCGCGAGAAATTCATCGCCGCTGGGTTTGACGACTACGTGACGAAACCCATCGTCGATGAGACGTTGTTGCTGGCCGCCATTGAGAAGCTGATCAATGGCCGGCCGGCCGCTCGAGAGGCCACATGAGCGAAAGTGGTCAGCTGGATGCCGCTGCCATCGGGCGTTTGTTGCGTCTGGGTGGTCATGCCTTCGTGGCGAAAATGATTTCGTTGTTCGGCGCCTATGGGGCTGAAAAGCTGAAAGCTGCGGACGAGGCTCGCAAAGCGGGAAACTGGTTCGGGGTGGCAGATGCCGTGCATCCCATCAAGTCCAGCGCGGGCAACGTCGGGGCAAAACGGGTGCAGTCTCTGGCGCAGCAGCTTGAAGACGCGGCGCGCGCATCCGGTGGCAACGAACTGGAACCGCTCCTGACCGAGTTGCACATTGCATTTGAGGCTGCCATGGCGGAGCTTGAGGCGATCCGGGCAACCCACCAAACGGCAGCGGCAGCAGCGAAGTAATCCAATGATATGAATCCGGTAGCGGGAAAACTTTCGGTGTGGACGGGGGGGCAGGCCGCCTGCGTGCGCGTTTCCGGGCGCGCCAACTTCGCCCTCAGTTTGCAGTTCAGGAAATTGCTGCAAGCTCTGCGCGCTGCGGGCCACCAGCTTCTGTTATTGGATGTTTCGGGTTGCCCCTTCATGGACAGCACCTTTCTCGGCGTTCTCGCCTATGAAGCCAACAATCTCGCAGCCACAAGCACCGGCGCAGTTCAACCTGGCATCGAATTGCTCAATGCCCAATCGAACGTGCGCAATATCATTCAGGACCTTGGCGTCGCGCACCTGTTCCGCTTTTCGGAACGCGACCTTTCGCGCACCGATTTCAAGGATGTGCCCTTGGCGGGTGAGGCGAATGTGAGCGAGTTGAACCGCACTTGTCTTGAGGCCCACGAATTGCTCATGGCGCTGCACCCGGCCAACGTTGAGAAGTTTCGTGATGTCGCTCAATTTTTTGCCGGGGAATTGAAGGACAGTTCGGGCCCGGCGAAGCAGAAAAGCAGTTGATTGTTGGAGATGCGGATGAACTCGACAACCGTGAGAGCCGCCGCTGAACCGGACAAGACCGGTCGATCATCACCAACCCATGACCGCTGGTGCCGCCGCTCCTGCACCCGCTCCCGCCAATCAGGTCGGAATCCTGGTCGCGGAGGATTCGCCCTTGAACCGTCAGGTTGCGCTGATGCAACCGGAGCGGCTTGGCTATGCCGCTGATGGCGTGGGGGACGGGGCGGAAGTTCTGGCGATCTGCGAGGAAAAACATTACGACATCATCCCGTGGATTGTCACATGCCGGAGATCAGCGGCTACCAGGCCGACTTCAGTGTTCGTCAGGCGGAGCGCTCGCCGGCGGGGCGGCAATCTTTGGTCCGGCACATTTGCATCATCGCCATGACGGCCAACACGGAAGCGGACAATCGTTCCAAGTGTGGGCAAGCCGGCATGGATGATCACATCAACAGACCGGTGGAACTGTCCGAACTGGAGGCGGCCATCCACCGTGGGCTGGCCGATCGTGCGGCCCGGAAAGCCATCGAGGAGGTGCTGGACCCGATCGTGATCGCCCGGTTGCGGCAATTAAGAACGCCCGGCAGGTCCGATCCCGTGATTGAACCGGCGGATTTGTTT
>Ga0075471_10002231_pt1 | contig 12750 bp, 15 predicted proteins | sample DEB19_08_DNA_2_FD_74787 | JGI IMG/M metagenome (GOLD analysis project Ga0075471, IMG submission 74787) | Aqueous microbial communities from the Delaware River and Bay under freshwater to marine salinity gradient to study organic matter... | ecosystem: Environmental > Aquatic > Marine > Coastal ... | reverse complement strand
CGAAGTATTCGTACGCGCGCGCTGTCGCCAGCCGCCCGCGTGGTGTGCGTTCAATGAAGCCGCTCTGAATCAGGAACGGCTCGTAGATGTCTTCAATCGCGTCTTCTTCCTCGCTGAGCGCGGCCGCGAGGCTGCCGAGTCCGACCGGGCCGCCGCTGAACTTGTCGATGATCGTCAACAGCAACCGTCGATCGCTGTCGTCAAACCCGTATGCATCGACGTCAAGCAGCTGCATCGCGGCATGTACCACCTCGACCGTCACCCGGCCGTCCGCACGCACCTGCGCGTAGTCGCGCACGCGCCGCAGCAGGCGGTTGACGATGCGCGGGGTGCCGCGTGACCGGCTGGCGATGTCCTGCGCGGCGGCGGCATCCATCTGCACGCCAAGGATGCGCGCCGACCGGCGCGCAATCTCTTCGATGTCCGCCGGCGAATAGAAGTCGAGACGCTGCACGATGCCAAAGCGGGCGCGCAGCGGCGAGGTCAGCAGGCCCGCGCGTGTCGTCGCGCCGACCAGCGTGAAGGGCTCGACCGGCACCTTCACCGAGCGCGCGCCGGGGCCTTGACCGATCACGATATCGAGTTCGAAATCCTCCATCGCCGGATAGAGAATTTCCTCGATCGCGGGAGACATGCGGTGGATCTCGTCGATGAACAGCACTTCGCGCGGCTGCAGGTTCGACAGGATGCCGGCCAGGTCGCCCGGCTTCTCGATCACGGGTCCGGCCGTGGTGCGAACCGGGACACCCAGCTCGTTGGCAATGACGTAGGCGAGCGTCGTCTTGCCGAGACCCGGCGGGCCGTACAGCAGCGTATGATCAAGCGCTTCACCACGGCCTTTCGCCGCCTCGATCGCCACGTGCAGCTGTTCGCGGATCCGATCCTGCCCAATGTAGTCGTCGAGGCGCCGCGGCCGCAGGCCTTCATCCTGCGCATCCTCGTCCGAACGCGAGGCGGTCAGCAGTCGAGGGTCGCTCATGCGCGCGACAGTTCCTTCAGCGCGGCCCGCAGGACGTCCTCAAAACGCGGCTGACCATTGCCGGGCAGCATCTTGTCGAGCACCTTTTCGATCGCTTGCCGATGGTAGCCGAGATTACCGAGCGCGGAGACGAGATCTTCGCGCAGCGAGTCTTCCGGCGCGCCGGGCGTGGCTTCAATCGCTTTCGGAAGGCGATCGCGCAGCTCGACGCAAATGCGCTCCGCGGTCTTCTTGCCCACCCCCGGGATCGCGGTCAGCCTCGCAATGTCGTTGCGCTGGATCGCGCCGGCAAGATCGCGCGGCTCGATTCCAGACAGCACCGCGAGCGCAAGCTTCGGACCAATGCCGCTCACCGCAATCAGCCTCTCGAACATCGTCAGTTCGAGTTCGGTCGCAAATCCATACAACGAGAGTTGATCCTCGCGAACGTGCGTGTGGATGCGCAACGCCATCTCGCCGCCGATGTCGGCGGAGACGTAATAGGTCGACAGCGGCACTTGCACGTCGTAGCCGACGCCGGACACATCGACGATCAATCGATTCGGTTGCTTCTCGGCAATGCGTCCAAAGAGGCGTGCGATCACGGCCGGTACTGCCGCCAGGACTTGATGCCGGTTGACTTCTTCGCGACCGCCGCCTTCGCCAGCACGCCGCCGTTGTGCAGGTGGCAGATCGCCACCGCGAGCGCGTCCGTCGCGTCGTGAGGCTTTGGAATGGCGTCGAGGCCAAGCAGGAGCTTCACCATTTGTGCCACCTGCGGCTTCTCGGCGCGGCCATACCCGACCACCGAGCGTTTGATCTCGGCGGGCGTGTACTCCGCCACGGTGACGCCGGCTTCGATGGCGGCCAGCATCGCCACGCCGCGCGCGTGTCCCAGCCTGAGGGCGCTGCGCGCGTTGACGGCATGAAAGATGTTTTCGATGGCCACGCACTCGGGACGATGTTCGGCGAGCAGCGCGGTGAGTTCGCGGTAGATGATCGAGAGCTGGTCGGGAAAGGTGGCTCCGACACCGGCGCGGATGGCACCGCACCTCACGAGCTGATGACGGCGTCCGTCGCTGTCAATACAGCCGTAACCGGTGCGTTCCGAACCGGGGTCGATGCCGAACACCCTCACGCCAGCGAGGCCTCGATCTCCTTTTCCTCGATGTCGAAGTTCGACCAGACCTGCTTGACGTCTTCGTGGTCGTCGAGCACGTCCATCAGCTTGATCATCTGGTTGGCCGGCGTGCCGGTCAGCTTGACGTAGTTCTGCGGCAACATCGCGACATGCGCGCTCACCGGCTCGATGCCCAGGTTCTTGACGGCATCCTTCACTGCTTCGAACGCCGCGGGCTCGCACAACACTTCCCACGTCTCGCCTTCGTCCGCCATGTCGTCGGCGCCGGCCTCGAGCGCGGTGTTCAGCAGCTTCTCTTCGTCGGCCTTGCTCTTCTCAACGACGATGAGACCCTTCTTCGTGAACATCCACGCCACCGAGTTGGTCGCACCAAGGTTGCCGGAGTGCTTTTCGAGCGTGTGGCGAATTTCGCCGACGGTCCGGTTCTTGTTGTCGGTGAGGCACTCGATGATCAGGGCCGAGCCGCCGGGACCATACGCCTCGTAGGTGATCTCTTCGTAGCTCACGCCCGGCAACTCGCCGGTGCCGCGCTGGATCGCCTTCTTGATGTTGTCGGCCGGCATGTTCACTTCTTTGGCCGCCGCGATGATCGTACGCAGCCGCGGGTTCATGCCCGGGTCCCCGCCGCCGTTGCGGGCGGCGACGGTCAATTCCTTGATGATGCGCGTGAAAATCTTGCCGCGCTTGGCGTCGGCCGCGCCCTTCTTGTGCTTAATCGTGTGCCACTTGGAATGGCCGGACATCGTAAAACTCCTGAAATGCTTGTAGGAGATGGCTTTAGCCATCCCGAAGGTCAACGCGCGATTTTACCCCCGGCGGGCCAGGATAATCCAGACATCGGCTCGCAGGTCCCACGGGCCGCCTTGATAGTCGCCCAGCAGGGCTGACACCTCGAGCCCCGCTTTTTCCAGCCGCTGGACCATTTGCGGCACGGACAGGGTCCGGAACGCAATCTGGAACCGCTTGCGGGTGACGGACTTGCCGGTGCCTTCGACGAACTCCTGGTCGAATCGCGTGATGTGCTTGCGGCGGTCCTGGGTCACGCTTTCGATCAGCCGGATCGGCTTGCCGTGCGGGCCGCGCGGCGAGCGGAACGTGACCTTGTTCTGGTATTCCTCCCAGGCGGGCAAGTCGGCCACCAGCTCCAGGCCAAACACCCCGTCGCGGCTGAGCACGCGCCACACGTCCTGCAACGTGGCGGCGAGCAAGGCCTCGTCGAGCAGCGACTGCAGGATTCCGTATGGCGCCATCACGAGCGGGAACGATCGATCAGGAAACGGCAGGTGGCGAATGTCGCCGCGAATCAATTGCAGGCGCGAACCCAGCTTCGCGCGTCGCACCCGCGTTCTGGCCCGCGCCAGCATGGATGCCGAGCGATCGATCCCGACCACCGTCGCGCCCTGCTTCGCGACGGGGAGCGCCACCCGTCCGGTGCCGCAACCAAGCTCGAGGATCGGGCCGTCCGCCCGCGCCGCCATGCGTTGCCAGAAGGCGATGTCGCGCCGGCCCACCGTCTGCGCATTCTCCCAGTCGTAATAGGGAGCGTAGGCGTCCCACCCTTCATAGCCCTTCATGCAAGTTTCAAGTTTAGACCTGAAAGCTTACACTTCACCCGTGAGCGCCTTCTTCCAGATCCGCAAGAAAGTGCATTGGTCCGACACTGACGCCGCCGGCGTGGTGTGGTTCCCGAATTTCCTGCGCTGGTTCGAAGACGCTGAAGAAGAACTGTTTGCGTCGCTCGGCCGCTCGCGCCAGTCCCTGCTCGACTCGCATCGCTTCAGCATGCCGCGGGTGGAAGTGCAGTCGAAATTCCGCGCGCCGGCCCGTGCCGGCCAGATCGTGCGCGTCGGCATCAACACGACCGTCGAAAACCCGCGCCGCCTGCATCACGCGTTCGAGATCCGCGACGACGAATCGGGAGCGCTGCTGGCCGAAGGCCTGGTCCGCGTCGCTTGCGTCGACTCCGACACGTGGTCGCCGCGCGATCTGCCCGACGATGTGTTGCGGCTCGTATCCGGCCTCCCCGACCTGGCCGCCCGCCAGTCCCGCGGCGCCGTCGAATTGCCCTGGACCTAGCCGTGAGAACGTGGCTCGCTGTCCTTGCGCTCGCCTTGCTCGTCACGTCTCCAGCGGGTTCGGCACAAACCGATCGCGATCCGCATCCCAGGACGCTCGAGGAGTTTCGCAATGCCGTTCAGGCGGTGCTGAGCGATACGGGCGTTCCCGGCGCGGGCATCGCGCTGGTGCGCACCTCGGGCGTGGAATGGGCCGGCGGGGTTGGCGTGGCCGATCGCGAGACGAACCGGCCCGTGACCGCCGATACGCATTTCCGCGCCGGCTCGATCAGCAAGACGTTCATCGCTTCGGCGCTGGTGCAAATGTATCTCGACGGTGACATCGACCTCGATACGCCCGTCGCCGAACTGGCCTCCGACGTCGCGATCGACAACGCGTGGGAGATTACCGATCCCGTGCGCGTCATCCACCTGCTGCAGCACACGGCCGGGTTCGACGACATGCACTTCAACGAGGTCTACAACCTCTCGGCCAGCGACCTGCCGCTCGACCAGGTCTTGCGCCTCAATCCCGCCTCGCGCGTCGTCAGGTGGCGGCCGGGATCGCGCATGGCGTACTCGAATCCCGGCTACGGCGTGGCCGGCTACATCATCGAGAAGGTCACCGGCGAAAAGTACGAGGACCGGATTGCCGAGCGGATCTTCAAGCCGTCCGGAATGCCGACCAGCAGCTTCTACCTGACCAAGGATGACGAAGCGCTGCTCGCGAAAGGCTATCGCGATCGCACGGGACCACCGGTGCCCTTCACGCCGATCTACCTGCGGCCCGCCGGCAATCTGCATACCTCGGCGCAGGAGCTGGGCAACTGGGTGCACGTGCTGCTCAACTGGGGCGAAACGGAAACCGACCTGGTGATTGACCCCGAATACCTGAGCAACATGGAACACCCGCGCACCACGGTCGCGTCCGACGCCGGCCTGAGAAACGGGTACGGCAGCGGCATCGCCAGTTCGTTCATTGATGGATTTCCCATGCTTGGCCACGGTGGCGGCATCGACGGCTTCATCTCGAACTACGCCTACTCGACATCACGCGACGTCGGCTTCGTGGTCCTGCTCAACTCCACGCATTCGCAGGACGCCCTGCGCCGCATCTCGCAATTGGCCGTGCGCTACCTGAAGCAGGACATCGAGGCACCGCCCAAGCCGACCGCCACGGTCGCAGAGGCCACGCTGCGACGCTACGAGGGTTACTACCACGATGCCAGTCCTCGCAATCAGGCAGCAGCGTTCCTGGAGTGGCTGCTGAGCGGGCGCAGCATCAGCGTCGAAGGCAACCACCTCGTCGCCACGCCCGCGTTCGGCGCCGCCGCGCCGCTGATCCCGGTGTCTGACACCCTGTTCCGTCTCGAGGACGAGCCGGAAGCGACCCGGGTGTTCATCCAGGGCGAGGGGGATCAGATGATCTTCGCCGGCGCCAGTACCTATGCTGAGCGCTGGCCGCGCTGGCGCGTCGAGAGCGTGCGGTGGACGGTGCTGATCTCTGCCGTGATCGTCATCACGCCGATCGTCGCATTCCTGCTGTGGATCGTGCGCGCGCGACGTGACGCGCCGCACGCGTTCTGGTGGTTGAAGAGCCTGTTGTTGATGTGCGCGATCGGCTTCCTGCTGCCGGTGCTGGGCGTCATGAACATCGTCGATCGTGAGCTGGGGACGCGGAACATCTGGACGACGGCGATGTTCGCGGGCACGCTGCTGCTGCCGGCGGCCGCGGTGCTGTCGTTCCTGTTCGTCATCGAAGCGTGGCGCACCGGCGCGGGCCGCTGGCTCCGCGCCTATGCGTTGATCGTGGCGCTCGCCGCGCTGGTGATCTCAGGCTACCTGTCGGCGTGGGGCATGATCGCGTTCAGACCGTGGAGCTTCTAGCCGGCCCGCGATACTTCGCCGTCGCAAAGCCCACGATCAAGCCGACGATCGATCCTGGCAGGACGATCTCCCAGAGATAGGGCGTGCCGATCGTCACCAGGAACGCAAACAACGCGGCGACGGCGACGCCGACGCCAACGATCGCCGCCAGCGAATCGGTTCGCTTGGCCACCAGGCCGATGATCAGGCCCGCAACCACACCCTTGAACGTGGAGCCCGCCACGATCCCCCAGATCTGCGCAGGAATCTCCGGACCACCCGTGATCAGGGCGGTTAACCCATCAAACACGCCAAGGACGCCGCCCAGCAGCATCGCGAACACCGGTTTGCTCATCTGTCCTCCTGACAGCAATGTTCAACACCGCCCTGCGGGTCGTGTACGGCGTCAGATTCCGCGAAACACCAGTAACACGAATCGCATCACCACATACGCCAGCAACAGCAGGATCGGCAATTCGTAGCGCCGATACAGACGGAGCATACGCTCGACGGACGACTCCCGGTAAGCGTCCACCGGGTCCTGGTTCCTGAACCTGGCGAGGTCATCGGCAAAGTCCTCGACGCTCTGGTAGCGGTCGGCGCGCTCTGCGGCGCTCGCCTTGCGGGCGATGGCGCGCAAGGCCGGGGGCCCATCGGCGGCAAAGTGCCCCAGCAGGGCGCCAAGCGCATAGATGTCCGCCCGATGATCGACCGCTTGCGCGCGCGCCTGCTCGGGCGCCATGAAACCAGGCGTGCCGACGACGACGCGTTCGGGGTCGTCGCTGCCGTCTTGCGCCACCCCCCAGTCCATGACGTAGACCTCACCGAAGCGGCCGATCATCACGTTCTCCGGCTTCAAGTCGCGATGCACCACGCCCTGCGCGTGCGCAAACGCCACGGCGTCGAGGATCCTGCTGAAGGTATCGAGCCGCGCGGCCAGCGGCGCCGACGCCTGGCGCGGATCGTCGAGACGGGCGCCGCGCAGCAGCTTCATCACATAGAAGGTGCGCCCATCGTCGAGCGCCCCGGCGTCGTGGACCGGCACGATGCCGGGATGGTCGAGGCGCGCAAGGATGTGGGCCTCCCGCCGCAGGCGGGCCGCGCGCGCTCCTTTCTGGTCGGCGACGTCGAGGACCTTGACCGCCACGTCGCGGTCGAGCACGTGATCGCGCGCCTCGTAGACCGTGCCCATGCCGCCGTGGCCGGCGACACCGGTGATCTCGTAGCGGGCGTCGAGGGCGGGCCACGCCGCCGCTTCACGCCGCCGCTTCACGCAGCCGCCCGATCGCCCGATCAGAGATCACTTGCGCCCTCCAAGCAGTCGTGCGGCTTCGGCTTCCCATTCCTCTTCGCTGGAGGTCAGCTCACGCAATCGATCGAGCACGATCTGCCGGAAGCGCTTGCGCATTGCGGCGAGGTGGTTGGTGACGGTGGCTGATGTCAGGTTCAGCGCGGCGGCAATCTCGGAGTACTTGGGTCGCACCTCGGCGTCGTCGATGAGGTCGTAGCGCGCGAACACCTCGAACATCACCGGGCGGCCGCTCTCTTCGGCCTGGCGCTTCAGGTCGGCGACGGAGCGCTCGGTAGCGCGCGGACCCATTCGCGATAGAACAGCTCGTCGACGTCTGCTTCCACGGCGGGCTCGTGGCTGACGATCTCTCCTTCCGCCGTCTCGAAATCGAGCGGCACGGTGATCACGCCGCCGCCGCGCTTCAGCCGGCGTTCGGCTTTGCGGGCGTTACCGGCAAATCCATCGAGGCACAATCGCAGGTAGGTACGAAAGCGCGCCCGCGCCGGATCGTATTTCTCGATGACGTCCTTCTCGAGCGCGATCGTGAAGAACTCCTGCGTCAGATCCGCCGCCTGGTCGGGGTCGAGCGACCACTTCACGCGCAGGTACTTGTAGGCCGGCTTCCAGTAACCGTCGATGATCGTGGCCAGCGCGACGCGGCGGGTTGCTTCGTCGCCGCTGCGCGTGCGCTCCACCACCGACAGCCGCGTTGCCGGAAAACTCATCACCGAAGGCTACACTAGTCGGCGTGACTGAATGGAATGCGACGTCGTATCACAAGGTGTCGGCGCCCCAGACGTCCTGGGGCCAGAAGGTCCTCGATCGGCTGACGGTCAATGGTGACGAGCGCGCGATCGACGCCGGGTGCGGCAGCGGGCGATTGACCGGCGAGTTGATGGAGCGGCTGCCGGCCGGACGCCTGATCGCCGTCGATCGCTCGTGGAACATGCTGATCACGGCGCGCGCGAACCTCAGGCCGGTGCTGGGCCCGCGGGTGTCGTTCGTGCAGCTCTCACTCCCCGATCTGCCGTTCGTGAACTGGGCGGACCTGGTTTTCAGCACTGCCACGTTCCACTGGGTCAAAGATCATGCGGCGCTCTTTGCCGGCATCCTGCAGACGCTCCGGCCGGGTGGGCGCCTGCACGCACAATGCGGGGGCGGTCCCAACCTGCATCGAGCCCACGAGCTGGCGGTCCAGGTGATGGGCACGCCGGAGTTCGCGCCGTTCTTCACCGACTGGCCGGGACCCTGGGAGTTTGCCTACGCCGACGTCACCGCAGACCGCTTGAAGAAGGCCGGGTTCGTCGACATCGACACCAATCTCGAGGAAGCCCCAACCACGCTCGCAAGTGAAGCCGACTATCGCGAGTTCGTCACCACCGTGATCTATCATCCGCATCTCGAGCGCCTGCCCAACGACGCCTTGAAGCACGCCTTCATCGACCGGGTGACCGAGCGGGCCGCCGCCGAACCCGTGCCGTTCACGCTCGACTATTGGCGGCTCAACATGAGCGCGAGAAAGCCATGACCCATCCGTCAGTCATTCGTCCCCGGGATCACGCCGTGTTCTCGGCGCAGAAGATGGGCAAGTCGACGATCTTTGCGTCAACGCAGTTGCTGGTCGGGCTGAACGCGTTCGAACCAGGCCAGGAGCACGCGCTGCACGCGCACGCCGGACAGGACAAGGTCTATCACGTGATCGAAGGCGAAGGCGTGTTCCTGCTCGAGGGACAGCAACTGCCGATGACCGCGGGAGACTTGCTCGTCGCTCCGGACGGCGTCGCGCACGGTGTGCGGAATACCGGCAGCGGTCGCTTGATCGTCCTGGCGATCCTGGCGCCCGCCCCGGTGGCGGCAGCGCGGAGTACTATCGGCCAGTCATGATCCTTCCAAGCGCTGCCGACCTGGCGGGACGATACCGCATCACCAATGGATCGCGATTCCGACTGAAAGACGTCGACCCGTCTGACCCGTGGGGGCAGCGTCTCAAGCCGATCGCCGACGAGATGCTCAAGCAGGGCCGAAAGCGCATGGCGCAGCTCCAGGAACGCCTCTATGCGCAGGACCGCTGGTCGATCCTGTTGATCTTCCAGGCCATGGACGCGGCCGGCAAGGACGGCACGATCAAGCACGTGATGTCCGGTGTCAATCCGCAAGGCTGCGACGTCCACGCGTTCAAGGCGCCGTCATCAGAGGAGCTCGATCACGACTTCCTGTGGCGAACGAATCGCCGGCTGCCGCGTCGCGGCCACATCGGCATCTTCAACCGGTCGTACTACGAAGAGACACTGGTGGTGCGCGTGCACCAGAACATCCTGGCGCGCCAGCAATTGCCGGCGGAGCTGGTCACCAGCAACATCTGGCGCGAACGGTTTGAGGACATCAACGCCTACGAACGCTACCTCTCGCGCCAGGGCGTGATCGTCCGCAAGTTCTTTCTGCATGTCTCAAAGGACGCGCAGCGCAAGCGGTTTCTCGAGCGGCTCAACAAGCCTGAGAAGCACTGGAAGTTTTCGCCGGCCGACGTCGGCGAGCGGTCGCACTTTGCCGCCTACATGTCGGCCTACGAGGACATGATCAGGCACACCGCCACGGATGTCGCGCCGTGGTACGTGGTGCCGGCGGATCGCAAGTGGTTCACGCGCATCGTGGTGTCGGCCGCAATCATCGACGCCATTCAGGCCCTCGACCCGCGGTTCCCGAATGTCGACGCGAACGTGCGTGCCGAGTTCAAGAAGGTCAAGGCCGCGCTCGAGGCTGAGCATCCACCCATGACGAAACGGACCGTGAAGAAGGCTCGAAAGCAATGAAGCGATGCTGGTGGCCAGGTGAAGACGAACTGTATGTTCGCTATCACGACGAGGAATGGGGACGTCCGGTCGTCGACGATCGCCGGTTGTTCGAGAAGATCTGCCTGGAGGGATTTCAGTCGGGTCTGAGCTGGATCACCATTCTCAGAAAGCGCGAGAACTTCAGGAAGGCCTTCAAGAACTTTGAGCCGGCCGCCGTCTCCAGGTTCACCGCTCGTGACGTGCAGCGGCTGCTGAAGGACGCCGGCATCATCCGGCATCGCGGCAAGATCGAGTCGACGATCAACAACGCCGGTCGCGCGCTCGAACTGATCGAGGAGAAGGGGTCGCTAGCGGCCTACTTCTGGTCGTGGGAGCCCGATCCAGCCTCGCGCCCGACACGCATCGTGCGCGGAGAGATTCTGGGGTTCACGGCGCAATCCGTGGCCTTGTCGAAAGATCTCAAGAAGCGCGGGTGGTCGTTCGTGGGCCCCACGACCTGCTACGCATTCATGCAGGCCATGGGGCTGGTGAACGATCACGTCGACGAATGCGGCGTCCGCGCCGAGATCGAGCGCGCCCGCAAGAAGTTCATTCGTCCCGCAGTGCGATCGTAGGCGACTGCCGGCGCCGCTACTGTTGCGTGACCTTGTAGCCCTTCTTCTCGAGCAGGTTCGGCAGACCGTCTGGTCCCACGAGGTGGGCGGCGCCGACCACGATGAAGCACCCGGCGTTCTGCTTGACGCAGGTTTCGACCTGCGGCATCCAGTTGTTGTTCCGTTCGACCAGCAGCCGCGTGTAGAGTTCGGGGGCTTCCTTGAGTGAAGACAAGGTCAGCTTCTCAATCGCCGCCACGTTCCCAAAGGCCCACGCCTGGGCCATCTCTTTCACATTGCCGACTTCTGCGTCGAGATCAGCGAGCGTGGACTTCAGCAACGCCTCCTGCAAGGGCGGAGACATACCGTCGAATCGATCGAGTTGATATTGCAACGTCTCGAGCGCCTGGCGCTTCATGTTCGACGCGACGGCGCGATCGTAGAAGTGACGATCGACACCGAGCTCCGGCTTGAAACCCGCCGCCTGCAGCGTCGGGGCCATCAACGTGATCGCCACCAGCCAAGGCTTCATCCGATCGACCGCCAGCATCGGAATGCCGACCGCCTCGGCACGCGTCTTCGTTGCCGCGTAGACCTCGGGCGCGACGAGCTTGTCGAGCGTGCGCCCGTCGGTCAGCATCGCCTTCGTCAAGGCCGACATCATCTGGGTGGGATCGCTCGCCTCGGCGATGTCGATCTCCTCAACCAGCACCTTTGACGATTCGAATGCCTTGTTGATGGTCGCGTTCAGCGGATACCACTCGGGCGTCAGCACGTGAAGCGAGCCAAGCAGGTATGCCACGCCCCCGCCCTGACCTTCGACCTTCCACATGAAGGACCTGGTCTGCGCCTGACCGCTGGACGTCAGCCACAAAACCAACACGATCACGGCCGCGAAGCGCTGTCGCATGTTCTAAGCTTACGGCATGACCCTTCGCGAAGTCCTGAGTGGCGCGGTGGTAATGGCGCCAATGACCAAGGGCTCCAATCTCCCCTATCGCCGGCTGTGCGTCGAACTTGGCGCGCGCGTCACGATGAGCGAAATGACGGTCGCGCGGCGGCTGAAGCAGCGCCGCAAGGGCGAGTTCGCGTTGATCCGCAAGTTCGAGAACGAGCCGTTCTTTGGCGTTCAACTGGCCGGCACCAACCCCGAGGAGATCGGCTGGGCGGCCGCGCTTGTCGAATCGCGCGGCGCGTCCGTGGTGGACCTCAACTGCGGGTGCCCGATCGACCACTTCACGCACAAGGGCATCGGCGCGGCACTCGGACGCCAGCCGCAGCGCATTCGCCGCATCATCGATGCCATGAAAAAGGCGGTCACGACGATTCCGGTCACGGTCAAGCTGCGGCTCGGCTGGAACGACGAGACCCGCAACGTGATCGAACAAGCGCAGGCTGCCGTCGATGGCGGCGCGGATGCCATTACGGTTCACGGCCGAACGCGCCAGGCGCGATATCGCTTCGCGGCTGATTGGGACGCGATCGGCTCGGTGGTGTCTGCGGTCACAGTGCCGGTCGTCGGCAATGGCGACATCCTCTATCCTCACGAGGTCGAGCAAGGCATGGCTCGCTCAGGCTGCGTTGGCGTGATGAGCGCTCGCGGGGTGTTGATCAAGCCGTGGCTGTTTCGGGAAATGAACGAGGGGTATCGCGACCTCAGCGCCGACGAACGCCTCGCGATCTATCGTCGCTACGTCACGCTGGCCCGCGAGCACTGGGGCGATGACGCACACGGCCTGGAGCGGGTGCGCCAGTTCACCCGGTGGCACATCGACTTCTGGCATCGCTACGCGCCGAGACACGCCGACGGCACGTTCCCAAGCCTGCAGACGCGGGAAGGCAGGATCGAGTTCGCCACACCGCTCGATGCGTTCCTGGCGCGCACCGATGAAGCCGCGCACGACTACCTGGCCGATTGCCTCGCCTTCGAGCGCGAGGTCGACCTGGCGGCGGCACCGCCGGCGACAGCAGGACAACGCGAAGAGCTGGTCGAAGCAGAAGGCTGACGCTACCGGCGGTCGGCCTTGCGCTGCTCCAACTCCTCGAGCGATTTCG
>Ga0075471_10002230_pt1 | contig 12753 bp, 13 predicted proteins | sample DEB19_08_DNA_2_FD_74787 | JGI IMG/M metagenome (GOLD analysis project Ga0075471, IMG submission 74787) | Aqueous microbial communities from the Delaware River and Bay under freshwater to marine salinity gradient to study organic matter... | ecosystem: Environmental > Aquatic > Marine > Coastal ... | reverse complement strand
TCCTCTTCGCGCCGAAGTTTCACCCGGCCTTCAAACACATCGCCCCGGCGCGCAAGCTCTGTGCCGAGCGCGGCCAGCGGACCATCTTCAATTTTCTCGGCCCGCTGCTGAACCCCGCGCGGCCAAGCGCGCAAATCATCGGCGTACCCCGCCCGGAACTGTGCGAGCCGATGGCGAAGGTGTTGCAAAGCCTCGGGGTGCGGCGGGGCATGGTGGTGTGCGGGGAAGTGCCGCGACCGGACGGTCCGGCCTTCCTCGATGAGTTGTCCACGCTGGGCGAAACGACGATTGCGGAGTTTTACCATGATCGCGGGTTTGCCGTGTCGAAGCTCTCTCAAGCCGACTTCCCGCTCCACTCCGCGACGCTCGCCGACTTGGCCGGCGGAGACAAACACGCCAATGCGGCGATCGTTCAACGGCTGCTAAGGGGCGAGGACCGTGGTGCCCGGCGGGATGCCGTGCTGTTGAATGCGGCGGCCGCCCTGTTTGTAGCCGGGCGGGTTAAATCCATCGCTGAAGGATGGGAGCTGGCCGAACACGTCTTGGACGAAGGCACCGCGGCCGCGAAGCTCTCGGAACTATCCCGCCGCTGATTTGATGCCAGTGTCAGATGAAGGAGTCGCCCCCCAGCCTGCCCATCGACCGAGCGCGAGCCAAGGCGTGTCTCGTGGCCAATCTGAGCCTGCCGGGGCTCGGCTCGCTGCATGTCGGACGGCGCGTGGGTTGGGCGCAAGTGGGGGTGGCGGTCAGCGGTTTTGTGCTAACGCTGATCTTCGGGGGCTGGTTCGTTGCGGAGTGGGTTCGTGCGCGGGAGCTGCCGTTCCTGGCCATTCTGGAGCGAGGTGAGCTGCCCCCGGGATTTTTGAAGTTTCTGCTCATCGGACTCAGCGGCATGGGCCTGTTCGTGATCGCGCTGGGCTGGGCTTTCATCACCAGCCTGCTCGTGTATCAGGAGGCGAAGTCGCATGAGGCCCGGTGAACTCACTCCGCCGCCCGTGCCCGTGCCCGTGCCCGCTTCGGGGCCGGTGGGAGACTGGCAACCATGGCGAGGCTTGCTTGCAATAGTCTGCCTCACCGTTGCGGCCCGGCTGGCGCTGCATTGGGAACTGCCGCTGCCCGGCTGTCTGATGCGTGAGTTCACGGGCGTGCCATGTCCTTTTTGCGGGGCAACGCGTTCGTGCGCGGCGTTGGCGGGACTGGATGTTTCGGGGGCGCTGGCGTGGAATCCACTCGTTGGTGTGGGTGCGATTTCAGGATTCATCTGGCTGGTGCTGTGCACGCTGCTGCCACGATTGGCGGCCAGCCGGCTGCACCAGCGGGGGAGGGCTTGGGTTGCCTCCGGTCCGGGTTGGGGAGTGGTGGTGGTCGCCGTGCTGCTTAACTGGATCTACCTGTGGCTGCGCCTGCCGCGCTGAAGCACGCGGGAGCGCTGCTGCTGGAAATTTGCTGGACTCGGATCAACCCAGCGCCAAGGATTTCCCGCGATGCGCGACCTCCTGAAACAATCCTTCGCACTTGTCGGGCTCGTGAAGTCCCTTCGCCAGATTCCCTTCGACCTGAAGCGCGCATTCTGGTGCATCGGACGCGACGGGGACATCCGCGAATACATGGATGCCCATCCGGTGCGGAAGCTCCAGATTGGCGCCGGCTACAACATGCTGGATGGTTGGTTGAACGCGGATTTCAACCCCGACACCCGCCAGCCGGGCCAGCTTTACCTCAACGCCACGCGGCCCTTTCCCTTTCCGGACGCGTCGTTTGATCACGTGTTCAGCGAGCACATGATTGAGCACATCTGGTGGTCTGACGGCCAGTTCATGCTCAAAGAGGTTTATCGCATTCTCAAGCCGGGCGGCACGGTCCGCATCTCCACGCCGAACTTGGAAAGCATTGCCAGCCTCATCCAGCCGCCGCTTTCGCCGATCAAGCAGCAATACCTGAAGCTCTCCACCGACAAGCACATTCCCCACGCGGTTGGCTACCGGCCGGGTTTCGTGATGAACAACTTCTACTGGGACTTCGGGCATTTCTTCATCTACGACTCCGAGACGCTGGACCTCGCCCTGGGCCTGGCGGGTTTCAAGGACATCAAGCGCTGGCAGCCCATGGAGAGCGATGTGCCGGCCCTCAAGGGCATCGAGTCGCACCAGAAGATCGTGGGCGACGAGGTGAACGTCTTTGAGTCCATCATCATGCAAGGCGTGAAGCGCTAGTCGGACGGAGCACAGGCCAAACCTGCGGGCTGTGAGTGAGCCGCCCTGCCGGTTGGATACCGGTGATCCGAGTTAGTTTCCCCTTGGTTCTGCGCCGGGCTTGCTGGTTAATTGGGGCAAGCCCGAACAACCTTCAGACCATGCAAATTCTCAACTCCCGCCGTCATTTCCTCAAAACCTCCGCCGCCGTCACCGCTGCGACAACGCTGCCACAGTGGTTCCTCGAAGAGTCCGCCCAGGCGGCCTCCAAGCCGTTGGGACCGAATGACAAGCCAGGGGTGGCGCTGATCGGTTGCGGCGGACGCGGTCGTGGCGTGGCCCGCGAGGCCGCCCAGCATGGGCAGATGCTTGCCGTTTGTGATTTGGATGAGGCCAACCTCGCGCAGGCCCTGAAGCTTTGGCCGGACGCCAAACCCTACAAGGACTTCCGCAGGCTGCTGGAGCGGGACGACCTCCACATCATCGTCAACGGCACGCCGGACCACTGGCACACGCTGGTGAACCTGGCGGCCTTGCGCGCGGGCAAGGACATCTACAGCGAGAAGCCGCTGACGCTAACCGTGGACGAAGGCAAGCGGCTGGTGCAGGCCGTGCGTGCCTCGAAGCGCGTGCTACAGACCGGCAGCCAGCAGCGCAGTGACAAGAACTTCCGCCTGGCTTGCGAACTGGTGCGCAACGGGCGCATTGGCAAGCTCAAGCATGTGAACGTCTGGCTGCCGCATGGCCGCCGCGAGGGGCCGTTTGAGAAGGCTCCGGTGCCGGCGGGGCTGGATTGGGACATGTGGCTGGGGCCGACGCCGAAGGTGGATTACGTCAAGGAGCGCTGCCACGTGACCTTCCGGTATTTCTGGGAATACTCCGGCGGCACGATGACGGACTGGGGCGCGCACCACAACGACATCGCCCTCTGGGGCACGGGGTTTGATCGCAGCGGTCCCGTGAGCGTCGAGGGACAGTCACTGGTTCCAATGATCCCCGGAGGTTTCACGGCGGCCAGCGAATATGCGATTGCCTACACCTATGCCAACGGCGTGACGCAGCTCACGCGCAGCACGCACGGCAACGGCTGGAATGGCTCGGTCACGGACAAGGAGGCCCAACCGCACGGGGTGCGCTTCGAGGGAACGGGCGGGTGGATTTTCGTCACGCGCGGCAAAATTGAGGCAAGCCACGGTGACCTGCTCACCACGCCGCTTCCGTCCGGAGCCAGGTGCCTTTACGCGAGTGACAATCACATGAAGAACTTCTTCGACTGCGTGCGCTCGCGCCAGCAGCCGATTTGCGATGCGGAGATTGGCCATCGCTCCGTCACCGTCTGCCAGATCGGAGTCATCGCCATGCGATTGGGCCGCAAGCTGAACTGGAATCCGGCCACGCAGGAGTTTGCCGGCGACAAAGAGGCCAACACCTGGCTGGCCCGCGAAATGCGCGCCCCGTGGACTTATGACCGCGTGTGACGCGGTCCATCCTTTCGCGGCGGCGGGCTCTTGGCAGCCTCCACACGCGAGGGCGGGGTGGGTGGCTTCGCAGTCGGAGGGACTGCCGCCGCCTGCACGGACGCGGGGAAGCCATAGTCCTTAAGCCATTGTTCGGTGGGCGCGAGAATGCGCACCGCGCGCTTGGTGAAGGGATCGCGGTAGGCCAGTTCCACGGAGCGCAGCGCCAGCATCGGCCGCAGCTTGGGCGATTCCAGCGCTGAAGGGCCGTAGAGCGGATCGCCAAGGATGGCGTGCCCGGCGGCGTGGAGGTGGACGCGGATTTGGTGCTGGCGTCCAGTGATTGGGCGGGCTTCCACGAGGGCGAAATCACCTTTGACCTGCAACACGCGGAAGGACGTTTCGGACTCCTTGCCTTCCTGCTCGTCCACGCGGATACGGCCAATCATCTGTGGGTCCGGCCCCAGCGGCAGGCGGCACTTCCACTCGGTTTTGCCCGGTCGGCCATGCACGATGGCAAGGTAGCGCTTCTCAATCCGCCGCGTCTCGAACAGCTCGCCGATGGTTTCCACCGCGCCAAAACTCTTCGCCAGCAGCAGCACGCCGCTGGTGTCCGCGTCGAGGCGGTGGACGTAGCGGAGGAACTTCAAGTTGCGCGAGCGCGCCCAGAAGTGGCCGGCGGCAATCGAGGAGACGATGGCGGCCTGCAGGTTCCAGCCGGTGCGCTGCCACGAGTGCGGCACGAGCATCCAGCCGGCGGGCTTGTCGATGGCGATGACGGACCGGTCCTCAAAGAGGATCGGGATGGGCTCCACGTCCGGGAGTTCGATGAAAAGCGGCTTGGCCATGTGCAGGGGAAACCAGTGTTCAGTTGTCAGTGTCCAGTCGTTGCCGAAGCGACAACCGGCCTACTGAACACTGAACTCCGAAGCCTGAACACTGATTACTTGATGGTCGTGGCCAGGACCGCCAGCAGCCGCTTCACGTCCTCCGCCGTGTTGTAGCCCGCCACGGCGATGCGGATGCGGCCGGCATGGTGCATGACGTGGATGTTCTCCTTGTCCAAGGCGGCGTAGATTCCCGCCGTGTCCGGATGCAGGAAGGCGAGGATGCCGGTGGGATTTCCTGGCTGTGCCGGGGCCATCGGCTTCAGGCCAAGTTTCAGCAGGCCCGCATGAACTTCCGCCACGAGCGGGTCAGCGTGTCGGGAAATGGCCTCGACCCCGATGCCACCCACGTAGCGCAGCGCGGCGTTCAGCGCATAGATGGCGGCAAAGTTGGGCATGCCAACGGAAAAACTCGCCGCACCCGACTTGGTGTCCGCCCGCTGGAAGCGGTCGGTCTCGAAGGCGTTCCGCAGATGGAACCAGCCGCCCGCGCGGGTTGTCAGCCGGGCGGCGGCACGTTCTGGGATGCCCACAATGCAGCCGCCGTGGACACCGAGGGTCCACTTGTGTGTGCTGCTGATGACGCAGTCTGCGTCCACGCAGTCCAGCACCACGCGGCCAAGCGCCTGCGTCACGTCTACGGAGATGAGCGCGTTCGGTGCGAGCCGGCGCACGGCATCGCGGAAGGGGGCCCATGCAAGGCGGTGGCCGTTGTAAAAGCTGACGAGCGAGACTTGCACGAGCTGGGTCCGCGCATTGAGCAGCGGCACCAGATCCTCCACTCGGAGCTCACCCTGCGCCGCCTGCCACACGCGCGTCTGTGGCCGGGTGGCGGCGGTGATCCAGGGCGTCGCCCCGGCGGGGAAGTCGAGATCCGTGACCACGACCTCATCCGTTGGCAGCAGATTGAGCGCGGTGGCGAGGAGGTTGTAGGCTTCGGAGCTGCACGAGCAGAAGGAAACCTCCGCTGGCTTCAAGGCGATCATCTGCGCGGCCACTTCGCGGCATTCCTCCACTTGTTTGAAGTGGAAATCGCGGCCCTTCATGCCGCGGAGCTTGTCGTGCCAGTAGGCCAGCAAAGCCTCGCCCACGCAGAGCGGCGGGATGCTCTCGGCGGCGGTGTTGAAGTAAGTCATCGAATCCAGCGCGGGAAAATCGCGGCGGCGGGTGGCGGGTGTCAGCATGGAAAGGATTTAGCCGCCAGCCGGCACCTTGAACACAAAGAAATCCAACTGAACGTGAAGCGCCGGTCTCCGCCCTGGTGTGAACGCGTCCGGTTTGAAACGACGGGCGCTGTGCGCACCCTAGTCGTTTGGCATCAACTCCAAGGCGAGTCGCAGGTAGGTTTCGGTGCCCGCCTCCAAATCAGCCAGCGAGATAAACTCGTCCACGGTGTGGGCTTGGGCGATGTCGCCGGGGCCGAGAACAATCACCGGCACTCCGCGCGCGGCGAGCTTGCTGGCATCACAGCCGAAGAAAACCACGTCTGGCTGTGCCTGGCCCATGACAGCGCAGGCGGTTCGCACGAGCGGATGCCCGGCTGGCAATTCGAAGCTGGGGTCCAGAACACTTGGCCCGTCGAACTGCCATTGCACCTCCGGCACCTGGCGACACCGTTCGCGGAGCAGTGCCTGAATTTCCGCCAATGTTGCCTGCCCGTCCTGCCCGGGCAGCAGGCGGATGTCCACCTGGATGGTGCAGCGTTCCGGCACGATGTTCACGCCGGTGCCGCCGCTGATGAGGCCAATCGATCCGGTGGAGGTGCCAAATCCCGGCGCGGTGACCTGCCCGAGCCGGGTGTTGAAGTGCCGTTCCAGTTCCAGAATCGCGTGGGCCATGGCCACGACGGCGCTGCGACCCTCGTGCGGTTTGCTGCTGTGCGCGGCGCGGCCCACGGCGTGGATGGGGAAGCGGAGGCAGCCCTTGCAGCCGCGCACGACGCGGAGCCGGGTGGGTTCGCCAACGACGGCGAAGTCAGGGAGTTCTGTCATCTGGTTGAGCATCGCCGACACCCCGCGAAAGCGGTATTCCTCGTCAGCCATGAAGGCCACCGTGAGCGTGCCGCGCCAAGTGCCCGGGGACTGCTTCAAGCGCAGCGCAACCGCCAGCATGCACGCCAGCGGGCCTTTCATGTCGCTCGCTCCGCGACCCCAGAGGCGGCCGTCACGCACCTCGCCGCCGAACGGGGCAATGGTCATCCCGCCCACGCCCACGGTGTCCGTGTGGCCGTTGAGCATGAAGTGCGGGTGATCTGCACCGTTGCGGAACTGAAGCAGAATGTTCTCGCGCCGGGGAAGAACCGGCTGCCGCAGCACGGTGAAGCCATTGGTCCGGCCCCAGTTCTCCAGCCATGCCGTGACTAGGCCTTCGCCGGGGCTGGCCGGATCGTAGTCTGGATTTACACTGGGGAGGCGGACGAGAGCTTGGGCGATCTCGAGGGCGGTTGTTGCGGTGGACATTGGGGCGATCGCTCAGAATTCCACGGCTTCGTTCGACACGCCACATTGCGGGCAGCGGGACAATTCCACATCGGAATCATCGGTGTAAACGTAGCTGCATTTGCGGCAGCGGAAGAGGTTGTCCTCGGTGGGTTCCGGTTCAAAGCGCCGCCGTCGCCGCTCGGACAGCACGCCCACGGCGGCGATGCCCCCTATGAGGAAGGTCACGTAGCAAAAGATGAAGACATCAGCGGGCACGGGCTATTTCGAGGCTGCTGGCGGGGCGGTCGTGTGCCATTGAAAGACGAGTGTGCCCGGCTCGGGCGGAGCCGATGAGGTGGTCGGTCGGCCCGGGGCGGGAGCGAAGCGGAGGGCTCGGGTGAGTTCGATCGCATGCTGGTCGGCCGCACGCTGCATCGGATCCTGCACGCCACCGGGACTGAGCAGCCGCGGCGAAAAAATCAGCCCGTCGGCGTCCACCAGCACCTGCACGCGTGTGTCTGCCAGCACGTCCGCCGCCGGCCATGAGCGCAGCGGCGGGCTTTGCACCAGGGGCCGCTGGACGAGGGAGCCCTCGACGATCAGCCGGGAGCGCTCGCGCAGGACGGGCTGGCGCACGGCAAGGGTCGGCACCGGTGCTTCGGGTTTGCGGGCCGGCTCGAAGAGCGGCGCGCGTTGGTTGGTTGCGAAGTGCTGAAAGGCCTCGCCCAGGGTTTGGACCGGCTGGGCCAGCCAGCGTTGCGCATCGGTCCACTCACTCGCGCGATACGTGGGCGGCGGCGGCTGCAACCACGCGGCTCCGGAGAAGCCGCCGGTGTTCACCATCGCGAAGAGCGTGGGATCGCTGACTTCGAGGGCGTCGAGCAGCTTTTGTGCGCCAGCCGGCGAAGTCTGCCAACGGGCCATGGCGCGCGGCTCGGTCCGCAGGCGCACCTGCCCGGTGCGTTCAGAGACGAGCCAGAGGGCGGCGAGGTGCAGACCAAAAATCATCAACACCAGCAGAAACCAGCGCTGCCGGGACCACGGTGAATCCTCGGGGAGGCTGCCGTTCATGGGGCGGGGGGGATGGTGGGCTGTGGAGTCAGCCGGGGCCGGGTGGCCTGCAGCAGTTCATGAATGCCGGATTGCCTGGCGAGTTCCGCCAGCCGCACAAGCGTGTCGTTGGGCACGGACTTGTCGGCCAGCACCACCAGTGTGAGCTGGGCCCCGCGGAGCTTCGCCTTTTCCGCGAGGGCGTGCAGCCGCTGCTTGAGCTCAGGCTCGGCGATGACCTGGTTCTCGTAGTAAAACTGCCCGCTCCGGGCCACCGCCACCACGGCGGTCGGATTGCCCGTGCCCGGCAGCCCATCCGCTTGCGGGAAATCGAGTTGCACCTTCACCCCGGGGGTGAAGACAAGTTGTGAGTGGAACGTGAGGAAAATTAGGACCAGAAAAAACACCCCCGCGAACGGTGCCGCGTCGAGCTGGCCGCGGAAGATGCGGGCATGACGGGAGAATCTCATGGGCAGACGGCGTGGACACGTGCCGATCTCGAGAAGGCGCTGTTTTGAGACACGTTCATCCCTTTCTGCCGTTCTCGCCGGTGACGAGGTTCAGGATTTCGTTCGATGATCTTTCCATGTCGAGCACGATCTGGTTCACGCGGCTGACCAGATAATTGTAGCCCAGATAGCAGGGAATCGAAACGGCCAGTCCCATGGCCGTGCAGACGAGCGCCTGCCACACCCCGCCGGTGAGCAGTGCGGCGTGGGCAAACTGGCCTTCGCGCTCCATCACGCCAAACATCTTGATGAAGCCGAGGGCGGTGCCCAGCAGCCCCAGCAACGGCGCGATCTGGGCGATGGTGGCGATGAGGTTGAGCTTCTCCTCCAGCCGGGGGACTTCCTGAAGTCCGGTGTCCTCCAACGCCTCGCGCACGCCTTCGCGACCGCGTTCACGGCTGAGGATGGCGTTCTTCACCAGGCGCGCCACCGGGCCGGGCGTGGCGTCGCAGATCGAGAGCGCCTCGACCACGTTGTCGCGTTTGAGCACGGTGCGCACCCCCGCAAGAAACTCGGCGGAGTTTATCTGGGCGCGGTGGTAATGCAGGGACCGCTCGATGAACACGGCCACGGCGACCGCGCTCAGGAGGAGCAGCAGCCACATGACGGGCCCGCCCGCGGAGAGTAGCTTCGGCAACATGCGCTTCTTATAGGGAGCGGGCGGGGGTGGGCAAAGTTCAATCTTCGCCTGTTCCGGTCAAAATTGGAAAAGCGGCAGGGGGCTGCTGAAGCGTCGCTGCGCGAAGCCTGGCGGTCAGACGCCCTTCGGCTGGGGGAGAACTTGAAATACGGCGAGCACCGCTTGCGCCTGCGCGGGATCGTTCAGGCATACGGCCCCGGTGCGGAGCTTGGGGACAGGCGCGCCCTCAAGCCGTGGTGGAGAAGCTTCACGCAAATGCCCGCTGTAGGCGGAGAAATCCTCGAAGCCCTCGGCGCGCAGATTCGCCCGGTTGATGAGGCAAAACCGGCCGTGGGTGCCGGGTGCGGCGCGCTTCATCAGTTCCAGCGTCAACCGTCCCATCGTGTAACGCGGATTGATTTCGACGACCGGCTTGAGACGGACCTGCCCTGCGGCATCGCGATACACAAAGGCGTCGATTCCCACCGGACCGAGGTGGCCAGCTACTTTGAGTTCCGCAGCCAGGCGTGCGGTCAGCCCTGCGAACAACTGGTGCAGGAGGGCAGGGGCACCGGGACGATCACGAAAACACTCCAGCACGGCGGCTGGCAGCGAGCGCGCGTGCTGGGGGGCGGCGGTGTTGGCGACGAACTGGCCTTTCACGTCCGATTGCAAGCCGGTGTAGCCGAGGAGTTGCAAGCCATCCGTGCCCATTTCCAGTTGCACGGAGAAATCCACGATGCGCTCCAGCCACGGCTCGATGACGAGCGTGCGTCCGTTCTGCAATGACTTCTCCAGCCAGCGCCGCTGCGCTTCCAGCAGCTCCGGCTCCCAGAGCCGAAGCGCGTTGTGCCCCGCGAGACCGAAGGCTTGCTTCACAACGACGCGGTGGTGCCCGCGCTGACGAATCGTCGCGATGGCGGCGAGCGCGTCGTCCAGTGTGTCCACGGCGACGCCCACCTCTTCCGGTGAACAAAGCAGGAGCGCACCAGCGCCGTGCCGGCGGCTTGCAGCCGCCGTCTGTGGCTCCCGTTCGGACACGGGCATGCATTGCGCGGCGCCCGTTCTATCATCCGTGAGGAAAGCTCGCAGGAAATTCGCGCTCCACGCCTTCGAGTAGAGCTTTGCGAGTTTGTGATTGAAGGCGGTTTCCGCCGTGCGCGATTCACCGGTGAGGCTGCTGAAGAGCGGCGCGAGTAACTCCACGCTGTCCGGCCCCCAAGCCCACGGGCGCAGGCGGCCGAGCTTGCGCTCCGCGAGCGAGGGCAGGGCGCGTCTGCCCTCAGCACGCCCTACCTCCACAAACTCCGGCAGTGGGAAGCCCGCCTGCTTTAGTCCGCTGAGAAAATCCACCGCCGGCCGCTGCTCAACGAGCACGATGTCGTCCTGCCGGCACAGGAACATCGGCAGTGCCGCGAGGTCGCGCGCGAGCTGCGCCTGATGCTTCACCGGCGTGAAGGACTTGCCCTGCGCGATGCGGCCCTCAGCGAACGGGTTGAAGACGAAGACGCTTGGCGTGCGGCCCTTCGACTGCGCGAACACATCCAGCTCCGCGATGAATTGCGCGTCCAGTCCGGCAGCCCGGCGGCCTTCGACATTGAGCGAGATGCCCTTCGCCCGCTGCGGCGAGAGCGGAAATTTCAACTGCTGGCAGAAAGCCTCCCAGTCGCTTTGCCCTGGCTGCTTCCAGCGGCGAAACCACTTCAAGCCGTAGGCGACGTGCGCGATTTCGTCGCGATAGATTTGGTCGAGCAACTTCGCTGTGTCCGCGTCGCCCACCGTCGCGAAGCCGCGCGCAAAGTGCCGGGCGAAGTCGAGGTTCGCCTGCTCGAACGTGAGGCTCAGGCCCGCGACGTAATCCATCGGGCTGTTCATGCCGGACACCGCACGCCAGAAGTAGCCGCTCACCGGCAGTTCGCCGAACGCGGTGCCGCACGCGCGCATCCGCTCCAGATACCAGCGCGTGTGCTCTTGCTCGTCGCGCAGGGTCTGGAGCACGCCGCGACGGAAGGCGGCCGGCGCTTCAGGAAAGCGCAGGAGGACGAGCGCCATGAGTTCCGTGGCGAGCAGCTCGTGATTCGCAAAGAAGTGCAGCAAGCGGCCGCGTTCGCGTTCGTCGCCGAGTTGGCGCAGGCCGGGGAACGTGGACTTGTCGCCGGCGCCAGCGGGCTTGAAGACCAGTTCAGCCGGACGCCCCGGCATCGCCGGCGCAGCGAGCGCGGAGCCAGGCCGATCGTCAGTCACGACGGCCGGGCACTGGAGCTTCTCCTCCAGCGTCGTTGCGTAGAGCACGCGCTCGGCAAGTTCACGCAGTTCCATTGCGGGAGATCCCCAAATGCACCTTGCAGAATCGATTGGCTGCTGACATACGAGCGGCGGAATTATGGCAGAGTGGGCGCAACGAGAATACAGCAAAGCCGATATCGACCGTGCTGGAGCTACGTTGGTGCCTTGGTGGAAAGGTGACGTTGCTGAACCTCCGAACCTTGGCGAACTGGTTTTGGTCACGCAAAACTGGAGGTCGTCTCACGCATTTCCGCTGAACTCCTTTCAGATGGGCCTTCGCGCGCGAGCACGGCGACTTGACCCGCAAACGCTGATTGCCCAGCGCCTCAAACGGTTTCCGTCCATGCTGAACAAATTGACCCGCGAGCCCCACATGCAGCTCACCCAAATGCAAGATCTGGGGGGCTGTCGGGCAATCCTGACCAATGTCCAATCAGTTTTTAACCTCGCAGAAGAATTGGGTGCCGGTGGGCTAATGTTGGGAGATACGGGGCACAAGTATTACGACTACATCAATCACCCCAAGCTGGATGGGTATCGAAGTTTCCACATTGTGGGCCGTTATGTCGCGCGTGAAAAGCGACATGAGCCTTGGAATGGGCAGAGGATTGAGGTTCAAGTGCGGTCGCGTTTGCAACACGCATTTGCGACTGCTGTTGAAACTGTGGACACTTTCACCAGGGCGCGACTGAAGGCAGGTGCCGGCACAGTGCAGTGGAAGCGCTTCTTCTCTTTAATGGGCTCCGTGCTCGCCTTGCGCGAAGGAACCGTTCTCGTTCAGGGGACGCCCTCGAACGAGGTTGAGCTCATCGGAGAACTGAGAGAGTTGGCTGGTTCGCTAGGGATTGAGCGCCGAATGTTGGGGTGGAGGAATGCTCTAAAGTCGGTTCAAACATCCCGTCTCAAGGGCGCCAAATGGCTTTTGCTCGTGCTGGATGTTAAGAATAATCTGATTACGGTGAGTCCGTTCGCAGCTCGGAAAGAAGCTGAAATCGAGATTGCAAGGCTTGAACAGACTAAGTCTGGAGACCTCGACGCTGTGCTTGTGTGGGTGGACTCTTTCAGGAGTCTTCCAAAGGCATATCCAAACTACTATGCGGATACCGGAGAGTTCCTCACGGCGCTCAGGCTCGCGTTAAAGTGAACCCAAAATACACTCCGCCCGTGCACAGCCACCCGCCTGTCGTCGTTCCGGCCTCCGTCATCGCGGAGCTGCGCACCCTCGTCGGCGCAGAGAACGTCCTCTCGCACGGACACGAGCTGCTGGTTTACGAGTGCGACGCCTACACGCTGGAGAAGCACTTGCCCGGCGTGGTGGTGCTGCCGCGCACGA
>Ga0075471_10002229_pt1 | contig 12761 bp, 9 predicted proteins | sample DEB19_08_DNA_2_FD_74787 | JGI IMG/M metagenome (GOLD analysis project Ga0075471, IMG submission 74787) | Aqueous microbial communities from the Delaware River and Bay under freshwater to marine salinity gradient to study organic matter... | ecosystem: Environmental > Aquatic > Marine > Coastal ... | reverse complement strand
AGGGTTTATACGGCATAACCGAGATATTTTTTGATGACACGGTTGATACTTATCATGGGTTTACTGATGGCGGGTTACCTTGCAGTTACATCGGATTAAAAAATTTAACTATTCGTGGTAGAAGTGATATTGATCGTAGCCAAAGCCAAGCTAACCCAATTAGAATGGTTACCCCAGGTGTTAATAATGTTATTTTGAGTAGTATTGAAGTTAGAAATGCCCGTAGTTTAAATGTACAATTTCGTAATACCAGTGACGTAACAATTATAAATTCAATATTTCAAGAAAGTAGCCGGGGTAGTGTAGAAATTACTAATAGTCCTAATACCATGGTTATTGGTAATTGGTTTATGAAATCGGGTGACACTGGCTTAGCTGTCAAATCACTGGATAGCGCTTCTTCTCCTGTTCGTGACAATATTATAGTAACCAATAATTTCTTTTTTGATGTTAAAGGATGTACGGTATTAGGTGGTCAACGTTGTGTGGTATCCAATAATGTGTTATTCCGGTGTAGAAATCGCGGATTATATGTTGGTGTCGGCAAGGATAATTTCGAGGCTGGTAACAATAACAATGTTGCCATTAATGTAAGTAATAACGTGGTGTCTGATACTTATACTACCCCAACCACCAAAGGTGGTGGTGAATATTATTTACGCATTGGTGGCGGTCCTTTAAATGTTGGTCTGGATAGTGCTTACGCTGGCGAGCCCAGGGCTGATGGCACTATTGTTGACCAATATGGTTCCGGGTATGGTGGCTATGCCGAGGCTAATACGGATGAAGTTGGTATTACATACCCTGTATTAGGTGGAACTGGAATAATTGTAACAAACAATGTTTTAATCCGAACCCTACCTGACGTTAATTTAGTTGAGGAATGGCTGAGGGGGTCGGCTATCTGGCAAGGAAAAACTGCTGATTGGACAGGTCCAATGTGGACCACGCCGACCAATCCTGACGTGCAAGGCCAACTTGGGTTTAATGGCTTGGTTATTTCTGCTGCTCTTCGTAATACTGTTATTAAAGATAACATTATTGACACGGGTGGCGAGAATTCGATTTTATTTGCTGAGATTAATGATGATCCTGTTGGGGATGACGAAGAAGGAGGAACTCCGACCACCACAATTATTCCCGACTTCTCTTTTCGCGACTTCATAATTAAGGACAATATTTTAACTGGCGCCACGGTATCCGCCATTGAAATTAGATTTGATGCCTTAAGTTATCAAGATATTAGACTTGAAAATAACATGATTAATTGCGATCCTTATTTTCAACATCCCGAAAGAATTCAAAGCGGAGGTAATCCTACAGGGGCATGGAACAACAATAATAATGTTCCTAACGCGTATCTTTTAAAAAATGTTGCTGGAGTTCAGGTATCGGGCGGATCGGTTGCTAATATGGGAGAAGTATATCGGCATAGCGGGACTGTTGAGGCAACATATTCTAATATAGGTATCAGGGCTCAGCCAGTACATTCTGGGTACGATGTTAATAATCTTGGTGTGGGGCGCATTCCTGACAGTGCGGATGATGGCTTTTACTTAATCCCAACTGGAAGCGATCCTAGTAACTTAACTACACTTCATCGACTTCTTACCAGGGTTAAAAAATCCGCTACTATTCCAACTACCGGCTATTATATGGTCGGTGAATTAGTATGGGCGACTACTCCTTCTACCGCTCTGATGGGTTGGAAGCGTTTAACCACTGGTAATGCCCATGTATCAGGCACTGATTGGCTACCATTTGGTGCTGCAATTTCTAGGAACACTATTTGGAGTGGCGCAGCAGCTGCTACTATTAATTATACTAATTCTCAGTTATGGATTCTTACTAGCGGGGGCGGGACTACAGTAACTGACATTGGTAGACCTACAACTCCTGAAATGATCATTATTAGGCATAGTGCAGGGGCTGGTGCTCCCAATAATATTACTATCCAGGACAATTCTACAATTAATTTAAATGGTAACGCAGTTCTTACTCAAGGTAGCACTCTGACTCTTATTTGCGATTCTAGTTCTGATAAATGGTTTGAAGTAGCTAGGACGATTGTTTGATGCCAACATTTGAAGACAACCAACCGGTATTTGCGGCGCAACTAAATGCCTTGGAAGCAATAGCTCTACAAGGCGCCCAAGCTTATGATATTTTATCTGGATACGCCATTCCTGAAATCCCGGGTGCGTCTTCTAAATCATATCAAAGTAGGGTGGGGTTATATCCTACTGTTTATGATTTTGGAGCGACAGGAGATGGATCGACTGATGACACATCCGCATTTCAAGATGCCATAGATTGGTCCAATCAATATGGCAGAGTAGTTTTAGTTCCATATGGTCATTATTTAATTACTCAACCTTTATCTATTCCAGCCAATGCTACTTTTCTTGGGCTAGTATGTGATCTGAAAGCCCGCATTGCAAAGATGTTTAATACGGCAGGGTCTTCAGGATTAATTGTATGCGCCGATCCAACCGGGGCGGGCGATGGAACTACCCGCCCTAAAAACATTTATATTTATGGCGGCGATTGGGGATGCCCATATGTTCCCAGCGGGTCTGATTTCAGCGCTACTTCTGCTGATTATACAGGAAATATTTTTGCTATTACAGTAGATAATTTAAATATGATAGATACCCAAATAAATGGGATGGGAACAGGAGCCAGATTTTTTGTTGGTGGAGGAAATGGATTTAAAATTATTCGTCCTAATTGGAAATATACATTAAGGTCCACGGGATGTGGGGGATGTCGGATTACAGCCGGTGGTGGTTTAGTTGCAGATGGCTCAATTTACTCTGGCGATGATGTATTACAACCTGTTCAGGCTGCTACCGGTGTTTATGCCAATGGAGATATTGATTACATTGCGTTTAGAGATATGATTGGAGAATCTTGGGAAGCTCGATTTGCTGTAGTAGCCATGACTGATCAATCTGTAGGACCCCCTGTATTAACATGTAATACTCTAAGAGTTGATTATATTCGATGCCATGGGTATGGCAAGAATTACGGTATTTACGTTACCAATCAAGATAGCACGGGCCAAATTAAGACGGTCAATTTCATTGATTGTGAAATTACTGGTAGGGGCACGGAATTAACCACTCCTATGGTGGCGTTATTAGATGGGGGCTCGAATTCTGGATCTCGGGGCGGGGCGCCTGGAATCGAAGAAATTAATTTTGTTAGGACTAAATTAATTGGGGGCAGGTATCAAAGTATTGAATGTCAAAATGAAATTGGAACATTAAGGATTATCGATTCAATTACGGGGCCTACTAATAGCGCTAGTGGTCCTCTTAATAGAATTGAAAAAGTCACTAATCTTGAAATTATTGGGGGCAAAGCACAAACTATTTTAGGCCAAGATGCTTATCAATTTGGTAGTATATCTGCAGCAAGTAAATCTGTTGATAATTTCTTAGTTAGCAACCATCAAATTCCTAATATGCCTGATGATGGGGCGGCCGGATATAGCTATGGATATAATATTGTTAGATGCACTCAGGGAATATTTAAAGATCGGGCATTAGTTAGTCCATATAGTGGGTCTGTTTATATTAGATTTGCTACCATTGGGGCTAATGCTGTTGACGTATATTTTCAGAGTTTAGATCTTAGAAGTCTTACAGCGCCAACTAAATTTATTGATAATGGGACCCGTACTAGGTTTGGCGACGATTTATTAATGGCGTCTGGGGCTCCTTACAATGATCTAACTCAAACTTTAGATGCAACGGGGCTAGTGACTATAGCTTGGGATGGTATTTCAACTCAAATTAAAGTATTACTTACTGCTCCACAGGCCATTAATAATGTGTCGGTTCCAGCTAATCCTGTTACTCCAGTCAGGGTTACGATATATTGTGTCAATAATTTTGTGCTAACTGTCAATGCAGCCCCAGGTTCCGGCGGAAATGTTTACATGCCAGCCAATGTAGCTCTAGCTCATTACCAATCCATTGATTTACAATGGGACCCCATAAGTAATTATTGGCATGGTATCTGATATTCCTATAGAAGCTATCATATGATATACTGATCGTGAGGGATACAGATGGCCACATCGGGTAGTTCTTCTTATAATGCTGAACAGCTTATAACGGCCGCCTTCATTGAGGCTGGCTTACCGTCTTCTCTTGTAACCGCTGAACACTTATCTCAAGCTAAGCTTCATCTTCGTCGTATGATGGATTCTTGGGCTCAACAAGGAGTTTTGTTGTGGTCTATTGAAAAGAGGGCATTTAGGGTAAACACTGGGCAAATTGTTCTTGATTTACCCCGAGGTGCTAATAAAATCAATGAAGTTTATAGACGTTCGTATATTGAAAATACGGATGCTTCTCCATTAATTTCACCCGGTCAAATTGATACTTATATTATTGTAAATGACGGGTATATTTATGTAGCTGATATTTCAGTTACTTACACAGGTATTCCAACTTCTGATATGATTATTAGTTATTCGGCTGATGGTGTGGACTATGTGACTGTTCAAACTATATCTAAAGATAATTTTACTGCAGGACAAGAGAATTATATTATTTTAGATAGGGTGGTGGTCGGAGCATACTTAAGAGTTGTTATGTCTGGGGTGGTGTTTACTCAGCAGCGCATATTTACTAATCCTTCTGATTTACCTTTGACGTCTTTAAGTAGGGACGTTTATAATTTATTACCTAATAAAGCTTTCTTAGGTGATCCTATTCAGTTTTGGCCTAATAGAACCGCTAGTGGATATGATTTATATCTTTGGCCTGTTCCCCGTAACGCCAACTGGGTTATTGTAGTAGTTTATAAGAGACTTTTAAATGATTTAGAATCTTTAACATCTCAATTGGATGTACCACAATCTTGGTATGATGCTTTTATTTATGGGTTGGCATATCGTATTTTAGTATTGGTTCCTAATGAAACCAGGAACGACGCTAATGAATTATCCAAAAAATCTATTGATTCATTGGCCATAGCCAAGGGAGATGAGGCAGATGGTACTCCATTATTCTTAACTCCAAATATTAAACCTTATACTCGATGAGCAAATACTTAGTAACTATTGGTAAAAATAACTTAGCTATCGCTATTTGCGATAGGTGTAAGCGTAAGAAGTCTATAACTGAATTAAATGGAGATAGAAATGCCCCTGGTTTAAGAGTATGTAACCCCTGTAATGATATTTATGATCCATGGAAATTACCCGCTAGAGCTACAGAAAATATCTCATTATTATATCCAAGACCCGACACCCCATTAGATACTTCTATAATTGTTCCAGGGTTATTTATTGTTGGTGAAAGTGAACTTGGTGGACCGGATGTATTAGGATGACCACAGGTTTCTCAAATTACTCCGAACTAACCGAAACCATGAAAGAATGGTTGGGTCGGGGCGGTGATAATGATATTACGCTTGAAAACAACCTAAATAGATTTATTAATTTATCCGAACAAGAAATTACTACTGCTCTAAAGTTATTAGGTATTAAGAGAGTCCTAAATGGTGTATTTGAAATTGCCGAAAATGTATTAGAAAAGCCTGCAGGATGGAGAAGCACGGTATCCTGGCGACTTAGCGGTAGCTCATCTATTTATCAACGCACTGTTGATTATATTAAGGCGGTTTACCCGGATGGCCATTCCTATAGCACGCCCCTATATTTTGCTGATTATGATTATACCCATTGGTTGATTGGGCCGACCCCCGACCAGAGGTATAACTTTCAGATCGAAATTTATTCCATGCCGCAGCCGTTATCGGCTGAAATTCCAACCAATTGGTATATTGATCAAGTTCCCCAGGCGTTGTTTTTCGGGGCCATGTATTACGCCAATGTGTTCCTTAAATTTAGTACCAGGGCCAATGAATTTAAGGAAATGTTCGGGGCGTCTCTTGGAACCATTAAAATAGAAGATCTTGGCACAATGATTTCTGAAAATCAAAGGAAACCGAAATGAGTGGATATGTAGATAATTTTACTACTCAAACTGAAGTAGCGTCTAATTCGTTACTTAATTTAACCCTTGTAGATGCCACTCCGTATCAGTTTTACTGGCCTTCTCAAAGCAGGGGTCAGGCTGAAATTCTACCCGGGTATTTACGAATTGTGTCATCTGTTGCATCATCCTCTATAGTTTTACCTGATGGTACAAAAGGTAGTGTAGGATATGGGTTTAGGGTGGCTAATTTAAGCACTAATAACGTGTCTGTGTATTTAGCGAATATGACATTAATTATTACTCTTATCCCGGGCCAGAATTATATTGTTACGTTAACCGACGACACCACTTATCCTGGGGCGTGGGATTATACCATTATTGGAACAGTGGTTAGTTCTTATGACGCATATGGGTTGTCAGGTTATGGATTAACTGCCGTATCCAATCAAATTAACTCTGCGCATATTATTGTCGATTTCTCTGTCGATAAGACTATTGGGGCCAGTGATCGAGCTACAGTTATGCGCTGGACTGGTGGCGCGGGCGTATTAACCCTAGTGGATATGTCTTATTCTGGAGACGGATTTTATGCATTAGTTCGTAATGATGGAACGGGCAATTTATCCATTACCCCTGATGTTGGCGTTACTCTGGATGGTTCGGGATCTAGTTTATCTCTGTCTCCTAGTGAGTCTATTTTAATTAATAATAACACTACAGAATGGAGCACCTTATATTATAATGCAGCAGCTAGTAATTTATTTGACGCATTAAGTATTGCATGCTCTGCATCTGGTACTCAAGTTCTTACATCCACTGAATTGGCTGCAGAATTACAGGATATGACTGGTGTTTTAACTGGTGATTTAGATATTGAGTACGCTTCTGCTGTTGGTTTATGGTTTATTACTAATAACACCACAGGGGCATTTGATTTAACCGTCAAAGCCACTAATATAGACACAGGAGTTATTATTCCTGCTGGTTCCAGCTACGTAGTAAAATCTGATGGCGTAACTATGTCTATGGCAACTCCTAGTGCAGGCACTGTAACTAGCGTGACTACTTCGGGCGGGTTAACTGGTGGCCCCATTACCACTACTGGCGACGTAAGTATTGAGGATGTGGCTACCTTAACTCCTGGTACTTATGGTGGAACCAAAACATCCGCTCAAGTTACCTTTAATGCAAAAGGTCAAGCTACAGTTGCGGTTAGTAAAACTATTTCTGTGTTACCTTTAGCATCCATTATTGCTTATGGTGGGGCGGCTGATCCTGCAGGTGATTATGTTGGTTGGTTGTTGTGTGATGGTCGCGCTATTAATCGAGTTACTTATGCCGATCTATTCTCATTAGTTGGTACTACTTTTGGAGTCGGAGATGGAGTCAATACTTTTAATATTCCAGATCTTCGAGGTCGAATTCCGGTTGGGGCCGACAACATGGGCGGTGTGTCGGCAAGCCGGGTTACTTTAGCAGGATCTGGTATTGATGGCACCATTGTTGGTTCGGTTGGCGGGAATCAATTAACTCAAGTTCATGGACACGGAACCACTGACGCAGGACACGTCCACGGAATCACTGATGCAGGACACGTCCATGGGACCACGGACCCGGGGCATGTTCATGGTAATGGAGTCGGCGGCACCTTTCTTATGGGAGCGGCCGGTGTATTTGCTATTTCTCCAGGTAGTAACGCTACTGCTCAGCCTAACACGGCTTCTGCCACCACAAGTATCACTATTAATTCTGCTACTACAGGTGTCACTATTAATTCTGCCACGACTGGTATTACTATTAATAATTATGGTTCCGGGTCGTCTCAAAATATGCCGCCTACTTTAGTAACCAATTGGATCATTAGGGCAACATAATGTCTGACTCAACCTTTATCCCAACTAAGATAACATTTAAACCCGGGTATATGAGAGATGGCTCTAATTTCTCTAACACAAATTCTGTAGACGGATTATGGAATAGATTCTTTAACGGTCGTCCAAGGAAAATGGGGGGATTCTCTAGATTTAATTTTGACATAGAGGGTACGATACGTGAAATTTGGACAGACGATAGAGATGGTCTTACAAATATTCATTTATTTGGTGATTATGGTGTACAGCGTGTTAGAGTTAATCAAAACACGGGGGTAATATATGCCCCTCTTGATAGAACTCCGGTTGGATATACTGTAGATCCTAGCAACAGTTGGCAAGTAGACCAAATATATGATTCCGCTAGTAACAAAAGTATTATTATTGCATGTAGTGGGTCTAACATGTCTTCAATAGATAGCAGCGGGGCCGGGAGTATTTATTGGGCCGATCCTCAAGATGCCTCGTTGTTTGCTGCTGCTACTTTTGCTCCTGGAAATCCTTCATCCTTAACTGGTGGGTCTTGTGTAGTTCATCCTTATGCGTTTTATTACGGAGATGATGGATATTTAACATGGTCCGCCCCTAATGACCCCTTCAATTTAGCCACAGCGTCAGGTGGGGGAGGGGTTGCGGGGGTTCGTATATCAGAATCCAAAATTATTAAAGGAAATTCTTTTAGAAGCGGATCGGCCGGGCCATCTGCGTTATTCTGGTCGCTGAATAGCTTAGTCAGGGCCTCTTATATTGGTGGATCACCGGTATTTTCTTATTCCACTCTAGCCGACTATATTTCTCCATTAAATCCACGCTCAATTGTTCAATATGATTCTGCTTTTTACTGGCCAGATAAAGGTAGGTTCTTAACTTTTAATGGCACGGTGAGTGAAATTAAAAATTCTTATAACTTACGTTGGTTTTACGAAAATTTAAATTGGAAATATAAATCTAAATGTTTTGGTATATCTATGGCAGATTGGGGTGAAATTTGGTGGTGTTTTCCATACAGGGAAAATACAGAACCATCTCACGCTATTATTTTAAATTTAAGAGAACAATGTTTCTATGACACTGAACTTCCCAATAGGAATAGGACAGCCGGGGTAGAGTCTCAAGGATATCGCTATCCTTTAATGGCTAGTAACTATGAATTGAGTGGCGGAGATATTGTTGGGGCATTATGGGATCATGAACGAGGAAACGATGAGGTAAACGGATCTACTATTAAAGCTATTCGGGCTTATTTTGATACTCCTTTTATATCTTTACCCCATGCAGCAGCCGGTAATTTTGGTCTAAATATAACTGATTTCGAGCCCGACATTCGATTTACTAACGCTATGAGGGTTCAGCTAATTGGAAGAGTAGCTCCCGATAGCCCAAATATTGAGGATGTAGTAAAAACTTTCTATCCTAGAGATACCATTGTTCATTTTGACAAAGATTTTAGAATGATTAAGTTAATTTTAGAATCTAATATTATTGGCGGGTCATATATTTTTGGGGATAGTAATTTAATATATACTCAACCTTCTGGTCAGAGGAATACACGATGATCTTATTACAATATGTTAATCCCTTCTATATTACATTTAAAGAATTTACTGATTCTGTAATTTCTTTATCCCCTAATCTTACCCCTTATTTACCCGATGCGGATGAATTAAACTGGAAATTTTGGGCTGATGCGTTGTCAGCAATTTATGATTTAGACGCCACTCCCCCCTCCACAGAAGGATACACAGATTGGCGAGCATGGGCTGTTGATCTAATGGCGCCATATTGAATTTCTAGCTCGCCTGTGCTATGATATGACATATGACAGATATCAGCCAAATTTTAGCTAGAAATGTAGCATCCACTCTATCTAAGGGTGTGGGGTCTGTTATTGGTTCTGGCTCCTGGGTTCCATCTTTTACTGGTATTGAAGGTCTTGGTGGATCTTTAGCTGGTATCGGTGGAACAATGTTGGGCTCTTATCTAGCCCAGAAATTACGGCCTGGGGATAAGGACGAACAACCCTGGGGATCAGCCATTGGCGGTGGGATTGGATCGGGGATCGGCGCTGGATTACTGGCTGGTTCTGGTTTTGGTCCTCTTGGAGCGGGGGTCGGGGCTCTTATAGGGGCACTAGGGGGCGGCACATTATTTGCCGGTTCTCCTGATACTCCTTATACTCATTCTAACTCTTATATTAGGTTCACACCAGATCTTAATAATTTAGACCTTTCATTTGGAAATACGGGCACTATGAATGGTGCCCCCAATACAGGAAATGATTTGTCTAATTATTTAAAATATAATATTTTTAATAGAGCTAAAGAACAAAATTTAACTCTAAACCCTGCTGCGGTTAATTTACCCATATTCTGGTCTGGGTATAACGATGGCAAATTATATTTTAGACCGGCATCAGATATGGAAGGGGCTAAACCTTATAATGCCCAATGGTCGGGTGGAACTCCTGATCAATTAGCTAACGAAGCTTGGAATTTTATGACTGGTAACAAATATCTTATTCCAAGTTCTGACGCCGTAAGTTTGAATTCAGTTAAATCTGCTCTTCAAAAAAATTACTCCCCTTACCTTCCTACTTATTCCGATGAAATGGGATCACATGGGGGAGAAGATAACCCTACCCCCTGGCACATGACATACCTTGATCTTCCTCAAGGGCAAAATGGTATTGAAAACCTTAACAATCTTGTTGATAAATCAACTCTTAATCAAACTACCAATCAAACTACCAATTCCTCGTTACCAGCTTCCAACCCTTTCCTTAAAGATTTAATTGGGGGATCCTTTAACATGGCTAAAGGGGGTAAAGTAGGGGCTCTTAGCGAGATTGCTCGCCATAAGGGCCGGCATGGAGATACTGAATTAGTTCATATGTCCAAAAAAGAGGTAAAGGCTCTAGAAAATATTGGAGGTCAACGCCTCCCTAGGAATCCCAATACTGGAATGCCGGAAGCATTCGAGTTAGATGGCATTCTGGGAGATATTGGTAGCGTATTCTCGGATATTGATCCTAATGATGCGTCTATTTGGGATGCGCTAGGTGGATCAGGTGAAAATAACTTAGATTGGATGCCTGCCGACTATGGAGATTTTGTTGCTAATGGTGGGGACTTAGGGCAATGGTTTAGTGATAGTGGTTTAAATGATAGTTGGTATTCCAATGTAGCTGGCAACAGCGAAGATTTACCATACCCCCCTCCTCCAATGCCCCCTCCTACCGATAACGCCGCTCCTAGTGTTGACGACAATCTTCCATATCCCCCTCCTCAAATGCCTCCTCCGTCTGACGAACGCGATTTCTTTGATCGGGCTCTCGGATGGGCGGGTAATAACTGGAAGGCGTTAGGGATTGGGGGAGCCACGTTAGCTCTTATGCTGGCTATGAACCAAAAAAAGAAGAATCAGGCAGTAAATCAGGCAGCCACTTCTGCCGCCACCAACAATCAAGCCGCAGTAAACGCTGCTCAGAATTCTTTTAATCAACCTTTACCCGCTTATCAATTTGCCCGTGCTCCGATTTCACCCACTGTAAATTGGATGAAAGCAGGTAGCACCCCTGGTGGTTTACAGTTTTATGACAATCCTTCGGGTTCTTATTCCCGTATGTCCAAGGGTGGGTTGGCCGCTCTTAACGAAATGGTTAGGCCGACCACCACCGGGGGTCGCGGAACTCGTTCATCTATGAAGAAAGCCATGTTAGCTATGGTTGGTCCGACCCAAGGTGGTAGTAATAAAGTTCCTGGGTCCGATCCCGGTCAATCTGATACCGTGCCGGCCATGTTGTCGTCAGGCGAATATGTGTTTGACGCTCATACGGTGTCGGATATTGGTGATGGTAATTCAGAGGCCGGCGCGCGTAAATTAGATCAATTTAGGGATAATATCGCTAGGTCTAAGGGCAGGGGCAAGCGTGTTCCGCCTAAGGCTAAGCCTTTAAACAAATATGCCAAAACTTCTGGCATTAGGGTTGGAGGCTAACATGGGAGTCGCGGATTTCCTAAGCGGCGGCACTACTCCAGCTACTACTTATGGTACTTCCAATTCTTTTAGCCAACTCCCTGTATGGTACCAAGATTTTGTTCAAGGTATCATGGCGAAGGGCAACGCGGTTGCCGCTGAACCATATCAAAGTTACCCCGGTATCAAAGTAGCTCCTCTAAATGACTGGTATACTAAAGCCGGTCAAGGTATTGAAAGCAATATCGGCAAGACTGATGGGTTACTATTCAGTGCTCAAGGTAACTTAGGTACTGGAACCCAGCAGGGGCTAAATACAAATACCTTTGGCTCATACATGTCTCCTTATACTGATCAGGTAGTTAATAAATTAGCTTCGTTGGGCCAGCGCAATTTAACCGAAAATTTGCTTCCGGCCGTAAATGACACGTTTACCGGCTCGGGACAGTTCGGTTCGGGCAGACATGCGGATTTCACCGCACGAACTGTTAGGGACGCTAACGAATCTATCCTTAATCAGCAAGCCGATACCCTGCAAAAAGGATTTGGAACTGCGCTAGATGCGTCCCAGGCCGATAAACAAACAGCTCTGTTGGGTGGACAATCTCAGGGCGCCTTGGCTAAATTAATTCAGGGTATGGGGGTAACTGACGCTAGCCAATTAATGGCCATGGGATCGGCTCAGCAAGGTGTTGATCAAGCTAATGCTGACTATGGATATGGGGAATTTATTAATCAGCGAGATCTTCCTCAACAACGATTAGGGTTTTTAAATAGTCTTCTGAGGGGTATGCAAATTCCAACTAATAATGTAGGATCCACTACTCAGCAAGCCACATCCACGACTTCGCCCCTAGCTGCTATGGTTGGGTTGGCAGGTCTTGGTACAGGCATTTATAACGCTTCTAGGTGATAACATGGAAGATGATGACGACGATGAAGGTGGTTTTCCTCCTTT
>Ga0075471_10002228_pt1 | contig 12761 bp, 8 predicted proteins | sample DEB19_08_DNA_2_FD_74787 | JGI IMG/M metagenome (GOLD analysis project Ga0075471, IMG submission 74787) | Aqueous microbial communities from the Delaware River and Bay under freshwater to marine salinity gradient to study organic matter... | ecosystem: Environmental > Aquatic > Marine > Coastal ... | reverse complement strand
GATCCGACCTTCACCACCGGCGGCGGCAACTTTGCTTCCGTCACCACGGGCGCGCCCGCCGGCTTCGGCGGTTCGCAGGCCCTCCGCTTCGACGCGGGCACGGCGGCGACCTCGTCGCCCCGCTACGCGTGGGGTCCGGCGTTCGGCGCCCAGTTCACCGCTGCCGCTGCGGCCGGTGACAACGTGCTCGTCGCGCAGACCTCGATGTACATGGGCTCGGGCTCGACCTCGGTCTCGCGCATCGGCATGGTGACCTTTGATTCGACCGGCACGAAGATCCTCACGGGCTTCTACGTGCAGGCGAACACGGGTATCGTGTACCTCCTCGCGAACTACAACAACGCGGGCACGATCAACAACTTCGCCTTCAACACCAACGTGACGATCGGCTTCGACCAGTGGGTCAACTTCACGACCAGCTGGAACCAGGCCACTGGCCGCATGGAAGTGTTCTGGGGCGCGAACGGCTTCTTCGTGGATGGCGCCGCTGCCGGCTCCGTCGCCGACGAGACCGACTTCTACGCGACCCGCAACGGCGGCACGATCGCAACCTCGGCGTACTTCGACGACTTCGCCGTCGGCGCCGTGCCCGCTCCGGGCGCGATCGCGCTGCTCGGCCTCGCGGGCCTCACCGCCCGTCGTCGTCGCTGAGCGCCACGCGCATCTCTCCGTTCATATTCCAGCGCCCCCGAGGACAGTCGGGGGCGCTGGTCTTTTTCGATCACGGCGCGGGGATCTCGAACGGCCAGCCGCGGTATGGAGACCCTGCGGCGGGATCAGCGCCACGCGGCCATGCCTCGAGGCGAAGCGCGCCGTCTGGCGAGATACGCACCACGCCATAGCCTGGCGAAAGGTCGTGCAGGCGCGCGGGCTCGAGGCCTGAGGCGCGCGGATTGGCAACGGCCCACATGGTGAAGTGGTTACCGAACGCATCGGTGAAATCTCCCGTGAATGGGGCCGATCCGTCCTTCCCCGAAGTCGTCGGCATCCAACGGCGCGGCCAAGTGTTGCCCATCGCAGGGGCAGTGAAGGCGAACGCTCCATCACGCCAGCGATCGAGCCCGTACTGAACGACTGATGCGAAATGCTGGTCGCCCGCAAGGTGCAGCGCGCCTGCCCGCGAGATTGAATCGACCGCGCGCCGACGCGCCCCTTGTGGCCAGCCGTTCGTGTCAGTGTCGGCGGCGGGTTCGTCATCGGGCGGAACCTCGCCGTCCTTCAGGATCGGCAGGCTCGGGACCACCGAATCGCTCTTGCCCTTGGGCAGCGTGTGCGCCGCGATGAACGGCGATTGCGACAGCACGATCTTGCGCGCGCTGCGGGGATCGCGCTGGTCCGCCCAGCGCGCAAGCAAAGACTCCTGCGCATCGCCGAGCAGGCGCGCGCCCGGCCGATCGGAGGTCCTCGGATCAAAGCCCTCCGCGGTGAAGTAGCCATTCACGCACTTCCCCTCGGGCACGGAGATGCTCGCAGAGTCCTTCCAAAGCCGATCGCTCAGCACGAGGAAGTCCACGGGGCCAAAGCGCACGCGCGTCGAGTATGGCTCGATCCCCTGCCCGACGGGAGCGTCGACCTCCGGCGCGCGCGGCGGGAGATTGCCTGTCTGCGAGCGATGTATCGCGTTCACCGTCGCAGCAGGCAGCTTGTATCCGCCCGCATCCTGCGCGGAGAGCCCGTCGTGCGCCTTGGCCGCGATGCCACCCGCGCCCCACAGGTTGCCGTGGAAGACATCGTGGTCGTCCGGCACGACGATGGCCGGCCGATCGCGGGTCAGGTCGCCGAACGACCAGAGCCACCGCTCGAACTTGCCGTGGTAGTCGAGCAGCACATTCGCCGAGTCGACGCCGGTCAGGTCGCCTTCGTAGATCTGATCGCCGGCGAAGTAGAGGAGATCGGGATCATGCACCCGGACGCGTGCGGTCAGGTCTTCGTGCGGGAACCACACGCCTCCGCGATTCCAGCCCGAAAGCGCCACCACATGCTTCACGCAGCTCATGGAGGCGATCACCAAGCTCGACCGAGGCGCGCGCAGGAGGCCCTCGTAGGCGAATGGCTTGCCGTCGAGCATGCCCGAGACGCGGTAGCGCCCGCCCAGCACATCGTCGATGTGCGAAGCGCGGAACCGCACCGTGGCGCTGGGCGCGTCGAAGTCGGGCTCCCCAGCGTTCCTCCACTGACCGCCGGACGGTGTGATCTCGAGCCCGATCTTCTCGATCGGAGTCTCGGGGGGAAGGTGCGCCAGCAGCGTGAGCGCGTGAGCTCCGTCGTTGCCGCGGTCGATCGTGTAGGTACAGGCACGCACGGGTCCCCACGCGCGCTCAGGGCGCTCTTCCAGCCAGGCGTTTGGCTCGGTGCCTTCCACCACATACTTGATCCCGCCGAAGCTCCAGCCGATCCCCTGCTTCCGCTCGCCGCGGTGCGCGACCAGCGCCACCGCTCCATCGATGTTTGCAGCGGGAACCTCCATGGCACGCGCCTGGCGCAGGAACTCCGCGCCCTGGCTGACCTCGAGCGTGAGGTTGTATCCCGGGCTGTTGCGCGCACGCTGGATGTAGAGGTCGATCGACACCGCGCGCGTCGGATCGAAGTTCCCGAAGGACCGATTCGTCATCGATCCGAGCACGCGAAGGGTGTCGATCGTGGTGTCGGTCGGCAGCGACCACGAGAATCCCGCCGCTCGCTCGGCGGAGAAGTCGAGGAACATCGGCCAACCTTGTCCATCGATCACGGCCAGGATGCCGCCATCGGGCGCCGGGACCTGCTGCACGAGTGCGCTCAGCCGATGGTCGATCGAGTCGTTTCCTGCGCCGATCAGGAGCCCCGCGAAGCAGCCGCGCGTGAGCGCGCCGCCAAGCGGCTGCGCGACGGTCGTGATGTGCACGAGCCCTGCCTTCGCGTGCTCGGTCGGGTTCGCGCGCAGGCGGGTGCACAGCTGGTGCGCCGTCCGCACGGGCAGGCGCGAGTCGTCGCAAACAATGCGCCCCTCGACCAGGCGCCAGTCCTGAAGTCGATTGGCGTGCCACTCCGCGCCGAGCCATCGACGCGTGGCGCCGTCTGCGGTGGCAGATTCAGCGAAGGTTCCGAGGAGGAAGGTCAACCACGCGATCCAGAAGCAGCGCATGCGCCGAGGATAGCGCGGCGGTCACTTGAGCGAGCTTGCCCATGCGACGCAGCGGTCGATGCGGGCGAGCGTCGACGCGCGTCCGACGAGCAGCAGCGTGTCCCAGATCGGCGGACTGACCGTGGATCCGGAGACGGCCACGCGCAGCGGCTGGGCGACCGAGCCGATCTTGCCAGCGGCGTGCTCGTTCGCGTATGCGGTCGCAGCGCCCTCGAGCGCCGCGTGCGTCCACTCCGAGAACCCGGCGAGGACCGCGCGCATCGCCTTCAGGTGATCGAGCCCCGAACGCGCGCCGTCGGCAGGCGCTGCGCCGATCCCGAGCGCCTTGCGGACATTCTTGTCGTCGCTGAAGGCAAGCGACGCGTCGTCGGCCAGCAGGAACGCGTTCGACTTGAACGGATCGTCGAGCGTCTTCGAGCGCTCCTGGCTCGCCTTCATGAGCAGCGCGAACTTCCCGTCATCGAGCCGCGCGAGGTACTCGGGGCGGAACTGGCGCGCATGCTCGCGGCAGCGGCGTGCGAAATCCTCGGGCGCCATGCCGGTGATCGCGTCGGTGTTGAAGGCGAGCAGCTTCACGCGGTCGAACTTCGCGGGGGTCTTCATCACGCGGTCGAGGCCGAAGCGCTGCTTGAGGAACTCGTTGTCGAACTTCTCGATGTCGTGGCCGGGGCTCCACCCGTTCAGCGCCAGGAAGTTGCACAGCACCTCGGGCAGATAGCCCGAGCGGCGGAAGTCGTCGACATTGATCTCGGGCAGCTGCACCTTGAGCGCCTCGCCAAGCCGGATCGCGCCCTCGAGATCGAGCTGGATGTTGTCGTCGCCGAGCCACCTTGCCCAGTCGTCGGCCGACACCGTGCCGGCCGGCGGCGCGGTGAGCCCGCGCTCCTTCACCGCCTTGCGGAGCACCTTGTCCTTGTCGCGCTTCGACATCTTGGAATCGTCGGGATTCTTGATGATCGAGAGGTGGCCGTACACGGGCCGGCGGAAGCCGAGCGCATCCTGAAGCAGCATGTGCTTCGCGGTGTTCGTGAAGTGCTCCTGCGCGCGGAGCACATGGGTCACGCCCATGAGCTCATCGTCGATGACGACGGCGAAGTGGTAGGTCGGGAAGCCGTCCTTCTTGCGGATGACGAAGTCGTCGACCTCGCCCGCGGGCAGCGTGGCGTCGCCGAGCACCTCGTCCTTGATGGTGACGGCGACCTCGCCCGAGCGGAAGCGCACGACCGACTGCCGCCCCTCGGCGATGTACTTCGCGCGCTGCTCTGCCGTCACCGCGCCGCGGAAGCGGTAGCGGAAGGCCTCCTTGCGCGCCATCGCCTCCTTGCGCATCGCCTCGAGCTCCTCGGCGCTGTCCCACGATTCGTAGGCCTTGCCCTCGTCGATGAGCTTCTGGCAGTAGCGGTTGTAGGTCTCGAGGCGCTCGCTCTGGAAATACGAGCCGTTCGGCCCGCCGCCCACGACCGTCCCGTCGGGTGCGGTGTACTCGGGACCCTCGTCCCAGCGGATGCCGAGCCAGTCCAGGTCCTTCAGGAACCCCACGCTCGCGGCGTCGGAGGAGCGCTTCTGGTCGGTGTCCTCGATGCGGATGATGAACTTGCCGCCGCGACCCTTGGCATAGGCCCACGAGAACAAGGCGGTCCTCGCCCCGCCTACATGGAGGTGGCCGGAGGGCGAGGGGGCGAAACGGGTCACGGGGGCGGCGGCTGGGGTGCTCATGGGGGGCGGGGCGGGCAGCGTATCCGAAGCGACCGCACTGCTTTTCGAGGGAATTCCATTGACTTCCACCGCGATTCCGCGACATTTTGGCGTTTGCGGGACGCGGAGCGTCCTTCGCCCCCAGAGGTGTCTCGAACGCCGCTCGATGGATCGGATGGCAGATCGACTCGGAATCATCTCAGATACGCACGGCCGCACGCCTCGCGCGCGGAAGGCGATCGACACGCTGCTTTCGCGTGGTGCCTCGCGGATCATCCACCTCGGCGACGTCGGCAACGAAGCGGTGCTTGATTTGCTCGCGGGCATCGAGGCGACGGTGGTCTTCGGGAACTGCGACGATGACCGCAGCCTCGCGCGCTACGCCCACGCGCTCGGCATCCATGTCGTGCACCCTGGCGCCGTGATCGAGATCAAGTCGAAGCGCATCGGGCTGACGCACGGGCACATCGAGTCCGAGGTCGCCCGACTCTTTGCCGAGGACCTCGACATCCTGCTCCACGGGCACACGCATGAGATCCGCGACGACCTCGTGGGCCGCACCCGCGTCCTGAACCCAGGCGCGCTGCACCGCGCCTCGCGGCACACGGCGCTGCTGCTCGAACCCGCGACCGGTCTGGTCGAGTGGATCGAGATCGACGAAACCGAGTGAACGGCACAGGCGAATCCGGCGGCATGTCCGCCGCCCTGATCGCCAACCTCGCCTCGACGCTGTTCATGACGGGACTGATCTGGTTTGTCCAGATCGTGCACTACCCGCTGTTCGCCACGGTGGGGAGCGAGGCATTCTCAGCGTACTCGCGCAGCCATCAGTCCCTCACGACCTTCGTGGTCGGGCCGCCGATGCTGGTCGAGGCGTTGACCGCGGGGATCCTCGTGATCGCGCGTCCGACGGGAGTTCCCGCCTGGATGCCGTGGGCGGGGCTCGTGCTCGTCGCCGTCATCTGGCTCAGCACCGCGACGCTGCAGGTTCCCGCGCACGCGCGGCTCTCGTCGGGCTTCGACCCTGCGGTCGGCGCGAGCCTGGTCGCGACCAACTGGATCCGGACCGTCGGCTGGTCGCTGCGCGCGATCCTTGTGTGCGCGATGGCGTGGCAGGCAGCGGGCGCCGCGAGAAGCTAGATTCCCCGCATGACGAGCCCAAACGGGCATGAGTCGCAGCGCATCGATGTCTTCGGCTGGACCGAGACAGCGATCGAGTCGCACCGCTGCGCGTCGCTCGCCGATGCGACCGAACTCGCGAAGCGCTTCCGCTGGGCGTGGCTCGATGTCGAGGGTGTCCCCGCGTGCGAGTGCGCTGCGCACCTCGAGCGCATCGCGCCGATCTCGCCGCTGGCCGCGGACACGCTGGTCGAGGGCGTCCGCCGCGCGGGCGCCGACGACTTCGGCGACCTCACCATCGTGACGATGCGAAGCCACGGGCCTGCGAAGACCACGGAATTCGTCGACTTCCTGATGGCTCCGCGGCTGCTCGCGACCATCCAGGAGAAGCCCGGCGGCGATTGCTTCGAGCCCGTGCGCGAACGGCTTCGCAAGAGCGGCACCAACCTCGTTCGCGCCGATGTGCATGTGCTGTTCCTGCTGCTCGCCCGCTCGATCTGCGAGGGCTACCGCCCGTTGCTGGCGGAGTTCCAGGCGAACCTCGAGCGCTTCGAGGTCGCGCTCGTGAGCAAGCCCGATTCCTCGATGCTCAAGCGCATCCACGAGCATCGCCGGACGCTCCTCTTCCTTCGCCAGGGCGTCGCGCCGCTGCACCAGGCGCTCTCGGGGCTGCAGGCTGCGCTCGCGATGCGCTCGAACGGCAACAACGAGCTGACGGCACGCGTCGCAGCGCTGCGCGAACTGCAGGACGAGACGGGCGCGCTGCTCGACATCGTCGAGTTCCTCCGCGACAGCTCGCAGCATCTGCTCGACCTCTACCTGAACGCTGCCAGCAACCGCCTGAACGAGATCGTGCGGGTGCTTACGATCATCAGCGTGATCTTTATGCCCCTCACCCTGATCGCGGGCATCTACGGCATGAACTTCCACGGAGAGAGCCCGTGGGCGATGCCCGAGCTGACCTGGTGGTACGGGTATCCGTTCGCCCTCGGGCTGATGGCGGCCTGCGCCATGACCTTGCTCGGGTTCTTCTGGCAGCGGGGCTGGATCGGCGATCCGCTGCGGCGCCGCGCGAAACCTGCTCCGAAACCGAGTGGCCAGGGCTTCCTCGGGTCCACGATCGAATGGGCCGCGAACGAAACCCCGCTGTCGATGATTTTGTCGAGGCGACGCCCTCGTGCCCCCCGGCCCGTGGTCCCACCCGCCCCACCCGAAAATCGCTGATCGGACAGCGACAGAGCCCTTGCAGAGGGGGACGCTTCGTCCGATACTCACGGTTTGGTTCCGAGCTTCGCCCACGCGGGCCCGAGCCATGAACACCACCGCACCCGCCCGCGTTGACTCCCGCCATGACCAACCGCCAGCACCTCGACAACACCTCGAAGGACTCGTCCATGACCCACCGCGCCTCGGATACGTTCGGCTCGCTCGTCTTCGCCGGCGACGTGATGCTCAAGCGACTTCCGCCTGACGTGTTCATGAACCTGCAGCGCACGATCAACAACGGCTCGCCGCTTGATCCGAAGATCGCGAACACCGTCGCGATCGCGATGAAGGACTGGGCGCTCGAGCACGGCGCGACGCACTACTGCCACTGGTTCCAGCCGCTCACCGGCACCACGGCGGAGAAGCACGACGCGTTCCTCTCGACGACCTCCGATGGCGGCGCGATCGAGAAGTTCAGCGGCTCGCAGCTGATCCAGGGCGAGCCCGATGCGTCGAGCTTCCCGCACGGCGGCATCCGCGACACGTACGAGGCGCGCGGCTACACCGCGTGGGACGCGACCAGCCCCGCATTCCTCTACCGCTCGGGCGGCCAGACCACGCTCTGCATCCCGACCGTCTTCGTGAGCTACACCGGCGAGGCGCTCGACAAGAAGACCCCGCTGCTCCGCTCGATCCAGGCGGTCTCCAAGCAGGCGATGCGGCTGCTCAAGGTCTTCGGCGCAGATGCGGGCGTCACCCAGGTCATCACCACCCTCGGCGTCGAACAGGAGTACTTCCTCGTCGACGAGGAGCTCGCCGCGCAGCGACCCGACCTCATGATCTGTGGCCGCACGCTCATGGGCGCGCCCGCACCGAAGGGACAGCAGCTCGAGGACCACTACTTCGGCTCGATCCCGCAGCGTGTCATCGCGTTCATGGCCGAGGCAGAGGAGCGCCTGTTCGAACTCGGCGTGCCCGTCAAGACCCGCCACAACGAGGTCGCGCCCGGCCAATTCGAGATCGCGCCGACCTACGAGAATGCGAACGTCGCCGTCGACCATCAGATGCTCACCATGAGCGTCCTGAAGGAGACCGCCGAGCGCCACGGATTCGCCTGCCTCCTGCACGAAAAGCCTTTCGCGGGCGTGAACGGCTCCGGCAAGCACAACAACTGGGCGATCGCCACGGACACGGGCGTCAACCTGCTCGATCCGCGCGACGACACACACACCAACATGCAGTTCCTGACCATCCTCTGCGCGGTCATCCGCGCCGTGGATACCCATGCCGAACTGCTCCGTGGCTCGATCGCGAGCGCCGCGAACGACCACCGCCTCGGCGCGAACGAGGCTCCGCCGGCGATCATGTCGATCTTCCTCGGCGACATGCTCACCGACATCCTCGACCAGCTCGAGTCAGGCAATCCGAAGAAGACCATGAAGGGCGGCGCGATGGAGCTCGGCGCCACGACGCTGCCGCAGATCCCCCGCCACACCAGCGACCGCAACCGCACCTCTCCCTTTGCGTTCACGGGCAACAAGTTCGAGTTCCGCGCGGTCGGATCGAGCGCATCGGTCGCGTGGCCGAACACCGTGCTCAACGCGATCATCGCCGACAGCCTCGACTACATGGCGACGCAGCTCGAGAAGCGCGCGGGCAAGAACCCGACGCAGGCGAAGCTCGAGGCGGCTGTCAAGAGCCTGCTGAAGGAAGTCGTGAAGGAGCACCGCCGCGTCTGCTTCGACGGAGACGGCTACTCGAAGGCGTGGCACGACGAGGCCAAGAAGCGTGGCCTCCCGAACCACACCTCGACCGCCGACGCGATCGCGTGCTTCGGCTCGAAGAAGGCGGCCGAGCTCTTCGCGAAGTACGGCATCCTCTCGAAGCGCGAGCTCGAGGCGCGCTATGGCGTCATGGTCGAGCAGTACATCAAGCTGCTCCGCATCGAAAGCCGCACGCTGCAGTCGATGGTCCGCACCGCTGTCCTCCCTTGCGCGCTGCGATTCCAGGCGGAACTCGCGGATGTCGTCGGCGCAACGCAGGGCTGCGACATCGAGTGCCCCGGCACCGCCGCACAGCTTCGGGAGGTCGTCGGGCTCAGCGAAGGCCTGCGCGCCGCGATCGGAAAGGTCGAGAAAGCCGAGCACTGCGATTCGCACGATCCCGAGAAGGAGGCTCGCCACTACCGCGATGTGCTCGTTCCCGCCATGCTCGAGGTTCGCAAGCTCTGCGACGGCCTCGAGAAGATCATGCCCGCGGACCTCTACCCGCTGCCCACCTACGCAGAGCTGCTGTTCTCGACCAAGAACTAAGCCGAACCGCGTCGACCCCCGCCCGATTCCCCGGCCGCCGGCAACCCCGGCGGTCGTTTCTTTGCAGCGGAGGACGGTGTATACTCGTCGCTTCCCCCAAAGCGGGGACCTAGACGGAATCAAACCATGTCCACCGCGACCGAAAACCAGCTCGATGTCGAGATCTCGATCACCGAAACCGCACCCTGCACCAAGCGGATCGCGCTCAGCGTGCCCGCGAAGACCATCGATGCGCGGCTCGAGACGGCGCTTGCGTCGTTCATGAGCGAGGCAAGCTTCCCTGGCTTCCGCAAGGGCAAGGCACCCCGATCGCTCGTCGAGAAGCGCGTTGGCGGCGCCCTGATCCAGGAGACCCGCAACCAGATCATGTCCGAGGCCTACTCGCGCGCGATCGAGGAGAACAAGCTCCGACCGATCAGCGATCCGCGTCCGGTCGAGGGCGAGACCGTGCCCGAGCTCGCGCGCGGCAAGGCCTTCAAGTTCAACGTCGAGATCGAGGTCGCCCCCGACTTCGAGGTGCCCGACTTCGCGGGTATCGAGGTGAAGAAGCCGACCATCGAGGTCACCGGCGAGCACATCGACGGCGAGATCCTGCGCCAGTCGTACCGCTGGGGCACGCCTGCCCGCATCGAGGGTCCGTTCGAGCACCTCGACCGCATGCTCGGCAAGGCGGTCGTGACCGTCGAGGGCCGCGACGGCAACTACTTCGAGACCGACAAGGCGCTGTGCGTCGTTCCCGCCAAGGAGGACGAGGGGAAGGGCGCGCTGCTCGGGCTCATGATCGACGGCCTCGACAAGGCGCTCCTCGGCAAGAAGATGGGCGATACCGTCACCATCACCACCACGGGCTCGGCCGGCCACGAGCGCGAGGAACTCCGCGGCAAGAAGATCACGATCACTTTCGCAATCGGCGAGGCCGAGCGCATCACCCCCCGCACCGCCAAGGAACTAGCCGAGATGTTCGGGGTCGAGAACGAGGAGATCTTCCGCGAGCAGGTCAAGGACGCGCTCGAGCAGCGTCGCGACGGCGAACAGCGCCAGGCGATGCGTGAGCAGGTCGCCGAGCAGCTCGGCGCCAAGATCGACTTCCCGCTTCCGGCGAAGATCAGCGAGGCGCAGATCACCCGCACGCTCGAGCAGCAGCGCATGGAGCTCCTGTCGCGCGGCCTCGAGCCGGCGGCGGTCGAGAACCGACTCGCCGAGCTCCGCTCGAAGAGCGAGTCCGATGCTCGCATGCGCCTGAAGCTCTTCTTCATCATGGCCCGCCTTGCCGAGCACTTCGGCGTGCAGGTCACCGAGCAGGAGCTCAACGGCCGCATCGCGATGATGGCCGCGCAGCAAAACATGCGCCCCGAGCAGATGCGCGCCGAGATCGAGAAGTCGGGCCGCGGCGGCGAGCTCATCTCGTCGATCCGCGACGCGAAGGTCAGCGACCGCATCATCAGCCAGGCCAAGGTCACCGACATCCCCGCCGACGAGTGGAACAAGATCGTCGAGGCGAAGGCGAAGACGGCCTGATCCAGAGGTGTAACCCGCGGAGTCTGGAGGGATCGCACCCGCGTCCTTCAGGCTCCGCGCGCTTTTTCGGAACTCCCCGCCCGCGAGCCGATTGCTCCCCTCATGACCCCCGCCCTCGGCCTCTTCCAGAGCATCGGCGGCGCCCTGCTGGCGCTGGTGGTGATCGTCATCGTGGGTTGGTTCGCAATCTCGCGAATCCGCAGTTGGATGAAGGACAACGCCGAGGCGACGCAACCGTTCACCCTCGAGGACCTTCGCGCGCTGCACCGCGACGGCCAGTTGTCCGACCAGGAGTTCGAGCGCGCGAAGGAGATGATGATCGGCTCGGTCCGGCGTGCCCCGACCCTGAAGGAGCTCAAGGCGGCCCAGGCGAAGGAGCCGAAGGTTGCCCCACCGACCAAGCCGCTGGCTGACGCGCTGAAGGTGAAGCCCGTCCGACCCACCGCACTCGGAGGAAGTGCGGCCGACCGCGCGCCCGAAGCGCCGTCTCCTGAGCCGCCGCCTGCGGATGGGACCCAGCCGACTAGATCGCCTAAACGCCCCCCGCAACTCGGTTGAACCCCGATTTCCGCCCTCCTGCGGGGGTCTCCCCCGCCCGTACCCGAACTCGCGATAGATTTCCCCCGCGCCTTCCGCGCGACCTGATCGGCCTGAAGAACCATGAAGAAGTCCATTCGCAAGACCAAGCCCGCAGCGGCATCGTCGGCGCCCGTCAACCACGAGGAGTCCGATGCCGAGCGCACGAGAGACATCGTCAACGCCAACGGGCCCGTCCGGCGCGGTCCTGGCGGGAGCGGCGGAACGGGTCGCGGCGAGTCGGGTGAATTCGGCGGCGGCGGCGCGGGCGGAACTGGTTCGGGCGGAGGCGACGGCGGATTCCGCGGCAAGAAGATGACGACCTGCTCCTTCTGCGGAAAGACCTCGCGCGAGGTCGGCGCCATGGTCGAAGGTCCGGGCGATGTCTACATCTGCTCGAACTGCACCGACCTCTGCCAGAACATCTTCAAGCAGGAGAAGCGCCGCGTGGCAGCGGCGCGCCCGCTGTTCGCGACCATCCCCGCGCCGCGGCAGATCAAGGAGTTCCTCGACCAGTATGTGATCGGCCAGGACGCCGCCAAGCGCGCGCTTTCGGTCGCCGTGCACAACCACTACAAGCGACTGAGCGTGATCGAGGGCGACGAGAACTCGATCGAGATCGACAAGTCGAATGTCATGCTCATTGGGCCGACCGGCACCGGCAAGACGCTGCTCGCCAAGACGCTCGCACGCATCCTGAACGTTCCGTTCGCGATCGGCGACGCCACCACGCTCACCGAGGCAGGATATGTCGGCGAGGATGTGGAGAATCTGCTGCTCAAGTTGCTGCAGGCCGCCGACTACGACCTCGAGAACGCGCAGCGCGGCATCATCTACATCGACGAGATCGACAAGATCGGCAAGACCTCGCAGAATGTCTCAATCACGCGCGACGTGTCCGGCGAAGGCGTGCAGCAGTCGCTGCTCAAGATGCTCGAAGGCACGATCGCCAATGTCCCGCCGCAAGGAGGCCGCAAGCACCCTGAGCAGCAGTACATCCAGATGGACACGACCCACATCCTGTTCATCTGCGGCGGTTCGTTCGTCGGGCTCGAGGACATCATCCGCAAGCGCCTCGGCAAGCGCCGCATCGGCTTCGGGTCGGATATCCACGAGAACAAGCCCAAGGAGGAGAACTCGCGCTTCGTGCTGTCGCAGGTGCTCCCCGAGGATGTGCTCGAGTTCGGCATGATCCCCGAGCTCGTCGGCCGACT
>Ga0075471_10002224_pt1 | contig 12766 bp, 11 predicted proteins | sample DEB19_08_DNA_2_FD_74787 | JGI IMG/M metagenome (GOLD analysis project Ga0075471, IMG submission 74787) | Aqueous microbial communities from the Delaware River and Bay under freshwater to marine salinity gradient to study organic matter... | ecosystem: Environmental > Aquatic > Marine > Coastal ... | reverse complement strand
CGCGGATCGACCTGCGAGCGGTACGCCCTTGCGAGGTCATCATCCATGATGCCGCGCGCGCCGCCCGTGCATTCGGTGACATCCTCGCCCGTCAGCTCGACATGCACGCCCGCGAGGACGGTGCCCTCCGCGCGGTGGATCTCAAACGCCTGCTCGACCTCGGCGAGGATGTGTGCGAACTTGCGCGTCTTCACGCTCTTGCCTGCCCACGCGCCCGAAGCGGGCACGACGCTCTCGGTGTTGCCGTGCATCGGATCGCAGATCCAGACGACGGAGAGTCCTGCCTCGCGCACCGCGCGAAGGAGCGGTGGCAGCGCGCGTCCAATCGCATGCGCGCCCAGCCGCGTGACCAGCGCGACGCGGCCGGGCTCGCCGGCGGGCGAGAGCGCGCGCACCGTGCGGAGCAGCGAGTCGGCTGTCATGTCGGGGCCTACCTTCACGCCAATGGGATTCTCGATGCCGCGGCAGAACTCGATGTGTGCGCCGTCGAGCGCGTTGGTGCGCTGCCCGATCCACGGCAGATGGGTGGACAGGTTGAACCAGCCCTCGCGCCGCGGGACCTGGCGGGTGAGCGCGGCCTCGTAGTCGAGCACGAGCAGTTCGTGACTGGTGTAGAAGTCGACGCGCTGCATCTGCGCGATCGTGCCGCCGGCGAGCGTCTCCATGAAACGGAGCGATTCGCCGATCGAGTCGACCATCCGCTGGTACTCCGCGGCGAGCGGCGAATGGCGGACGAAGGCGAGGTCCCAGTTCTCGGGGTGATGCAGATCGGCGAACCCGCCATCGACGAGCGCGCGGATGAAGTTGAGCGTGAGTGCGCTCCGCTCGTAGCCGCGTAGAAGGAGCCGAGGGTCGGGCGTGCGCGCCTCGCGCGAGAACTCGGGGCGGTTCACATTGTCGCCGCGGAAGCTCGGGAGCTCGACGCCGTCACGCACCTCGATGGGCGCACTGCGGGGCTTCGCGTACTGCCCGGCGAAGCGGCCGATCCGCGTGATGCGCTTGCGCGTACCGTGCACAAGCACCAGGCTCATCTGCAGGAGGATCTTGAGCTTGGCCGCGATCGCCGGGCTGGTGCAATCGGCAAAGCTCTCGGCGCAGTCGCCCCCCCAGAGAATGAAGCGCTCGCCGCGCGCAGCCTCTGCCAACTGCGACTTGAGCGCGCCGATCTCGTAGCTCGTGACGAGGGGCGGAAGCGCAGCGATCTCAGCCAGCGTGCGCTCAAGCTCCGCGCGGTCGGGATAGACCGGCTGCTGGACCGAGGGAAAGGTGCGCCAGGAATGAGGGGACCACATGAAAGGGTGAACGGAGTTGAACCTGGCGACGCCGACGAAGAAAGGAGAGAGCGGAGAGCAGACCGAGGAGAGAGGTTACGGCATCCGAATCTCCTCACTGCTTTCTACTCTCTCCTCTCTCGCATTTGGCCGCAATGCGGCCAAATGCGGGCGACAGGACTTGAACCTGCACGGGTTTTACCCCACGGGAACCTAAATCCCGTGCGTCTGCCAATTCCGCCACGCCCGCAGCGGGGAAGATTGTACGGAATCGCGCGATCCTGCCGATCCCCCCGTACGGACGGGTGTGCCCCGAGCGGGTGTGGCCCCATCCTGCGGTGCCGCCATGAAGAAAGCCCAACAACTCGCTGCCAACATCGTGCCCGTGCTGGCCAGGATCCTGCTGTGCCTGGCGTTCCTCCCGGCCGGTTGGCACCATGTCATGGACTACACCGAATTCCACGGCACGGACGCAGAGCGCCTGCGCGAGATCGGGGTCGGAAGCAACCTGACCCGTACCAAGAACGAGACACTGGTCACCATGGGCAGCCACGGCGAGACCATCGAACCCTCGGGCGATGCGTTTCCCGCCCGTTCACTGCACGAACTGACCCTGATCTTCGACGCGCGCGGCATGCCGCGACCACAGATCGCGGCGTGGATCGTGGGCGTGATCGAACTTGTCGGCGGAGGCCTCATCCTGGTCGGCCTCCTGAGCAGGGTCTGGGGCGTTGGAATCGCATTCTGGGCGATTGCGCTGTTCGGCCTCTCCGGTGGAATCCGGCTGAACTGGGGCGACCTCTGGGCGACAGGCGTTCCAGATCGTGCCAGCCTGTTCGGGCTGATCACGATCTCCACCCTCGCGCTCTTCATCGCCTGCACCGGTGCGGGCGCCTACAGCTTTGACGCGCTCATCTTCAAGAAGGGCGGCGGCGGTGGCGGCGGCGGCAAGGGCTGACTCGACGGGGGCTGACTCGACGGGGGCGGAGTCCGCTAGGCGGAATCCCCAGGACTAAATCCGTGGGTCTAAATCCGTGGGTCTAAATCCGTGGGTCTAAATCCGTGGGCCCGACTTTGAGGGTCGTTTCGGGTGGGAGCGAGGGGGACGGCTGACGCACGCGCGCATTCGCCGCGGTTCGGCTCGTACGATGCCGCGCATGGAGCAGGCGGCGCCGAGGCAGCGGACTCGTGGGCTGGTCCCGCGCGGCGCGAAGCGCAGCGTGGCGCTGTCGCTGCTCGTCCACGCTGGGATTGCCGCCCTCCTCTTTGGAACAGCCTGGGGTGTCGTGAGGGTTCGTCGCGAGGAGCCGCCCATCGTGCTCACCGCCGACTTCGACCGCCCCGCTCCTGCCGCCCCGCACGGCACCGGCTCGGAAGCCGAATCCCCCGCGCGCGAGGAAGACTCGTCGGCGGCGGATGCCGCGGCGCGCGCACTTTCCGAGCGGCTGCGGGCGCTCGAAGCTTCGAGCGCGGCAAACCCGGAACTTGACGCGCTCGCGCGCCGATTCGGCGCACTCTCGGCCTCGGGCGATGAAACCCCGGTCGCGACCACCCGCATCGGCGCGAGCTTCGCCGGACTCGTCTCGGGAAGCGCCACGAAGGTCGCGTATGTCGTCGACGCGTCCGGCTCGATGATCGGGAGCTTCAGCGCCATCGTCGACGAGGTCGAGCGCTCGCTCTCGCGCCTCGAGCCGACGCAGCAGTTCACCGTCGTGTGCTTCCGCAAGGACGGCGCGACGCCGTTGAACGGCGATCCCGCGCTTCGCCCCGCGAGCAAGGCCGCGCGCGCCGACGCCGTGCGCTGGCTGCGAGAGCGAGTGATCCCAGCGGGGCGATCGAGTCCGCTCGAGGCGCTCTCGCTCGCACTCCGCTCGGGCGCCGACTGTGTGTTCCTGCTGTCGACCACCGTCACAGGTGCCGGCAGCCACGAGCTCGACCGAGCGTCGATGCTGGCGCTCGTCGACCGCCTGAATCCGCGCGACCCCCACAGCGGGCGACGGCGCGCGACCATCCAGTGCATCCAGTTCCTCGAACCCGACCCGGGCGCCACGCTCGAGGCGCTCGCCGCCGAGCACTTCGGCGACGGCGGGTACAAGTTCATACCTCGCAGCGCGACCACGCTCGACTCCTCTCCGCAACCGTAACCTCCTCGAACCAACATGAACGGCAGCATCTTCTTCTACTCGTTGAATGGCGACGGCTCGCTCGAATGGATCGGCAGCGCGATGATCTGGCTGCTGCTGGTCATGTCGGTGGCGAATGTGGTGCTGATCGCGCTCTCGGCCGCTGCGAACGCGCGCAAGGGCGTGCTACCTGTGGGATCGCCCGCAGCGCTGCGCGAACTGCTTGCAGCCGGGCGCTACAAGGACGCGGTCGAGCGCGCGACGCGCGGCGAAGACGACTTTTCGCGCCTGCTCGCGCGCGCGTTCGGACACGCTGCGGGCGGCGCCGAGGCGATGGCGCGCGCTGCCGAGCAAGGCGCGGATGAGCTTCTCGCCGCGCGGCTGCGCGGGCTCGAGCGGCTGAATGTGCTCGGCCAGGTCGCGCCCATGATCGGCCTGTTCGGCACCGTGTACGGCATGATCGTGGCGTTCCAGACGATCGCGACGACGGGAGGAGCCGCAGATCCCGTGCTGCTCGCGGGCGGCATCGGCACGGCGCTGGTGACCACCTTCTGGGGACTGCTGATCGCGATTCCCGCGACGAGCGCGTACGCGATGCTCCGGAACCGCGCGATCGCGACCTCGGATGAGGCGCTCGCCGAGGCCGACGAGCTCATCGCGATCTTCCGCCCACGCGAGGATGCGGCGAAGACCTGAATGCCTCGCACGCGAACCCGCTATCCCGCTGCAGAAATCGAGGCGAACCTCACGCCGATGATCGATGTGTCGTTCCTCCTGATCGTGTTCTTCGTGCTGGTGACGAGGATTACCGACGCAGAGCAGGCACCGATGGCGCTGCCCGAGGTTCGTGCGGGTTCGGCCGCGCGCGCCGAGGACGATGCGCGCGTGATCGTGAATGTCCTGCCCGCGCCCGCCGGCGCGACGGGCGGGTACGCGGTGGGCGCGACGGTGTTCGATGCGTCGGCCGACGGCGTCGCCCGGCTGGCCGGGTTCCTGTCCGACGGATACCGCAGGAATCCCCGGCTTGCGGTGCACCTGCGCGCCGACCGTGCCACGAGATACGAGTGGGTCGAGCCGGCGATGCGCGCCGCGACGACGGCCGCGAGGCTCGCGGGCCGCGGCGCGCTCCCGCGGCTCGACCTCGTGGTCGCGGAGGAGGCGCGCGATGCGCCGTGACCTGCGCGGCATCGCCGAGCGCACGCGCTTCGCGTTGTCGATCACGCCGATGATCGACGTGGTGTTCCTTCTCCTCGTGTACTTCCTGCTGACGAGCGGATTCGTGTCGCGCGAGCGGCTGCTCCGAACCGAGCAGGCGCCGCAGGGCATCGAGCGAGCCGCCGACGCGATGACGCTCGAGGCCGAACCGCTGGTGATCGCGCTCGCACGCGGTGACGACGGCGTCCGCATCACGCTCCCCGAGGGAATCGCGCCCGTGCGTGACGCTTCGGCGCTCGAGGTCGCGCTGCGCGATGTCCTGCTTTCGCCCGCTTCGCCACGCGGAATGTTCGCCGCCGACCATCCCGTTCGTCTCGCGCCAGCGCCTGATGTCGCGTGGGCCGATGTCGTGCGCGCGTTCCACGCGGTCACGCGCGCGGGGTACCGTTCGATCGCGTTTGGAGGCGGACGATGACACCGAGGCTGATCGCCCTGCTCTCGATGCTCGCGCTGCAATGCGTCGCCGGCGATGCGCGCGCCCAGGCGGTCGACGCGTCGCTCGCGCGCGCGTTCCGCGAGTTGCGTGCGGCGGAGATGCGCGACGATGGTGCTGCGGTGGCCGCCGCAGAGGCGCTCGCGCCGGGAAGCGACACGGCCGAGCGCGCCGCGATCACGCGGGCGGCCATCGACCTGCGGGCGAAGGCGCGTACCGGTCCGGAGGCGCGTGCCGCCGAGGACTCGCTCGCGGCGCGCCGCGTTGCGCTTGCGCGCGCGATCGAGGCGCGTGCGCCCGACGCGGCGCGCGAGCTCATGCTTGAAGCGGCGGAGGACCTCCTGCTGCGCCGGATCGCGGTCGATGGCGTGGACGCGATGGTCGCGGTCGGGCTGCCGACCAAGGCCGAGTGCTCGGGGCTGCGCGACGCGCTCGCTCGCATCGACGAGCTCCTTCGGTCAGGCCTGCTGCGCGACACGCTCGGCGCGGCGGCGGCGCTTGCGACCGATCCCTGCGCGTTCCGGGCGAACTTCCTCGCTGGTCTTGCCGCGTCGATGCGCGCCGACCTCGAGGCATGCGAGGGTCGCGATCCGTCGGCCGCTCGCGCGACGGCCGCCGGGCTCCTCGCGAACGCCGCGCGCAGCGAGTTGCCCGCGCCCGCGGAGATCACCACGATCCTGTCGCTTGCCCGCGCGCGCGCGTCAACGGACGCCGGCGCGCGCGCGGCGCTGCTTGCCGACGCCGCAAGGTCCGCCGATCCCGTCCGCGCGTTCATGGCGCGCGTCGAGCAGTGGCGAGACCACCCCGCGCGACCTGAGTTTCCCCAGGCTCCCGCGGGACTCGACATCCTCGCCGTCACCGCGGAACTGAGGCAGCGCGACCCCGCGGAGATCCCCTCGGCGGTCGAGCGTGCGTTCCGCAGTGCCGCCGCCACCGGCGGACCTGCGCGCACGCAGCGACTCGCGGCGGCGCTCGCGGCACGCCTCGATGACCGCACGCGCGCGGCTGCACGCACGGCCGACGCATCGCCTGCGCTGGTCGCGCTTGCCGCACTTTCAGTCGAGGACCGCGTCTTCATGCGCAGCCGGCTCGACACGCTCATGGAGGCAGCCAAGGATCCTGCGATCACGCCGTGGCTCGCGGTGCCGCTTGCGCGAGAGCTTCAGGCAGCGGACCGCCCCATCGACGCGACGCGGATGCTGGTCGCCTTCGTCGAGCGGATCGCACCCGCCGACGGCGCAGGAGGCGACGCGCGCGAGGCGCTCGACATCGCGCTCGAGCTCGCGCATGCCGCGGCGCGCACCAGCGCAAGCGGCGAGGTGCTGCTCGACCGCGTGCTCGAGGTCGCCGCTCTAGCATCCCGAGAGGATCCGCGGCGCACCGCGTGGCTGCTCGAGCGCGTCGACCTCGCGATCTTCCCGACCTGGACGCTGGCGAACGCCGATCGCGCCGCGCAGCTCCTGCTCTCGGTGCCCAACGATGGCTCCACCCGACCCGCCCGCGAACTCCGCGCCGCCGAGATCGACGGCCTTCGCGCAGGCAAGGGATCCGATGCAGCGCTCGCTGCCGCACGCAAGGCCGAGCTGCTCGGAGCGCTGCTCCCCCGCGGCGAAACCGAGCTCCTCGCGCGCGCCGAGACGCTGCGTGCCGAGATGCTGCTGGCGGCAGCGCGCGAAGCGGAGGCGCTCGCCTGCGCGTCGCTTGCGCTGCGCGAGCGCGGGACGAGCGATCGCACCGCGCTGCGTGCCGCGGGGGCGTGGCTTCGCGCGGCGATCGCGGAGGACGATCCCATCGCTCCGCCCGCGGAGCTCTTGACGCGTGCCGCGCTGCTGCCCGCCTTCACCGAGCAGCTCGTTCCGCAGCTCGCGGCACTGGCGGCTTCCATAGAGGAATCGCTGCTGCGGGGCGACGCGGCGATGGCCAGGAAGGCAGCCGAGGAACGCCTTGCGCCACTCGTCCGCATCGCCGAGGCGTCGCCCTCGGCGGCGAGCGCCGTCGTGGCCCGCGCGTCGGTGCTTGCCGAGCTGGCCGCCGGAAACGCAGCAGAGGCGCTCACGCGCGCAGACCGCGCGACCAAGCGCTGGCCAAGCGACCGCGGGCTCCTCTGGCTGCGCGCCGAAAGCTGCCGCGCGCAGGGAGCCGACGATCCGATGCGCGCGCGCGCCTTCGCGTACTTCCGCGAGCTTTCCCCCCTTGCCTCGAAATCCCGCGATGAATACTGGTGGCGCGCGCAGCTTGCCCAGCTCGAGATGCTGGCCGATGATGCCGCGCAGCGCGAGCAGGTGCTTGCGCGCGTGAACCGGTTGGCGGCGCTCGACCAGGCGATGGGAAGCCCGCTGCTTGCCCGGCGATTCGAGCAGCTGCGCGCCCGCTGCGCGGCTGCGGCCGACGGAGCCAGACGATGAGCGACGCACATCGCCCGAACGGGCAGACAACCTCCGAGGAACGCGCGCGCATCGACCGCTTCGAGGCCGCGTACAACCGCATCGACCGCGAGCTCCAGCGCCTGCTCGACGAGCCACGAGAAGGCCGCCGCCGCGGTTTCGCCGCATGCGTGCGGCAGATCGCCGCGGAGCGCCGACATTTCGCGAGGCACCTCGACTTCCTGCTCGAGACAGGCGAACTGCGCAACGCGCTCGTGCACAACCGGCTTGGCGCCTCGGAGTACATCGCGGTGCCGACGATGGCGACCGTCGAGCAGCTCGAGACGATCGACGAGGAGCTGCGCAGGCCGCTGGCCCTGCGTGGTTTCGCGGCGAAGGAGGTGATCTCGGTGAGCGTCGACGACCGGGTCGGCCATGTGCTCGCGCTGGTCAAGCAGAAGGGCTATGTCCGGTTTCCCGTGCGCCGCGACGGCCGCGTGATTGCGCTGCTGACGGCGTCGGGCGTGGTGCGCTGGATCGCGTCACATGACATCGACGCCTGTGCGCTGCCTGCGATCGCACGCGGTGCGCGTGGCGGCACGGGCCCGCTCGACGAGACGGTGCGGCTCTCGGACGGCGAGCGCATCATCTGCACGATCGCGTCGGTCTCGGTGGGCGAGGTGCTCGCGCGCGACCACCGCAAGGACGAGTTCGCCATCGTCGCGCGCGACGCGACGGTCGAGGAGGCGCTCTCGCTGTGGACGCGCAATCCGCGCCTCGAGGCCGTGATCATCACCGAGCGCGGCCGTGCCGAGGACGCGCCGCTCGGGATCGCCACCGCCACCGACCTCATCAAGCTGCTCGAGCAGCGCGGCTGAGCGACCGTCAGCCGCCGAAACGGCTGCGGATCCTGTCCCGCAGGTCGTCGAGCTTCGCGAGCTTGTCGCGCTTTCCGTCGTCAAACAGCGGCAATTGCCCCGCGTGCTCGGTCACGCGGCTCGCGGCGAACCCGCACAGCCGCACCGATCTCCATTCGCGGCGCGCGAACTCACCGAGCAGCTCGCGCGCTACCTCGCGCAGCTCGTGGGTGTGGTCGGTGGGCGAGTCGAGCGTGCGCGCGTGCGTGTGCGTCGCGAAGTCGCGGAAGCGGATCTTGATCGCGACGGTCTGCGCGTAGAGCCCCTTCGCGCGCAGCCGCCGCCCGACCTCGTCGGCCTGCACGAGCAGCTTCGCCTCGATCTCCTGCACCGACTCGATGTCCTGTGCGAAGGTCTCCTCCTCGCCCACCGACTTGGCGGCGCGGTCGACCTCGACCTCGCGGTCGTCGATGCCGTGGCTCAGCCGGAACCACGCGCGGCCCGCGTCGCCGAAGTCGAGCGCGAGCTGGCGCTCGCCCGCGCGCTGCAGGTCGCCGAAGGTCGCGTATCCGCGCGCGCGCAGCTGCCCGGCCGCCACCGGGCCGACGCCCCACATCCGCTCGACCGCGAGCGGCGCGAGTGTCTCGGCGATCGTCGCCGCGTCGAACTCGACGAGCGCGTCGGGCTTGCGGAGGTCGCTCGCGATCTTCGCGCAGAACTTGTTGGGCGCGATGCCGACCGAGCAGGTGAGCGCGAGCTCGGACCTCACCGCCGCACGGATCTCCTCGCCGATCCGGCGCGCCGTGCCGAACAGCGCGAGCGATGCCGTGACATCGATGAACGCCTCATCGAGCGCGAGTGGCTCGATCTCGGGCGAGTATCTCCCGAAGATCGCGCGGATCGCCTGCGAGGCCGCGGTGTACTTCGCGAAGTTGGGCTTCACCACCGCGGCCTGCGGGCACAGGCGCATCGCCTGCGACATGGGCATCGCGCTGCGGCAGCCGAACTTCCTGGCCTCGTAGCTCGCCGCGCACACGACGCCGCGGCCCTCGCGCCCGCCGACGAGCACGGGGCGCCCGCGCAACGCGGGATCATCGCGCTGCTCGACCGACGCGTAGAACGCGTCCATGTCGACATGCAGGATGACGCGCGCGCCCGCCATCGCTCACCGCGCCGAATCGGTCGCGGAATCCCAGAAGTAGAGCGACTGCGGATCGGGCTTCGCGCCGATCTTCCCGAGCTCCGCGAGCTGGTTCACGAGCTCGTCCCAGCGCGCGAACAGCATGCCGCCGAGGCCGAGGCGCTTGGTGTCCTCGGTCACGATCAGCGGACGCTGGACCTCGCAGACCTTGTCCATCATCTCGGGCGACATCGCGGGATTCATGCGCGCCATCGCGAGGTTCGTGGCCTTCGGGTCGTTGATGTACGCGCGCCAGCCGAACGACGACGCCTTCACGAGGCGCGCGCACAGGTCGCGGTTCTTCTCGAAGTACGCGCGGGTGGTGACGACGACGGTGTTGTACGGGTTGAATCCCTCGTCTGCGATCAGGAAGACGCGCGTCTTCACGCCCTGCACCGCCAGCGCCGTCGGCTCGCTGGGCACGAAGCACTGCGAGACGAGCGCGGGGTTCGACGCGAACTGCGCGTTGTTGCCCGTGTACGGCACGGTCTTCCGCGCGCCGCCCGGGAAGCGCTTGCGCAGCCAGTCGTAGTCGGCGAGGCCCTCGGAGATGGCGAACGACGCGTCGGATTCCCACGCGTCCTTCAGCGACGCGTAGGGCGAGGATTCGTGCACCATCACGCCCATCGGGTTGGTCTGGTAGACGGCGAAGAGCGCGATGAGGTCGCCGCCCTTCGCATTGAGCTCGACGAGCTGCGTGGCCGCGATGGTCGCGAACTCGACCTTGCCTGACGCGACGAGCTGCGGCGCGGGGATGTCGGCGCTGCCCTGCATGACCTCGACCTCGAGCCCCTCCGCCTTGTAGAGACCGAGGTCGCGCGCGGCGAAGAAGCCGCCGAACTCGGGCTCCGCGACCCAATTGAGCTGAAGCTTGACGGCGGTCGGCGCGGCCGCGGCGCCCTCGCCCGCGCCTGCGCCGGGCGCTGCGGCTGGTCCCTTGTCACAACCCGCTGCGAGCGCAAGGCTGGCGAGCGAGACGACGAGCGCGAGGGCGTTGCGGGTTTCCATGCGGCAGAGTGTAAGGTACGGACCGCCCATGCTGCGTCCACCGCCCAGCGCCTGCTCGATCGAACTCACGGCGGTGACGCGCGAGTTCGACATGGTCGCTGCAGTCGCGCCGGTCACGGCGACGCTCGCGAAAGGCTCGTTCACTGCGCTGGTCGGGCCGTCTGGCTGCGGCAAGACCACGCTCCTCCGCCTGATCGGCGGGCTCGACGCACCCAGCACCGGCCGAGTGGCGCGCGGCATCGGCCCCGTCGGGTTCTGCTTCCAGGAGCCGCGGCTGCTGGCGTGGCGGACGGTGCTCGAGAATGTCGCGCTGCCGCTCGAGCTCGCGGGCAGGGACCGCGCGCACTGCCTCGACTGCGCGCGCAGGACGCTCGAGCTCGTGCAGCTCTCCGACGCCGCGCGGCGGTTCCCCCACCAGCTCTCGGGCGGCATGAAGATGCGGGCGTCGCTCGCGCGCGCGCTGGTCGCGCGTCCCGCGCTCGTCCTGCTCGACGAGCCGTTCGGTGCGCTCGATGAGGTGACGCGCCACGAGCTCGATTCCGAGCTGCGCGCGCTGTGGGAGCAGGAGCGGTTCACGGCCGTGCTGGTGACGCACTCGATGCCCGAGGCCGCGTATCTCGCCGAGCGCGTGCTCGTCTTCTCGCCGCGCCCGGCGCGCGTGGTGGCCGACCTCGCGACGCCGTCGATCGCGCGCGACGCATCGGCGTGGACCAGCGACGCGCTCGGCGCATGCGTGCGCGAGGCGAGCACCGCGATGCTGCACGCGATCGAGGAGGCGCGGCGATGACGCGGCGCCAGTCATCCCGTGGGCGCGCAATGCTCGCGTCGATCGTCGGGCCAATCGCCGTGGTCGTCATCGCCGTGGCCGCGTGGGCGCTGCTGAAGCAAGCCCTCGGCATCAAGGACTACCTGCTGCCTTCGCCGGTGGGCGTCCTGCGCGCATTCACCGACGATCCGTGGACCTTCCTGAACGGCATGCGCGAGACGGCGACCAGCGCTGCGATCGGCTTCGCGATCGCAGCCGCCGGCGGCGTGCTCATCGGCAGCCTCCTCTCGATCTCGCGCACCGTCGAGCGCAGCGTGTATCCGATCACGCTGCTCTTCCAGATGGTGCCGCTGGTCGCGATCGCGCCGCTCCTCGCCATCTGGTTCGGCCTTGGCCGCCCCGCCGTGGTCGCGAGCACGGCGATCGTCGCGATCTTTCCCGTGATCGCCAACACGCTCGCAGGCCTGCGCGCGCGCGATCCTGGGCTCGACGAGCTCTTCGAAGTCCTCGGCGCCGGGCGCCTCACCACCTGGTGGAGGCTCGCCCTGCCGTCGGCCGTGCCGTCGATCGTCACGGGCCTGCGCATCGCGTCGGGCCTCGCGGCGATCGGCACGATCACCGGCGAGTTCCTCGCGGCCGAAGGAGGCGAGCGCACGCCGCTCGGGCTCCTGATCATGACCGCGATGCGGAACTTCGCGGCAGACCGCGTGTTCGTGGCCGTGGTGCTCGCTGCCGGCGTCGGCTTCCTGCTGTTCGGCACGGTGAGCATCGCGAGCCGCCTGCTGCTCGCGCGCTGGATGCGCTAGATCCGGAATCCCGCGAGCGTGCTGCGGATCTGCCCGACCTGATCGCTCGTCTCGCTTGCCGCCGACGCGAGCTCCTCGCTGGCCGCTGCATTGCCTTGCGTTCCCTGGTCGATTTCCTGCACGCTGCCCGAGACCTGACGGATGGCGTCGGTCTGGTCGCGGCTTGCCTGCGAGATCTCGCCGAGCAGCTCCGCGACCTCGCGCGATCCGCCGAGGATCCGATCGAACACACCCTCGACCTCGCCCACGAGCTGGACGCCCGACGACGCGCGCGCGCCCGATTCGTCGATCAGCGCGGCGGTGTCGCGCGCGGCCTCGGCCGAGCGCATGGCCAGGCTGCGGACCTCCTGCGCGACGACCGCGAACCCGCGGCCCGCATCGCCCGCGCGCGCGGCCTCGACGGCCGCGTTCAGCGCGAGCAGGTTGGTCTGGAACGCGATCTCGTCGATCACGCGGATGATGCTCGCGATGCGGTCGCTCGAGGTGCGGATGCCGTCCATCGCCGTCACGAGTTCCTTCATGCGCGCGCTGCCGACATCGGCGTCGCCGCGCGCGCGCGCGGCGAGTCCCGCGGCATTGCCCGAGTTCTGCGCGGTCTTCTCGACCATCGCGGCAAGCTCCTGGATGCTGGCGGACACCTGCTGAAGCGCGGCGGCCTGCTGGCTCGCGTCGTTCGCGATGGTGCGGCTCGTCTCGTTGATCCTCGCAGCGCCACCTGCGAGCTCCTGCGCCTGCGTGCGCACG
>Ga0075471_10002223_pt1 | contig 12767 bp, 15 predicted proteins | sample DEB19_08_DNA_2_FD_74787 | JGI IMG/M metagenome (GOLD analysis project Ga0075471, IMG submission 74787) | Aqueous microbial communities from the Delaware River and Bay under freshwater to marine salinity gradient to study organic matter... | ecosystem: Environmental > Aquatic > Marine > Coastal ... | reverse complement strand
CACCGACAACGACTACTGCGACTCCTGCGAGGAGGATCGTGGATGTTGCGACTATAGGCGGTGCGACGTAGAGGATTGGCTAGAGAACCTCTACTGGGATGATGAGGATGAGTGCCGTTATTGCGACACTCACTACCACATGATTCAGAGTGAGCGTGAGGAGGAGGACGACGAAGAGGATGAATACAGTCGTCAGGTCATTCAGTCGTATTCGTATCGTCCGACACCCATCTTCCGACTCGTCAATTCGGATGATGAGGTGCTCACGTGGTCGGGACGCAATCGTCTCTACGACGCTCAGCCGTACCTCGGCTTTGAGTTGGAGACGAATTGTCGTGCCGATTGGAGCGACAAGCGTCGCCTCAATCAGGAAGGTGCGACCTACCTGTTGGAGCAACATGAGTCCGACTATCTGTATGTCAAGGAGGACGGCAGTATCTCTGGCTTTGAGATTGTGTCTCATCCGACGACGGTTGATGCTCACCGCCGTCTGATCAAGCCCGAAGTATTGCGTACGCTCGCCAACGAGTACATGCAATCCTCGTGGACATCCGTGGATGGTACTGGTGCTGGTCTCCACGTTCACATTTCCAAGCGTGCTTTCGCCAAGCCGTCTCACATTCAGCGTTTCCAGATGTTCCACTATGTGAATAGCGAGATCATCAAGAAGTTCGCTGGTCGTGACTCACGACGCTGGGCTACGTTTGAGAAGCCCGAAAGCGAGCGTCTCATTGACCTGTCGCGCGGAATGTCGCAGTACAATCGCTACTCGGCGATGAACTTTCAGAACTCTGCGACGATTGAGTTGCGGTACTTCCGTGGTTCACTCCAAGCCCACACCCTGATCGGCGTGTTGGAATTCGTCCACTCGGTGTGGCGATACACGCAAATCATTCACGCCAAGGAAGTTGCTGACGGTGGATGCCAATGGCATCGCTACCGCAACTGGCTTGCGGACGAGAACTCGTCCCTCGGTTACACCAATCTGCTCCCGCTTATGGATAAGCGTGGAGTCTGACAACAACAACAACAACAACAACAACAAAGGAACAATCAATCATGTGTTTACTCATTCTTGCTAAGGGCGGTTCTACACCTTCCAAGAAGTCGCTTCGTATTGCGGCTCGCAACAATCCTGATGGTTTTGGTTTCGCCATCATCGGGACAGACAACCGTATCCATCGTTTCCGCTCAATGGACATTGAAGAAACCATCACGGCTTTCTTTGAGGCTCGCAAGCGGTTCCCGAAAGGACACGCCATCTTCCATCTGCGTATCACAACGCACGGTGCTACCAACATTGACAACTGCCATCCGTTCGTCATCAACGACGATGTTGTGATGGGTCACAACGGCATGCTCCCCATCAAGGAGGAGAACGGTCGTAGTGACACTCGCATCTTCGCCGAAGACTGGTTGCCTGAGATCGGTATGAAAGATCTGTTGGATGACCCCGAAGGTGTGGAAGAGTTGGAGAAGTTCATCGGCTATTCCAAGTTGGCGTTCCTCAACGTCGGCGACGAATTGGAGAAGCCGTTCTACATCATCAACGAGGAACTCGGTCATTGGAAAGATGGTGTGTGGTACAGCAACTCCTCCTACAAGGAGTCGTTGTATCTGCCATCCAACTACAAGCCGTACACGGGCATCTACTCGTCTGGTTGGACTCCGCCCAACTACGACGACGACGAGATCGGTTCCACCATTGAGCCTGATTACCGCAACTACGACACGGTGAGTGGTCGCTGGTCGTCTCGTGATACTGCGTTCTGCAACGAGCGTCACATGTGGCTTCCTGCTTACGAATGCGAGGACTACGATGTCGTGGAGTGGGAGTGCGGTGAGTGCGGTGACAGAACGATCTACGATCTGATTCAGGAGGAACCGTGGGACTGTCCGAAATGCCAGGTGTGCTACTACTGTTCGCTGGACAGAGGATGGTGTACCTGCACCGAAGATTGGGATGATGCGACGTTGTTCGGAGGTGATTTCTGATGAGCATGACTGACCCCACTCAGTACAACAGTGCTATTGAGGAAGCGTTCCTCATTGCGAGCCGTAGGCTTCGCCAAGCATTGACTGCTCTTCAGGCAACAGTTGATCGCCTGAATGAAATGGGTGCTGACCCGAACGACGAATGGTGGCAGGAGGTGGACGTCCTGTTTGAGGACGCCACCATCATTGACCCTCGCGGTAAGACACACAAGTACGAACTCTGTACGACAGTCGCAACCAAGTTTGAGATACGTGTTCCACACGCACTCAATCTTGCCAATCATCTGAACAACGAGATGGTTCATGCGGCCCTAATGCGTTACGTGCTTGATCTTCCCGACGACCGTGACCCGATGGCGTCAATCCCCGAGGCAACGCTCAACGTCGCAGGACACAGCATTCAGATCCTGAACGTCAATCCACGCCCCATCGTCAGCCGCCACGCTCAGACCGCTAACCCGTTCTGATGACAGACAACAATGTACAATCTCAACGTCACTACACGAAAGGAGAAATCAAATGAACAAAGTGACATCGGTTGAATTCACTATCGCAGAACTGGAGGCTCTCTCCAAGACTGTCGGTATCGCATTGGACAACATCGGTTCCAAGGTGGACAAGTTCCCTCCGTCCACCGAAATGGGTCGTGTTGCCCGACAAGACAGAGCACTTCTTGGAAGTGTTCGTTCCATCATCTCGGAAGCGTTGATGGAGTCCTACAACGACGAAGGCGACTGGTCTTGAGTCGCACTCCCAAAGGTGTGAAGTGGGTATGCCCCAAGTGTAATGCTTGGGTCATAACCCACCTTCCACTCACAGCAGATCCCGTCTGCAACAAACACGCAGGCGGTTACACCAAAATGACCAAACAGAAAGGCAACGACAATGAATGAGGAAATCAAGACAATGTGGGTGAACGCTCTGCGTTCTGGTGGATACAAGCAGGGAGGTGATGTGCTTCACTATCAAGACGATTCGGGAGAGCAACGGTTCTGCTGTCTTGGTGTGTTGTGCGATCTTGCCTACGCCCACAATGTCGTCAAGCGTGAGGAAGGCGACGAACTGAGTGCCTACAGGCAGGGCATCTCGGATGCTCGGGGATGGAAAGTGTTCCACTACGGTTGGGGTGGTTCGGTGGTTGACCTACCGCACGAGGTGGTGGAGTGGGCTGGACTGCCGTCGTGTGGAGAGGACAACCCCGACGACACGTACTTCAACGAAGGTGATCCGTTCCTGACCTCGCCGATGTTTCGTTCACCTCGCCACATCTCGTACTTCAACGATTCGGGACACGATTTCAATACCATTGCGGATTTGATTGAAGCCCAGTTGTAGTTGATACGGTCGTATCATCTAGGAGTCGCCCACCACGGAAACGTGGTGGGCTATTCCTGTTTCTACGTGCCTGTCCACGTATACTTTGTCAATCGTTGACAAACACACGGTGTCTCGTGAGCAACCGTTGACAAAGCCAGCAATAGACTTTCCGACAGGGGAGGAAACAGATAACCACAAGTGACACCACAGGGTGTCACTTGTGGTTCTAGCAACGACAAGAAAGGTAGATCATGGGTAGGAAACCCAAAGAATACAACTGTCCAAATCCAGAGCACCCTCAAGACTGTCTCTGCGATGTCGTCGTCAAAGAGACGACCCCCATCGCAAACATGGACTTCGGGAACGACTCTTGGTTTGCCAAGGAAATCATCCAGCATCTCGGACTGTCGTCGCCTTGGGACGACGAGAAGATGCTCCGCTTCCTGTCAGCACAGGTTCTCTTCTACGAAGAGGTGCTGATCGGCTTACGGAAGGCTCGCCTTTCGGATCTTGAGGCAGAGCGACGCAAGAGCGAACGCAAGACCCTGCTAGACCCAGCGCAAATGCGTGAGGTTCAGGAGATGTTCGTTGACGGGGCTACGTCCACGTCGGTTCGCATTCACCTCATGAGCAAATACGGGATTGACATGACACCCAGTTATGCTTCCCACCTACGACGACGCACCATTGAGATGGTGGAAGGGACAGAGTAATGAGAGTTGAACACCGAGAGCACGGAATCGACGTGTATGTACGTCAGTCGTGGATCAACGACGCTTTGATGTGTGGGGAACGGGGTCGCCAAGCGATCCTGCGTCCCGAATGGTCAATGCCGAACGATGCCACGATCATGGGTACTGCGGTTCACGCAGGCATTGAGGCGAACCTCACACGCACCAACACTCCTGCGAGACTGGTCGGCTTGGAGGCTCTCCATGATCTGATGGAGCAGTCGTTCAAGCGAACGAAGTTCAGCGACGATGAGATGATCGGGTACGTGATGGACATGTGCGACGAGTGGGAGGCGAACATCAAACCCCACCTGGGCAAGGTGCTATACACCGAAAAGGAATTTCATTTCCAACTGGATCAATTTCAGATCGGAGATACCCCCATCACGGTGTACGGCAAAGGTACAATTGACTGCGTGACCGAGACAGGATTGTGGGATTGGAAGACTGCGAGTCGCAAGTACAACGCTCGCGAAAAGCAGTCGCAGGCTGTTCAGCCAACCATGTACACAGCCGCCTCTGTCGCACAAGGATGGCACGAGTATCCCGTCACGTTCAACTACGGCGTGATGGTTCGTGGAGGCAAATCACAGATCGTCAGCGTTCATCGCAACGAGAGCCACACCGAATGGCTCAGAGAGATGGTGCGTCCGCTCGTGCGGACAGCCATCTCAATCGGTACTGACGACTCATGGACAAAGAACGACACACACTTCCTGTGTAGTGAAACGTGGTGTCCGTGGTGGTCAATCTGCAAGGGAAGCAAACTGTCCCCCGTGGACATCACACCAAAGGAACAATCATGATTAGCAAGGACCAGTCCATCGTTACGCAGGTCGCCGCAAAGATTGCGAGCGAACTGACGAACACCACCGCCATCCCCGAGCGTACGCCCGAGGCTGTTCAGTCGCTGTACCTCAGTCACTACGACTTCGTGTGCGAGATCCTGAACAACACCCACGGCTTCAACGCACAGCACGGCGAGGCTCTGCTCCAGCAGGCTTTCCCCAATTCGGAAGTCACCAGCATCAACGGCGAACAGCCGTCCACCACCATCACGTCCGCCCCTGCCATCGGTAGCGGAGAGATCGTGATCGCTGGCAAGCAACACGGTGACATCCCCAAGTGGCTTGTCGTCGCCGCAAAGAAGGCTGGCGTGACCCGAGTGTGGGACAACCGTGACACCGCTGTCGGCACTCGTCGCCCGTGGTTCAAGCAGGCTGACGTGTCCGACGGACAGGAAGCAGTTGCGTTCTGGCCTCCCCGAGGTGCTGCGTGACGGACAAATCAGCACTTGCCCTCAAGTGGGAAGCGTTGATGGCGGGGGGCGAAAGCCCCCCGTCTTCGTCTACAACAGAAACGAAAACGCATTCCTACTACCGTCCGCTTGAAGAAGCGGCACACGAGTTCGTACGTTGGGCACAGTCCCCACACGAACGCATCTACACGGGTTTCACCGATCTGGACAACGAGATGCGTGGCATCGCCTCTGGCGAGATGTGTCTCGTCATCGGCTACAGCCACAGCGGTAAGACCCTCACCCTGTTGGAGATGCTGAAAGCGAACCATAACAAGAACGTCGTGTACTTCGTCCCTGACGAACCACGCACACTTGTGCTCATCAAGTTGGCTTGCGTCACGCACGGCGTGAATGCGATAGACTTGGAGCGTATGGTTGCCGCCGATGAACCCGAAGCGATTGATCTGCTGAAGCAGACAGCGAACGAGTTCTTCCCGACGCTGGCAGTATTTGACCAACCTCTGTCGTTGTCCGACATGGAACGTGCGATGGGCGAGGTGACTGACCTGTGGGGTCAGAAGCCCGACCTCGTGGTGTTTGACTATCTTGAGTTGCTTCAGGGTGGTGGAGAGGATGTGCCGTCAAAGGCGAACACTCTCAAGGCGTGGGGGCGACGACACGATGTGCCGTTGCTCGTACTCCATCAGACATCACGTTCATCGGGTGCTGACGGCAAGCGTCTCACGATCTCTTCGGGATCGTTCGGCGGTGAACAGCAGGCAACCCACATCGTCGGTGTGCGTCGTAAGCGGTTTGAGATTGAATCGCAGATTCGTGAACTTGAAGCCAAGTTGGACAAGTCCACCGCATCGGAACGCACGATGGAACAGTTGGACAGTCTGCGATACGAGGCACGTATCCACGCTCACACCCTGACCCTCAATCTGGTGAAGAACAAGCGTCCTGCTGGCAACCTGCTGGACGACATTGACTTTGAGATTGAGCAGGGCACGGGTCGTCTCACACGTCTGCGTGACGGCGAACTGCCGTCACAGTTCTATGAGGCGGTGCGTGGTGACTGACAACATCCTCAACGACTTCATCACCCTGTTCCGTGGACGTGGAGACTGCTACGGGGCGTGGGAAGGTGGATGCGTTCGGGAACCGTTGCGTGAAGCCACGTTCAAAGAACACCTATTCGGTGAAGCGTTCATCGGCGTATACCCATGCGTCCCGTTCAACGGCGAGACGATGTGTGTGTGGGGATGCTCCGACATTGACTACGACAACCCTGACCACGCATGGCTTCTACACGACGCCTTTGAAGCGGCAGGAGTTCACTCGTGGGTTGAACGCACACGCCGTGGCTACCACATCTGGGTGTTCACACCCGAACTCATCCAAGCCAAACACATGAGACGAATGTTTCTAGCGGCACATCAAGTCGCAGAACTTCCTGCCAAGGAAGTGAACCCGAAACAAGAGACACTCATGAAAGGTCAAGTCGGCAACTATGTGCGTCTCCCCTACCCCAACGATGGCACAGGGCGACGTGTCATGGTTACACGAGACCTACAGGCCATACCAGTAGACGAGTTCGTACGTGAAGCGTTCAACCGCTACACGTCGGCTGACACCATCATCCGACTCGCCGCCTACTACCGTCCGCCCGTGATCTCATACACGGCGACACCACCAACACATGACATGACAGAATCCGCGAGGCGACTCACGCCCTTAGGACGAACCATTTTCCGTGATGGCCCGTTAGAGGGGCGTGACAGGTCAACAACCCTGACACACCTCGCACACGAATGCCGTAAGGCAAACCTCAATCCCGAGGATGCCATGTCTATTTTGGAGGACGCTGATACAAGATGGGGAAAGTACATGATCAGGGGCGAAGCAGGCCGACTGGAACTGGAGAAGTTGCTGGTACGAGCGTACGGTCACACTCCATCTACATAGAAGGCAAACCGCACCCAAAGGAACGTCCACGAGCGACTACATCCAAAGCAGGCAAACCCTTCATGTACACACCGTCCAAAACGGTGGAAGCAGAGAAGGCTGTAGCCGCCGCATGGGATGGTCCCGTGTTCCACGGAGAAGTTGCCGTACACATCGTCGTAGACAAAGAAGGCACAGCAGTCATCGTTGAACGAATCGACATAGAAGGCAAGGCTTCCCTACGAGGCGACCTTGACAACTATGTGAAAACCGTCCTTGACGGGTTGAACGGTGTAGCATGGGCAGACGACTCACAGGTCGTCAAGATCGTGGCGATAAAAGCATGAGCAACTTCAAAGACCAAACATGGGCTAACCGTCTCGGCACAATGGGAGACACCGCAGAAAACGCCTTCCTGTCGGTGCACCCCTACGCTCACCGTGTCGGACTTAACCGCCCAGACTTTGACGTACGAGGAATGCTAGATCCCATGCGATATGCACCCGACTTCATGACCTCAACATTCATGTATGAGGTCATGGGATGCACATCACGTGGCGACGGCAAACTCAAAGTCAAGTTTGAGAAACTGTCAGCACTCGCAACATGGTCATGCATCGGACCAGTCCGCATCTGGGTGTGGGACTCAGGACGCAAACGCTACTGGGATGCCACCCTAGAAGACTGGACAAGAGCCTGCCACGCACACGGCGAAGTCGCGAGATTCCCCGACAACAACAAACCATACTTCGCCCTGCCCATAGCAAACTTCCCAGCGGAGCCGATCAAACATGATCTTCAACCCTGACATCTATGCGGCAGAACCGAAGAACGAAGCCGAATGGCTTCTGCAACTAGGCGACATCCCCTACGACACCAACACCGAACACATCAGTACGGTAATCAAAGCCGTAGAGTCCCTGTCGCCGCAATCCAAACTATGCATAGAGGCAATCTTCTACGAGCGAATCCCATACAGCAAACTGGGAGACAGACTCGGATGTAGCAAGCCTCACGCATGGAGGCTTGCACAGAAAGCAATGGAAGAACTACGCAAACAACTCATCAACAAACCATCAATCAACAAGAGGTACAAAATGTTCAACAATTGGAACGAAGCATGCTGGTCACAACTAGAAGAAGTGAACAGCGGAATCTGCATCATCACGAGTGATAACGGGCTGGATGCCCTTCAATCGCAACTGATCGTGTACGTAGACGAAAAGGGTGACATGTTCGCACCCGACATTCACGAACTGTTCTCATCCGTCGCCCTGTACGCCATCAGTCATCTGCGTGGCTACGACGTGACGTTGGACTCAATTCACGAATTGCTCTGCTCAAAACAGGCTGACTACGGTCACGACAACATTCTCGCATTCGGTGACATCGGCATCTGCGTCCGAATGTCCGACAAGATTGCTCGCATCAAAAACCTGCGAAATAAAAATGCGATGAACGAGTCACTTTTAGACTCTTGGATGGACTTGCTGGGCTATGCTGTTATTGGCCTGATGTTGCTGGCCAACACTTTCACCCTAGAACTGGAGATTCAATAATGAGCACCACCAAAGACATGATCAACGAAGGTGGGGACATCGCATTCCCCGACATTGCGGCACTCACCTTGGCAGTCGTACTGTGGATCACCTCGGGCAACGAGAAAGCGTTGAACGAGATCGGAAACATCGCAGACCAGATCAAGGAAAGGTTTCAGGGGAATGACTCCAGCGGAGATGAATGAACTAGAAAGACTCCTTGACAGATTGGAGCAATCCATCGTTGAGGCTGGCATGCCCAAGACGCATCTTCATAATGTGAGAGATCTTCGTGGTAAAACTTTGGTTCACTTCATGTTCAAGCCGATCAATAGAAGGAGAATCAAGTGAGCGACTTTGATGGGATTGATCCTCGTGACATTGAAGATCTCAAAGCGAAAGCGGAGAAGATCGTCAAAGATGCGACGACATACTATGAGATTGGAATGTATGTGCCCCACGAAGGGGCTACAGAGTTCCTGGCGACCTATGAGAAAGCAAGCAAAGGTAGTGTGCTAGCCCTCATGGATTTGCTCATGTTCATCCATGTAATCGCTGACAGCCTTAAAGAGGCCGTAGAAAACACTAGCGAGCAGGAGCAAGAAGGCAGTTAAAAACAGCATCAATGTATCCTGCGTCTTTGGCGACGGCGGGACTGAGTTCAACATGAACCCAGTTCCCGCCACGACCAATTGAATTCTTCTTATAGACAGTCCAGTCACCCTTATTGCAATACCATCCACGACCCCAATCACCATAGCGGTAATCGTGGATAGCCTCAATGCCGAACGCCTCAGCGTTCCGCACCAAGAAATCAATAAACGTCAAACCGTCCTCACGGTTCACGTAACCGAAATCGATCGCCCGACCTGTCGAATGAACAGACATCTTGTCGGTACCGCGGATCTTTCGTATCTGAAACGAACCATAGTTCTTCAACTTTCCACCATGAAGAAACAGAACCATGTTCTTGAATCGTTCAGTCCCAGCCAAATACCCCTGAGCAATCCCGTCAAACCCCGTATACTTACGCTTCGCCATCTCAGCCTCCAGCCGCTTTCTTCCTTAACGCTTCCTGTTCAATCTGTCGTCGCCTCTGCTCAGTCTCACGCATCTGCGGAGTAACAGTCTTCAACGGCACACCAAAGTACGACAGAATAGAACCACCCTGCTTGCCCTTGTACAGATCCGTCGCAGGCAACAAACGCTCAGTTTGTGCCAGCGGCGGCAACAAGTTCATCAACGCATAATTCAACTTCGGATCAACACCCATCTGACCCTCACGTGTCCGTTTTTCCGCACCCAAGATAGAAGCCAATGCCGACACAGCACCAGCCGCAGGGCCACCCATAGGTTGCTCGCCTTTGCTACTAAACGGCACATCGTTATAGAACCTGCGCTCACCCAACAACTCAACAGGGACACGCAACGCAGGGTTCACATACGACAACAAACGCTTCGGATCTTTCAATTCCTCAAACTGCTGATTGATTCTGTTGAAGCCAAGATCAGGGGCCAAGAACGTATTCGCTCCGATCTTCACACCACCCTGCTCCTTCAACCAAGAAGGAATAATCTCCCCTTCCTTCTCGTCCTGACCAATAGCCTTCATCGCCTTCTGATACATCAAATAGGCACGAGGGTTCTCATACTGGTTAACGATCTGCATCGGCAAGTTGCGTGACATCCAGAACCAGAATGGAACAATAGAGCGCATGATTTCATCGCCAGCACTCATACCTTCGTAATCAAACAAATAACGCTTGACCCGTGCTGTCGCCGCGTCAAAGTCATAACCCTTCCTCATGGAATCCCAAGCAAGAATAAAACGAGCAGAACCTTCCGAAACTTCGTTCGCTTTACGGAATGCATTCACCCACTTGTTATCAACCAACCACTTGCGATTAGGATTGAATGCACGTACAGCCTCTGCTCCACGACCATAACCAGAAGCGTCCATAGTGGCAACAGCAGTCTTTACGAGACTGCGTTGCGACGCAGGAAGACTTTCCAACCATGCCGCTTCACTACCAGACGCAACAGCCTTGCGCCATGCACCAAACAGTTCAAGACCTTCCGTCATGCTTCGTATGTCAGTCCCAGCGGCAAACAAAACAAATGTGTTACCCATCGTGTTTCTAGCAACGAAACCAGGCGACGACACAGCATACGCCTTAAAGAAACTCGTATACTTCGTGATCCACGGCGAAATGCCTCGCACAAACTCTGGCTTACTCAGACGACCCAAGTTCATTGACAAGTCAGCAAGCCAATCCTTCGCCTGATACGACGGCATACCAATACTCGCCAAACTTCTAAATCCATCAGAAACCTTTTCTTCAACAACCTTAGCAAAGGTTCCATCCTTCATGGACTTTTCAATAAGACGATAATAATCGTCGGTCTTGGAATCCATAAAGAAGTTGACCTGAGCAACAAGATAGTCGTTTCGGAGTCGTTCCAAAACTGGAATAACTTCAGGATTCTTCTTAGCCAAAGCAGGACCACTACGACCAACAGCAACTTCCAGTTCATCAAGCAACGACAACACGAACGGAAGATCCTGAGGATCCTTAATCTTGCCAGATGGCATCTGATCGCTGACACGCTTCACATAATCTCGTAGTTCGCCGATATGCCTTTCAAGGCGTTCGGCGTTCTCCGAATACATTGCATCACCATAAACAAGTGTCGCCGTTTCAAAACGATCAACAGCATCATCGTATGCTTTCTGCGCCCTATTGAAATTCTTTTCGGCTTCTGCCGCAGTCTTGCCAACATTAGCGGCAGCAGCCTTTTCATCTTTGGCCAGCATCTTGCGCTGTGCATTAATCGCCTTAGTATAAGCATCAGAAATTTCTTCCATCTTTCCGATACGTGCCATCAGATAATCTTGCTGATCAGTAAAGATGCTCTTCCCATCAGCCATCATATAATTTCTGGTGATGTACTCCGCTTCGGCCATCAACTCATCAATCTTAGAACGCAATTCCTGATAATTCGTTGCACGAACAACACCACTAAATTCGCCTTCAATAAGATTTCTCTTCGGCAACCTACGACGCAAACCGAAAATTTCTTCCTTCATCATAGAAAGAATTTCCGTAGGAGACTTACCAGCATTCTTCTTCTCTGCGGCGAGAGCACGATAACGTGCACGAGCATCATACAAGCCATCAGTCTGTCTAGTGATGGTTGCTAAAACATCATCAAAGTCCTTCTTCAAACCAGCAGCAGTACCACGTGTCACATCAATAGCAAGATCAAACTTTGCAGTCGGACCCGTATAACCATCAGCCATGCCCTCAGGAAGATCGCCAAGACGACGTTCAATTTGAGTACCACGATTATCAAGTTTTCTTTCAGCATCAGCAACAAGACGAGTAAGTCGATTCTCATCAGAAACAATTGCCTTATGAACCCTCGCTCCAACTTCCTGATTCAGTTTACCCATCTTGGCAACAGCCAATTGTTCATCTGAACCCTTCCACAACTTCTCAAGAAGACCCAAACGCTCAGACACCAATGTTTCATCCGCACGTCCAGCAATTGAAGCAATACCATTAGCCAAATCTTCAAGAGTGAAAACACCATCATTGATTTGCCAAGACAGTTCACTCAATTTCATTAATGCGGCATTACGAACATCTGGATTAGCAGAAGCAATACGTCTCTCCGCCTTAGCGTAAGAACGCCTCAAATCCACCATGTCACGACGCAGACCCTCAATCATGTCGTCGTTCAAAGCACGAAGTTCATCAGCCTCAACACGACTAATCTTACGACGCCTCAAAGCGTCGTCAATACGAATACTCTTCTGCTCAATCTTCTTAATCTCACGACCAACACGAGACATCTCCTGCTGAATCTCATCACGAGCAGACCACAATTGACGCATCTCATTAGTCAAACGACCAGGACGAGACAACTCAGAAACAGGTGGAACAACAGAACCCTGAACAACAGGCATAAACAATGCTTCAAGTTCCTGTGGCTCCA
>Ga0075471_10002222_pt1 | contig 12768 bp, 16 predicted proteins | sample DEB19_08_DNA_2_FD_74787 | JGI IMG/M metagenome (GOLD analysis project Ga0075471, IMG submission 74787) | Aqueous microbial communities from the Delaware River and Bay under freshwater to marine salinity gradient to study organic matter... | ecosystem: Environmental > Aquatic > Marine > Coastal ... | reverse complement strand
CGGGCCCTGCTCGTCGTCAACCGCCGCGGCCGCGCGCGCCTGCTGGCCTGCCGCGCGTGCCGGGCCCTCGCCCGGTGCGACCGGTGTGGCGCCGCGGTGCGCCAACCCGAATCCGATCTGGTGTGCCCCCGCTGTGCCGCCGAACGGCCACCGGTCTGCACCGAGTGTCACGCGACCCGCTTCCGCGCGGCGCGCCCGGGCATCGGCGCGCTGCGTGACGACGTGGCGGCCCTGGTGCCCCGGACCGACGTGGCCGAGGTCGACCTCGACACCGCGGACCTTCCGGACGCGCCGATCCTGGTCGGAACCGAGGCGGTGCTCCATCGGGTCCCCCGGGGCGGGCCGAACCCGGTGCGCCTCGTCGCCTTCCTGGCGTTCGACGAAGAGCTGCTGGCGCCGCGGTACCGCGCCCACGAGCAGGCGGCGTGGTTGCTGGTCCGGGCCGCGCGGCTGCTCGGGGGGCGCGACGGGGGAGGGCGCCTGCTCGTGCAGACCCGCATGCCCGACCATCCGGTCCTGGCGGTGGCCGAGCGTGGTGACCCGGCTGCGTTCGTGACCGAGGAGACCGCCGTGCGCGCCGCCACCGGCTTCCCGCCCTTCGGCGGCCTCGCCGAGGTGTCGGGCGCCGCCGCAGCGGTGACCGCGGCCGTCGGCGCACTCCGGGCCGCCGGTGCGACGGTGCTCGAGCGGGGTGACGGCCCGGCGCTGGTCCGGGCCGCGACCCCCGACGACCTCGCCGCGTTGCTCGCCACCGTCGACCTCGGGCCGGCGCGGTCCGAGGGTCGCTTGCGGGTCGCCGTCGATCCACCGCGCGTCTGATCCGACCGGCTCCGGCGCGGGTCGGTCGAAACCGACCCGCTGGTACCCTGGGCTCCATGGCCGGGTACACGGTGCGCCAGATCGGGGATCCGGTCCTCAAGCAGCGGGCGGCCGACGTCACCGAGATCGACGGCACGCTCGTCGGCATGGTCGAGACGATGTTCGACACCATGTACGGCGCCGACGGCTGCGGGCTCGCCGCCCCCCAGGTCGGAATCCTGAAGCGCTTCTTCACCTTCGACCTCGGCGACGAGCCGGGGGTGCTCCTCAACCCCGAGATCGTCGAGTCGTCGGGCGAGGTCGTCTTCGACGAGGGCTGTCTGTCGATCGTCGGCCTGCGGCTCGAGATCGTCCGCCCGGAGACCGTCACGGTCCGCGGCCTCGACCTCGACGGCAACGAGCAGATCGTCGAGGCCGACGACTTCTTCGCCCGCATGCTCCAGCACGAGATCGACCACCTCGACGGGGTCCTGATGCTCGACCGGCTCGACCCCGACGCCCGCAAGGCCGCACTGCGCGAGCTGCGACGCCGCGACGAGCTGGCGGCCGCGCCCGTCGGCGGCGGCAACCCGTTCGGCCGCTGAGCGTGCGCCTCGCCTACTTCGGAACTCCCGACGACGCCGTCGCGCCGCTGCGGGCGGTGGTCGACGCCGGGCACGACGTCGCGATGGTGGTGACCCAGCCCGACCGCCGGCGCGGTCGCGGCGGTGCCACCACCCCGAGCCCCGTGCGCGCCGCCGCCGAGGCGCTCGGCCTCCCGGTGCGCACCCCGGACCGGGCGCGCGAGCTCGCCGACGAACTGACCGGTCTCGACCTCGACGCCGGCGTGGTGGTCGCCTTCGGGCAGTTGCTGCCGCCCTCGGTGCTGGCGACCGCCCGGTGCGGGTTCGTCAACCTGCACTTCTCGCTGCTGCCGCGATGGCGCGGGGCGGCACCGGTCGAGCGGGCGGTCCTCGCCGGCGACGCCGAGACCGGCGTGTGCGTCATGGCCCTCGACGAGGGCATGGACACCGGACCCGTCTACGCGCGCGTCGTCACCCCGATCGGGCCCCACGACGACGCCGGGTCGCTCCGGCGCCGCCTGGTCGACCTCGGCACCCCGCTCCTGGTCGACGTGCTCGCCGATCTGCCCGACCGGACCCCCGAACCCCAGCACGGCGACGCCGTGCCGGCGCCGAAGCTGACCGTCGAGGAGTTCCGCCTCCGGTTCACGGATCCCGTGGCCGTGCTCGACCGCACGGTCCGGGCCGGCACTCCGCGGCCCGGCGCCTGGACGGAGTGCGACGGCCGCCGGCTCAAGGTCGTGCGGGCCGAGCCGGCCGACCGGGCGCCCGACGCGCCGGTCGGGACGGTCGGCCCCGACGCCTGCGTCTGCGCGTCCGACGGCTGTCTGCGCCTCCTCGAGGTCCAGCCCGAGGGACGTCCGGTGATGACGGCCGCCGCCTGGTTGGCGGGCCGACGCGACGCTCCGACGGTGCTGACGTGAGCCGGGCCCCGGACGCCCGGGCCCTCGCCATCGACCTGCTGGTGCGGATCGAGGACGGCGCCTTCACCCACGTGCTGGTGCCCGACCGACTGCGCCACTCGGGCCTGGCCGCCCGCGACCGCTCGTTCGTGACGTTCCTCGTGTACGGCACGGTGCGCGAGCAGCGACGCCTCGACGCCCTGTTGTCGCCGCGGTGTCGTCAGCCGGTCGACCGGCTGGAGGCACCGGTGCGCGCGGCGCTGCGCCTGGGCGCGTTCCAACTCGTGCACGGCATCGCCCCGCACGCCGCGGTGGGGGAGACGGTGTCGGCGGCGCCCGAGCGCGCGCGCGGCCTGGTCAACGCCGTGCTGCGCAAGGTGGCCGAGGCCGGTCCGCCGTTCCCCGAACCGGTGTCGCGGGGCGTGCGGTGGTCCTACCCCGACTGGATCGTCGACGAGATCGCCGCCACGCTGCCGCCCGAGCGGGTGGAGGCGGTCCTGGCGATGGGCAACGAGCCGGCCGCCATGACCCTCCGCCCCAACCGGCGCGTCACCGACGCCGCCACCCTGACCGGGGAGCTGACGGCCGCCGGGGTCGAGGTCGAGTCGGGCGCGTTGATCCCCGACTCGCTGGTGGTGCGCGGGATGGGCGATCCCGCCGCACTGCCGGCCGTGGCCGAAGGTCGGGCGACCCCCCAGGACCAGGGGAGCCAGGCCATCGTCGACGTGCTCGACCCGCAGCCGGGGGAGCGGATCCTCGACCTGGCCGCGGCGCCGGGCGGCAAGGCGACGGCCATCGCCGAGCGCGGCGCCCGTGTGGTCGCGACCGACGTGCACGCCGGGAGGCTCGGCCTGGTCGCGACCGCGGCCACCCGGCTCGGGTGCACCGATCTGACCGTGGCGGTGGCCGACGGTCGGGCGCTGCCGTTCGCCGACGGCACCTTCGACCGGGTCCTCCTCGACGCCCCCTGCTCCGGCCTGGGCGTGCTCCGGCGCCGGCCCGAGGCCCGGTGGCGCATCGACCGGGCCGCGGTCGACGACCTGGCCCGGCTGCAGCGAGAGCTGCTCACCGAGGCGGCGCGTGCGGTCGCGCCCGGCGGGCGGCTCGTCTACTCCGTGTGCACGGTCACCCGGGCGGAGACCACCGCGGTCACAGGCTGGGCCCTGCGCTCGCTCGAGGGGTTCGTGCCGGTCCCGCCGCCGGGCGATCCGTGGGAGCCCCGCGGTCCGGGGGCGGTGCTGTGGCCCGACCGGGCGGGCACCGACGGCATGTTCGTGCTCGTGCTGCGACGGGACCGCTAGGTTCGGCCCGTGAAGCTCGCGCCGTCGATCCTGTCCGCCGACTTCGCCCACCTCGCCGACGAGGTCGCCCGGGTCGCACCGGTGTCCGACCTGCTCCACGTCGACGTCATGGACGGCCACTTCGTGCCGGTCATCACGATCGGCCCCGCCGTCGTGGCGTCGCTGCGGCCGACGACCGACCTCTTCCTCGACTGCCACCTGATGGTCGACAATCCCGGCGTGCACCTCGACGACTTCGCCAAGGCGGGCGCCGACCGGTGCATCGTCCACGTGGAGCTCGGTGACCCGCGGCCCCTGTTCGACCGCATGCGGGCGCTCGGGATGGGCGTCGGCCTGGTGCTCAACCCGCCGACGCCCGTCGACGAGGTGCTGCCGTACCTCGACGAGATCGACCTGCTGCTCGTGATGAGCGTCAACCCGGGTTGGGGTGGACAGGCGTTCATCCCCGAGGTCCTCGACAAGGTCCGGGCGGCCCGGGCCGAGATCGACGCCCGGGGCCTGGCGGTCGAGATCGAGATCGACGGCGGGATCAAGGCGGGCAACGCCGGTCTCGCCGTGGCCGCGGGCTGCGACATCCTGGTGGCCGGCAGCGCGGTGTTCCACGCCGCCGACCCGGCGGTGGCCGCCGACGAGATCCGCGCCGCCGCAGCCGACGCGTGAGCGACACCCCGGCGCCCGGACCCGCGGCGAAGGTCCTGACCGTCTCCGACGGCGTGGCCGACGGGACCCGTGACGACCGCAGCGGTCGGGCCCTGGTCGAGCGCCTCGGGGCGGCCGGCTTCCGGGTGGTCGACCACCGGATCACCGCCGACGGCGTCGACGCCGTGGCCGGTGCGCTCCGGGCGCTCACCGCCGGGTTCGCCGGGCTGGTCGTCACCACCGGGGGCACCGGGTTCGGGCCCCGCGACCTGACCCCGGAGGGCACCCGTGCGGTGATCGAACGGGAGGCCCCGGGCCTGGCCGAGACGATGCGCACGGCGTCCAACGCCGGTGGGCGCACCTTCGGGATGCTGTCACGGGGGGTGTGCGGCACCGTGGGGGCGGCCCTCGTGTGCAACCTCCCGGGCTCGTCGGGTGGGGCGGTGGAGTGCCTCGAGGCGGTCCTGGCGGCCCTGCCCCACGCCCTCGACCTGCTCGCCGGTGGCCGCCCGCACTGAGCGGGTGGCCGGTGGGTGACGGCGCCCGCACCGATCGGGTCGCCGGGGGATGCCCTTGGAGGCCGCTGGTAGCCTCGGTGGTCCGAGAGCCCTCGGGGTTGGGTGGAAGTCCCGACCGGCGGTGATCCCGGGAGACCGGGCAGCCCGCGAGCCCACGGCCGCCAGTCGTGTGGTTGATCCGGTGAGAACCCGGAGCCGACGGTCACAGTCCGGATGGGAGAGGGCCCGGGTCACCCGGCGTCGTCGCGCGCCGTCGTGGTCCCGCGCCGCCCCGAGGGCGGTGTCCGCCGTCACGGTGGGTGCCGGAGAGGGAGCGCCGAGTTGACCACCGACCCGCAGCACAGCCCGGACGAGGCCCTGATGGCCCGTGCCCGGTCGCTCGCGGCGTCGGTGCGGCGCACGACGGCACCCAACCCGTGGGTCGGTGCCATGGTCGTCGCCGACGGTGAGGTCGTGGGGGAGGGCGCCACCGCGCCCCCGGGTGGCCCGCACGCCGAGGTCGCGGCCCTGGCGGCGGCCGGCGACCGGGCCCGGGGCGCCACCGTCGCCGTGACCCTCGAGCCCTGTGCCCACCACGGGCGCACCCCGCCGTGTGCCGACGCGCTGGTGGCCGCAGGGGTCGCCCGGGTGCTGGTCGGGGTCGAGGACCCCGATCCCCGGGTCGCCGGTCAGGGGATCGCGCGCCTGCGGGCCGCAGGGATCGAGGTGGTGGTGGGGGTCGGGGCCGGAGCGGTCGCCGAGCAGCTGGCGCCCTACCTGCACCACCGCCGGACCGGACGGGCGTACTGCCTGGTCAAGACGGCGCTGAGCGTCGACGGCCGGGTGGCCGCCGCCGACGGCTCCTCGCAGTGGATCACCGGGCCCGAGGCCCGGGCCGACGCCCACGGGCTCCGCGCCGATTCGCAGGCGGTGGTGGTGGGGTCCGGGACCGCCCTCGCCGACCGACCGGCCCTCACCGTCCGCGACGTCGCGCCGCCGCCGGTGCCGCCCCTGCGCGTCCTGCTCGACGGCGCCGGCCGCGTCCCGGCCGACGGGCCGTTGTTCGACGTCAGCCTGGCCCCGACCCTGGTCGTCACCACCGAGGCGGCACCGGGCGCGGTCGTCGACGCCTGGCGGGCGGCGGGGGCGAAGGTCGAGGTGGTGGCCCCGGTGCCGGGGGTGCGCCGCGGGGTCGACCTCGGCGCCACCCTCGCGCTGCTCGGTGACCACGGGGTGCTCCAGGCGATGGTCGAGGGAGGCTCGCACCTGCACGGTGCGCTCGTCGCCGAGGGCCTCGCCGACCACCTCGTCACCTACGTGGGCGGGGTCACCCTCGGGACCGACGGCCTGGCCGGCCTGGCCTGGCCGGGTCCGCCGACGATCGCCGCGGCACCCCGGTGGCGCCTGCGCGGGGTGCGGGTGCTGGGGGACGACGTCCGGATCGACCGCTCGCCGGTCGGGTGGGAGGCCTGATGTTCACCGGGATCGTCGAGGAGCTGGGTCGGGTCCGGGCCGTGACCGCCAACGCCGGCGGGGTCCGCCTCGACCTCGACTGCACCGAGGTGATCGCCGACGCGCGCATCGGCGACTCGATCGCCGTCAACGGCTGCTGCCTGACCGTGGTGGCGCTCGACCCGGCCGGGTGGTCCGCCGACGCCCAGATCGAGACGATCGAGCGCACCACGCTCGGTGATCTCGTGCCCGGCGACCCGGTCAACCTCGAGCGGCCCATGCGGCTCGGCGACCGGCTGGGCGGGCACCTCGTGCTCGGCCACGTCGACGGCGTGGGCACCGTCCGCGCGGTGGAGCCCCTGCCCGACGGCTCGACCCGCATCCGCATCGGCGTGGCGGGACCGCTCGCCCGCTACCTGGTCGAGAAGGGGTCGGTGACCGTCGACGGCGTGAGCCTCACCGTCACCACCGTCGACGACGGTTCGTTCGGCGTGGCCCTGATCCCGCACACCCTGGCGGTCACCACGCTCGGCGTCCGCCGGCCCGGTGACCGCGTCAACCTGGAGGCCGACATGGTGGCCAAGCACATCGAGCGGCTGGTGGCGTTCGCCACCGGCCCGACCGACGAGGAGTCCTCATGAGCGTGTCCTTCGACCACATCGAGGCGGCCATCGAAGCGATCGGGCGCGGCGAGATCGTCGTGGTCGTCGACGACGAGGACCGTGAGAACGAGGGCGACCTGATCATGGCCGCCGAGAAGATCACGCCCGAGGCGATGGCGTTCATGATCCGCCACACGAGTGGCGTGATCTGCATGCCGATGCTCGGGGAGCGCCTCGACGACCTCCGGCTCCCGCTGATGGTCAGCGAGAACACCGAGGTGCAGCGCACCGCCTTCACCGTCTCGGTCGACGCGGTCGAGGGCACCACCACCGGCATCAGCGCCGCCGACCGGGCGACGACCGTGCGCACCCTCGTCGACCCGACGTCGGTCCCGACCGATCTCGCCCGCCCGGGGCACATCTTCCCGTTGCGCTACCGCGAGGGCGGGGTGCTCAAGCGTGCGGGGCACACCGAAGCGGCCGTCGACCTGGCCCGGCTGGCCGGTCTGGCGCCGGCCGGGGTGCTCGCCGAGGTGGTCAACGACGACGGCACGATGCAGCGTCTGCCCGAGCTCGAGCGCTTCGCCACCGAGCACGGACTCCACCTGATCTCCATCGCCGACCTGATCCGCTTCCGGCGCCACCGCGAGAAGCTCGTCCACCGGGTCTCCGAGGCGCGGATCCCGACCCGGTTCGGTGACTTCACCGCCAACGTCTACGCCAGCGACCTCGACGACGTCGAGCACATCGCCTTCGTGTGCGGCGACGTCGACGGCCAGGACGACGTGCTGGTCCGGGTCCACTCCGAGTGCCTGACCGGCGACATCTTCGGTTCGATGCGCTGCGACTGCGGGACCCAGCTCGACCTGGCGCTCGAGCAGATCGCCCAGGAGGGTCGCGGGGTGCTCGTCTACCTCCGGGGTCACGAGGGCCGGGGCATCGGGCTCGGGCACAAGATGCGGGCCTACAACCTCCAGGACCAGGGGCGCGACACCGTCGAGGCCAACGTCGAGTTGGGGTTCGCGGCCGATTCCCGGGAGTACGGCATCGGCTCGCAGATCCTCGTCGACCTCGGCATCACGACCATGCGGCTGATGACCAACAATCCCGCCAAGTACGGCGGGCTCGAGGGCTACGGTCTCGAGATCGTCGAGCGGGTGCCGCTGCGGGCGGCCCCCAACGCCGAGAACCTCGCGTACCTGCGGACCAAGCAGGAGAAGATGGGACACCTCCTCGACCTCGAGCAGACCGGGAGCACCGATGGGTGAGTACGCGCCCGCCGTCGGCTTCGACGCGACCGGCCTGCGGGTCGCGACGGTGGTCGGCCGGTTCAACGAGCACGTCACCGGTCGGTTGCTCGAGGGAGCGACCGCGGTGCTGACCCGGCACGGGGTCGTGGGTGACGCCGCGCCGGTGCACTGGGTGCCCGGCGCGTTCGAGCTTCCCGTGGTGGCCCGGCGCCTCGCGGTGTCGGGGTGCTACGACGCCGTGATCTGCATCGGTGCCGTGATCCGGGGGGACACCCCGCACTTCGAGTACGTGGCGGGGGAGTGCGCCGCGGGACTCAACCGGGTCGCCCTCGACACCGGCGTGCCGATCGTGTTCGGCGTGCTGACCACCAACACCCTCGAGCAGGCCCTCGACCGGTGTGGTGGGAGCGCCGGCCACAAGGGCGAGGAAGCCGCCGAGACCGCCCTCGAGACCGCAGCGCTGCTGCGCACCCTCCCGCCCGTCCCGACCGCACCGACCCGGAGCTGACCGTGCTCGACCTCGTCCTGCCCAAGGGCTCGCTGGAGCGGGCCACCCTCGAGCTCTTCGACGACGCCGACCTCGGGGTCACCCGCGCGTCCGACGTCGACTACCGCGCGACCATCGACGACCCCCGGGTCAACGAGGTCCGCATCCTCCGTCCGCAGGAGATCCCGCGCTACGTCGCCGAAGGTCGGTTCGACCTCGGCATCACGGGGCGCGACTGGATCGAGGAGACCGCCGCCGACGTCGTGAGCCTCTCCGAGCTGCACTACTCGAAGGCCACCGCCCGCCCGATCCGGGTGGTGCTCGCCGTCGCCGCCGACTCGCCCGCCGACTCCGTCACCGACCTGCCGGCGGGGCTGCGGGTCCACACCGAGTACCCACAGCTCACCCGTCGGTACTTCGAGCGCCACGGCATCGACGCGCACGTCGAGCTGTCGTACGGCGCGACCGAGGCCAAGGTCCCCGACATCGCCGACGCGGTGGTCGAGATCACCGAGACGGGGCGGGCGCTGCGCGCGGCCGGCCTGCGCATCATCGACACGATCCTCACGTCGTACACCGAGCTCATCGCCAGCCCGGCCGCGTACGCCGACCCGGCCAAGCGCGCCGCGATGGAGCAGCTGATGGTGCTCCTGGGCGGTGCGCTCGAGGCGCGCGGGCGCGTGCTGGTGAAATGCAACGTCGACGGCGCCAACCTCGACGCCGTGATCGCCCTGTTGCCGGCCCTCAAGTCGCCCACGGTCTCGAAGCTCTTCAACGCCGAGGCCTACGCGGTCGAGACGGTGGTCGCCAAGCGGGAGATCAACACCCTCATCCCGGCGCTCGTCGACGCCGGGGCGACGGGGATCATCGAGCTCCCGATCGCCAAGATCGTCCACTGACCGTGGGGGTGACCGGGACCCACCGCGGGCGGGTGACCGAGTTCGACGCGGGTCGGGGCTGGGGCGTCGTCACGGCCGACGACGGCACCGAGTACGGCTTCCACTGCGTGGCCATCGCCGACGGCACCCGGCGGGTGCCCGTGGGTGCGGTGGTCCGGTTCGGGATCCGGGCCGGCCACCGAGGTCGCTGGGAGGCCGTCGACCTCGTGGCCGACTGACGGCGGTCGACCGACCGGGCCGGGGTCAGCCCCCGGACGGGCCCCCGACCTGCTGCTGGACCTCGACCCAGGCCAGGCGCAGTTGGGAGACCAGGTCGCGCAGGGCCTGGGCGTTGGGGCCGAGGCGGTCGCCGAGCGCCTCGACGATGCCGGCGATGGCGTCGATCGCCACCGCGGCCTCGGGGAGGTTCGGGGGCACGTCCTCGAAGCCGTTCAGGTGGAGGGCGGCGAGCTCGAGCAGCCCCTCCACGTGGCGCACGACGTGGTCGGCCATCGGCACGGCGGCCAGCTGGCGGAGCAGCTGGCGCATGGCGGCGACCTCCTCGGGGCTGGGCTCGGGGCCGGCGCCGAGGTCGGGAACGGGCGGCTCGCCCACGATGGGGGTGGACGGCACCTCGCCGCCGGGGGTCCAGAGTCCGCTCACCGGGGGTCCTTTCTCGCCCGCCCGCCCCCCGGGGTCGGGGGAACGGGTCCCGGGTCCTGATAGCCTCTCGCCGACAACACAGCGGGAAGTGGTGCCGACCCTACCGTCCGGGAGTTTCCGGACGACGGGGGAGATGCCCGCCCGGCCGGTTCCGCCGAGCCCGGGTCCGTCGAAGCCCCGGTCGCGTTCCGGGGGTGGGGCCCGCGGGTCCCTCCCCTCCGGCGCGTCCACCGGTTCGCGGCGGTGTCCCGTTCCGAGTGCGTCGTCCCCGGACGGGGGCGGCGACCCAGAGTCGAGGTGATCACATAGCCACAGAGGACGCCAGGATCAACGACCGGATCCGGGCCCGCGAAGTCCGCCTCATCGGGGCCGACGGCGCGCAGCTCGGGGTGCAGCCGCTGCCGGCTGCGCTGGCGCTCGCCCGGGAAGCCGAACTCGACCTCGTCGAGGTCGCGGCCAGCGCCGATCCGCCGGTGTGCAAGATCATGGACTTCAACCGCTGGAAGTACGAGCAGGAGCAGAAGCGGAAGGAGTCCCGCCGGAAGACGACCCAGGTCGTGATCAAGGAGATGAAGTTCCGGCCCAAGATCGACGGCCACGACTACGAGACCAAGATGCGCCACGTCGAGCGGTTCCTCGGCGAGGGCAACAAGGTCAAGTTGACGATCATGTTCCGCGGGCGCGAGGTCGCCCACCCGGAGCTGGGCCTCAAGATCCTGAACCGCATCGCCGACCAGGTCGCCGACTTCGCGATCGTCGAGTCGGCGCCCCGCCAGGACGGCCGGAACATGACCATGGTCCTCCACCCCGTCAAGAAGGACACCCGCAAGCCCAAGTCGACCCCGGCCGAGGCCGCCCCCGCGGCGACCGACGCCACCCCCGATCCCGGAGCACCGTGATGCCCAAGATGAAGACGCACCGAGGTGCCGCCAAGCGGTACAAGGTCACCGGAACCGGCAAGATCCGGCGCCGCAAGGCCAACCGCTCGCACCTCCTCGAGAAGAAGTCCTCGCGCCGCACCCGGCGCCTCGGCCGCGGTGCCGAGGTCACCGGCGGCGACAAGAAGCACGTCGAGCGCCTGCTCGGCCGCGCGTAGGGAGAACCGACATGGCTCGCGTCAAGCGTTCCGTCCACTCGAAGAAGAAGCGTCGTGCGATCCTGAACGCGGCCGAGGGCTACTCGGGGTCGCGGAGCCGCCACCTGAAGGCGGCCAACGAGCAGGTCATGCACTCCGGGAACTACGCGTTCCGCGACCGGCGGGCCCGCAAGGGTCAGTTCCGCCGGCTGTGGATCGTCCGGATCAACGCCGCCTGCCGTGAGCACGACATGTCGTACTCGCAGTTCATGGCCGGGTTGAAGGCCGCCGACATCGAGGTCGACCGCAAGAACCTCGCCGACCTCGCGGTCCGTGACAGTGCCGCCTTCGGCGCACTCGTCACCTCCGCCCGTGAGGCGCTCGAGGCTGCGTGACCGACGGTCACGGGATCCGGTCGCCGCGCGTCCGGGTCCTGCGCGCCCTGGCGCGTGACCGGTCGGCCCGCGCCGAGACCTCGACCTGTCTGTTGGAGGGACCGCGCGTGATCGCCGCCGCCCTCGACCGGGGTGCCCGTCTCCGTGAGGTCTGGTACGGCTGGGGTGCCCGCCACGCCTTTCCCGACCTGTCGGCGCGCCTCGACGCCGCCGGGATCGAACAGCACTCCCTGCGCGAAGGTGCCCTCGAGAAGATCGGGACCACCCGGACGCCCCAGCCCGTCCTCGGAGTGGCCGAGTGGCGACCGGTCGAGCCCGACGCCGCCTTCGGCGACGGGTTCACCGTCGTGGCCGCCGACGTGACCGACCCCGGCAACCTCGGCACGATCCTGCGCAGCGCCGAGGCCGCCGGCGCCGAGGCCGTCGTCGTCACCGACGCCGGCGTCGACCCGCGCTCGCCCAAGGTGGTGCGGTCGTCGGCGGGTGCCGCGTTCGGCGTCCCGGTGGCGGTCGTCGCCGACGTCGCGACGGCGCTCGTCGCCGCCCGGGCCCGGGGTGCGCGGTGCCACGGGGCGGTCGCCCACGGTGGCGCGGCCCCCGACGCCCTCGACCTCGCCCACCGATCGGCCATCGTGGTCGGCAACGAGGCCCACGGCCTGCCCGCCGACGTCGTCGCCGGGCTCGACGACACGGTGACCATCCCGATGGCCGGGGTCACCGAGTCGCTCAACGTCGCCATGGCCACCACGGTGCTCTGCTTCGAGGCGGCCCGGCAGCGCTCGGCGGTCCGGCCGTGAACCTCGCCGACGCCCTGGCGCTGCTCGAGCGGTCCGCCGCCGAGGCGGCCGCTGCCGTCGTCGGCGCGGCGTCCCTCGACGACCTCGCGTCGGTCGAGCGCGACTGGCTGGGCAAGCGCTCACCCGCCACCGCCGTCAACGAGGCCATCAAGACGTTCGGTCCCGACGAGCGCCCCCGGGCCGGCCAGGCGGTGGGGGCCTACCGCGCGGCCGTCACCGACGCGGTCGCGGTCCGGCGGTCCGAGCTCGAGGCGGCGGCCGCGGCCGATCGCGGCCCGGGTCTCGACCTCACCCTCGGGGGTCACGGCGCCGTCCGGGGCCACCTCCACCTCGTCACCCAGATCCGGCGCGAGCTCGAGGACATCTTCGTCGGGCTCGGCTACCGCATCGCCGAGGGGCCCGAGGTCGAGGACGACTGGCACAACTTCGAGGCGCTCAACATCCCGCC
>Ga0075471_10002220_pt1 | contig 12775 bp, 12 predicted proteins | sample DEB19_08_DNA_2_FD_74787 | JGI IMG/M metagenome (GOLD analysis project Ga0075471, IMG submission 74787) | Aqueous microbial communities from the Delaware River and Bay under freshwater to marine salinity gradient to study organic matter... | ecosystem: Environmental > Aquatic > Marine > Coastal ... | reverse complement strand
GATCGTGCTCGCAGTGGTGGTGGGCATCGTGGGCATCGTGCTATTGGTGATGAACCGTGTGGTGGCCGTGGCGGTGCTCGGGGTCATCATGTCCACGATCTCGTTCTTCTTCAATCTCGCGTGCCTGAGCGTGGTAAACGACACGCAGGAGAAGTTGGGTGCGGGCAGAATTGGTGCAGGCGTGCCGGTGGCGATCGCCGGTGCGGCCGCTGCCCTCATCGGCTCGATCAGCGCGACGGCGAAACGCCGTCGCGCCGTGGTGGAGTGACGGCGAAACGCCGTCGCGCCGTGGGCTAGCCTCGGCGCATGCGCCAGAAGGGTTTTCACCACGTTGCGTATGCCTGTCGTGATGCCGAGGTCACGCGGCATTTCTACGAGGACCTCATGGGGTTCCCGCTCGTGCACACCGAGATGGCGGCGCTGCATGCGCCCGACGGAACGCCGGGCTACATGCGGCACCTGTTCTTCGATGCAGGGGCGGGCGAATCGATTGCGTTCTTCGATGTTCACGGTGTGGGTGAGCGTCCCGACTGGAAGTCGGATCTGTCGGAGGCCAATGGCCTGCCGGTGTGGGTGAATCACTGCGCGTTCTGGGCTGATGCCGATCAGCAGGAACGCACCAAGGCGCGCATGCAGGCTGACGGCATTGCTCCGTTGATGGAGATCGACCATGGCTGGTGCCACTCGGTGTACTTCATCGATCCGAACGGGATCATGGTGGAACTGTGTCGTGACACGCCGGGACTGCCGCACGATCCTGCTGCGGCGCGCACCATGCTCACCCAGGTACCCGACCTGTCGGGCGCCCGTGCGCCGCGCGCCTCGGGGTGACGCTGCTCAGCGCGCCTTGTCGAGGAACCGAGCGGTCTCCACAACCACCCGGGTGACTCGTCCGGTGGCCACGAGACCACGTGGATCATTCACGTTCACGTGGAAGGTGAGGCGTCGGCCCTCGATCTTCTCCAGCACGGCTTCGGCGCACACCTCGATGCCGACTGCAGTCGGTTGCAGGTGATCGATCTGGACACGCATGCCCACGGTGGTCTGTCCGTCGGGGAGCACACCATCGATGGCGGCCACTGCGGCCTCCTCGCACAGTGCAACGACCTTGGGGGTGCCGAGCACCGGAACCGATCCCGATCCGAGGGCGACCGCGGTGTCGGCCGGGGCCACGGTGTGGCGGATCTCACCGCGTGCGCCGGCTTCGAGTGCCATTGGGTGGAGGCTACGCCGTAGACCTCGCATGGCCCACCACCATCTAGCCTGAGCACATGCAAGATGTTGCGTCGAGTGTGATTGAACCCGATGTGCTGTCCCGTGTGCTGGGAAGCGCGATGGCAACCGGCGCCGAGTTCGCCGAGGTGTACGCCGAGGACAAACGGGTGACTGGCCTGGGTCTCGACGACGGCAAGGTGGAACAGGTGTCGAGCGGACGTGACCGCGGTGCGGGTATCCGTGTGGTGAACGGCGAGACCACTGGGTTCGCGTACACCTCGGATCTCACCGAGTCGGGATTGCTGGCAGCGGCGCAGGCGGCCGCGCAGGCGGCGGCCCGTGGTGGCGTCGGCGTGCGCAATGTGGGTCTGGTTGCATCCCCGGAGCGGCGCGTCAGTCCGGTGGAGGTGTATCCGGACTCGATTGCCAAGGCCACCAAGGTGGAGATGCTGTTGCGTGCCAACGACGCAGCACGCGCTTCGGGTTCGTCGATCGTGCAGGTCTCGGCCGGCATGGGCGACAGTCGCAAGCGGATTCTCGTCGCGAACAGCGATGGTCTGTTGGCTGGTGACGAACAGGTTCGCATCAACTTCCGTGTGTCTGCGGTGGCGAGTGGCGATACCGGCATGCAGACCGGCGTGCAGTCCATCGGCGGCACCATCGGGTTCGAGTTGTTCGACGACAACGATGTGGAAGACCTGGCCCGCCGCGCTGCAGCACAGGCGCTCACGAAGCTGCGCGCGCGTCCGGCGCCCAGCGGATCGATGCCGGTGGTCATCAAGTGCGGAACGGGCGGTGTGCTCTTCCACGAGGCCTGCGGTCACGGCCTCGAGGCCGATCTGGTGTCCAAGGGCGCCTCGGTCTACGCCGGTCGCCGTGGCGAGTTGGTGGCGTCGCCGCTCATCACGCTGGTGGACGACGGAACGATGCAGGGGGAATGGGGTGCCATCGGCATCGACGACGAAGGACACCCGAGCCAGCGCAATGTGTTGATCGAGAACGGCGTGCTCACCGACTACATGTGGGACTTCCTGCGCGCACGCAAGGAGGGTCGGGCCCAGTCCGGAAATGGGCGGCGTCAGGGCTACATGTACCTGCCCATGGTTCGCATGACGAACACCTACGTGCTGAACGGCACCGAGGACCCCGATGACATCGTGCGGGCCACCGACCGCGGTGTGTACGTGGCGCAACTCGGCGGTGGGTCGGTGGACACCGCGTCGGGCGACTTCGTGTTCGGGATGGTGGAGGCGTATCTGATCGAGGACGGCCGCATCACCGAACCACTCCGCGAGGGCAACCTGATCGGCAACGGACCCCAGGTGCTCCAGGACATCGATCTGTTGGGCAACGACTTCGCGATGGGCTCGCCGGGCACGTGCGGCAAGGACGGCCAGGGTGTGCCGGTGGGCGATGGTCAACCCACCCTGCGGGTGCGAGCACTCACCATCGGGGGAACTGCAGCATGAGCGAACTGTTGGCGCTGGCCGAACAGGTGGTGGCCCGCGCACAGAGTGGCGAACAGGTGGAGGCCTACGTGTCGAGGGGCACCGAGACCTCGGTGCGCGTGTACGAGGGGGCGGTGGAGCAGTTCACCTCCGCCCAGTCCGAGGGCATCGGTGTGCGGGTGATCCGTGACGGTCGCACCGGCTTCGCGTACGCAGGAACGCTCGATGCTCGCGTCATCGATGAGGTGCTCGCCGATGCGCGGGACAACGTGCAGTTCGGCACGCCCGACGAATACGCCGCACTCGCATCGCCCGACGGTGTTGCCAAGTCACCGCTGGTGCTGTGGGACGAACGTCTCGCGTCGTTCGGTACCGACGACAAGGTTCGTCTCGCCATCGATCTCGACCGCATGACGCGCAGCGGCGACTCGCGCATCCGCGTCGAGAGCGCCGACTACTCCGACGGTGCGGGTGAGGCGGCGGTGGCCACCTCGACGGGTATCCGTGCGTCCGGTCGGGAGAACGGCTGCTACGTATCGGTGAGCACTCTGGCCGACGACAACGGCGAGACCATGACGGGCTTCGGCTTCGCGGTGGGGCGTGATCCTGCATCGCTCGATCTCGACCGCGCAGCGCGTGAGGCCGTCGAACGCGCAACCCGCCTCTTGGGCGCGGGCAAGCCGACGAGTCGACGTACCACGGTTGTGCTCGACCCCTTCGTCACCGCACAGTTCCTCGGGGTGATCTCGGCCACCGTCAACGGCGAGTCGGTCGCCAAGGGTCGTTCGCTGTTCCGTGACCGCCTCGGCGACACCGTGGCCTCGCCGCTCATCACCCTCGTGGACGATCCCACCGACCCGCGCGCGTACACCGCCACCGAGGTGGATGGCGAGGGATTGGCGGCGCGTCGCAACCTCATCGTCGACAACGGGGTGCTCAACACCTTCGTGCACTCGTCGTACTCGGCGCGGCGTCTCGGCACCACCTCCACCGGCAACGCCGTGCGGGGCGGCTTCCGTGGAACGCCCGGATGCGGCTGTATCGCCATGCAACTGGTGCCCGGCACCCGTTCGGCCGAAGAGATCATCGGTGACATCGACGACGGTGTGCTCATCCAGATGGTGCAGGGCCTGCACTCCGGGGTCAACACCGTGAGCGGCGACTTCTCGACGGGTGCATCGGGTCTCACCATTCGCAATGGTTCGCTCGCCGAACCGGTGCGCGAGTTCACCATTGCGTCCACGCTGCAGCGCATGCTGCTCGACGTCGCCGAACTCGGAAACGATCTCGAGTGGTTGCCCATGCGCGCAACGGGTCTGTCGATGGTGATCCGTGACGTGACGGTGAGCGGGTCCTGACCGTGCCGGCACCGCACGCCGCCGCAGTGGGTCGTCACCCGCATCTCGCCGAGCCCGTGCGGTCGGGATGGGTGCGGGTGGACATGCACAGCCACACGATGTGGAGCGGCGACTCCACCACCACCCCCGACGAGATCGTGCAGGCAGTCGTCGAGAGCGGTATCGACGTGCTGTGCATCACCGACCACAACTCCATCAAGGGCGCGCAGCAATTGATCGACACGCTGCCGTGCCGTGTGGTGGTGGGCGAGGAGCTCAAGACACACGCCGGGGAGATCATCGGATTGTTCCTCACCGAGCACCTGCCGTTCGGGCTCGCCCCGCGCGAGGCGGCCGAGGCTGTTCGCGCGCAGGGTGGGGTGGTGTACATCCCGCACCCGTTCGACCCGATGCGGCGCAATCTCTCCGAGCCGGCACTCGACGATCTCGTTGCAGCCGGACTCGTCGATGCGATCGAGGTGATCAACGCGAAGACGTCACTGCACTCGCTCAACGAACGCGCCGCGCGCTACGCCCAGACGCACGGCCTGTTGGCAGGTGCCGGCAGCGATGCACACGTACCCGACGCATTGGGTGCCGCCTATGTGGAGATGCCCGACTTCGACGGTCCGCTGCAGTTCCTCGAGTCACTGCGCAGCGCACGACCGGTGGGGCACCACTGGGATCAAGCGCGGCCCTGGCGTGCGCGCATCGTGCCGTCGGTGTAACAACGACACGGACGCGTGCGGCCCGACCGGCCAGGCCGAGTCGTTGGCCTGAGTCGTCAGATCGTGTTGCTGAGGAGCAGTGCGAACACCACGCCGGCGGCCAGTACCCGGTACACACCGAAGATCCGTAGGTCCCGTCGGTTGAGGTACTCGACGAACAGGTTGATCGCGGCGGCCGCCGACACGAATGCTGCGGCGATGCCCACGAGCGGCGCACCGATGCCGAGGCGGTCGACGATGCCCGAGCCGTTGGTGACGAGTTCGTAGAGGGTGGCGGCCGACAGCGTTGCGAGGCCGAGCAGGAAACTGAACTCGACAGCGGCCCCGATGGTGAGGCCGGCAGCGACGCCGCCCACGATCGTGGTGAGACTGCGGCTCACGCCGGGCCACAGCGAGAACACCTGCATGGCGCCGATGATGGCGGCGTGGCGCACGGTGAGTTCTTCGAGTGGGCGTCCGATGCGGCCGCGGTCACGCAACCACTTCGCTCCGACGAGGAGTCCGACGCCGCCCACGAGCCACGCAATCGCCACCGGACCGGGGCTGAGCAGGTGGTCGCTGATGGGATCCTCGAGCGCCTTGGCAACGATCCCGACGGGAACGAACGCCACGATGATCGCGATCAGCAGGCGGCGTCCCGTCACCGAATGCCCGACGACGCCGGACACGATCTGGCGGACACGTCGGCGGTACAGCAGCAGCACTGCGAGGATGGCCCCGAGTTGGATCACCACCGTGTAGGAGTCGAGTGCATCGCGCGCTTCGCCCTTGGGAGGATCGAGATCCAGGAATCGTTCGGTGACCACGAGGTGGCCGGTGGAACTGATGGGGAGGTACTCAGTGATGCCCTCCACCACGCCGAGCGCCAGTCCGTCGGCCCAACTGAGTCCCGCAACGTTCGTGCTCGACTGACTCTCGCCCGATCCGGCGGGAGCCGCGGCAGCTGATCCGGCGACACCGAGCACGATGGCAGCGAGCAGTGCGGCCAGTGCGCAACGTGTCCTCGGCCCGTGTGGTTCGCGCCGCGATCCGACTCGGTGCCACAAGGTCATGGAGGCCGAACCTAGTGCACGTAATGCCCGTTTCGGTGGACGCGAAGCCGACTCGATCGATGTGTGTCGTGTGCGACGAGTGTCGCCGCCGGTGCGTCAGTTCGCCGATGCCGGCGACGCTGCGCCGGTGGACGCGGCAGGCGCCGCAGTGCTGCTCGACGACTCCGACGTAGTGCTCGACGACGCAGTGCTCGACGATGCAGTGCTCGTCGACGACTCGCTCGACGAGCTACTCGATGCGCCGCTCGACGAACTGCTCGACGACACACTCGATGACGAACCGCGGCTGTCGGTCTTGTAGAAACCGCTGCCCTTGAACGTGACACCGACTGGTTGGAAGACCTTCTTCACCGGTCGCACCACACCGTCTTTGGGGTGGGCGAGTTCGGTCAGCGTGGCATCGGTGAAGGCCTGCTGGACCTCGATGGTCTCGCCGGTCTCGGTGAACTTGTAGACGTAGGTGGGCATCGCAGGCTCCGGGCGGTGAGGACTCGACCGTGGGGGCCGCTCGTTAGCACTCGAACGGCGCGAGTGCCAGTGTACAAGCGCGGCCCGGGGCCACGCCCGTCCGGCGCCGGGCTCGGCCGCAAAATCGGCACGGCGGCAAAATCGGCACGGCGGCAAAACCGGCACGGGCAGCAAAACTGGCACGGCTGGGTCCGGCCGGTGCAGAGTCCACGGGTGACCAATGCCTCGATGCACGTGCCGTCCACCAACGGCGTGTCCCTCATGCTGCACGACCTCGGGGGCGATGGCCCGCCGGTGTTGCTGTGCCATGCCACCGGATTCCACGGCCGCACCTACATCCCGTTCGTGGCGCACCTCACCGATGCGTACCACGTGTGGGCACTGGATTTCCGTGGACACGGGGCCAGCACACCGCCGGCCGACGAGCACTTCGCCTGGTCGGGGATGGCTGACGACGTGCGGGCGTGCGTGGCAGCGATCAACGCCCACGACGGCGCCGAGGGCCGGTCCATGCGAGCGATCGGGCACTCGATGGGCGGAGCCGCAATCCTGCTCGCCGAACTGGAGTCGCCGGGCACGATCGAGCAGGCCTACCTGTTCGAGCCGATCGTGTTTCCGGCCGGGTGGGAACGTCCCGCAGACGGCAGCAACCACATGGCCGGACCGGCACGCAAGCGCCGCGAGGTGTTCGCATCACGTGCCGAGGCGATGTGGCGGTACTCGGGGCGCCCGCCGCTCAATCTCATGCGAGCCGATTGTCTCGCCGCCTATGTCGAGTTCGGGTTCGACGATCTTCCCGACGGATCGGTGCGTCTCGCGTGCCGCGCCGAGTACGAGGCGCGCACGTTCGAGGCCAGTGGTCTGATGACGAGTGACCGCGCCGCAGGAGTGCAGGTGCCGGTGGTGGTGGGCGTGGGTCTGGCCGACAAGCAGTCGAACACCATGGCGTTCGCCCCCGCAACCGCGGAGGCACTGCCATACGGGGTACTCAAGGAGTATTCGCACCTCGGCCACTGGGGTCCGCTCGAGGATCCGGTGACGATTGCGGTGGACGTACGCGAATTCTTCGGCGCCGCGCGCGCGTGAGCGCGCGTCAGGTGCGGTAGCGCTGCTCGATGGCGAGATGCTCGTCGAGGTTCACCAGATCGGTGAATGCCGTGAAGTCCACCAGATCACCGAGGTGGTCGCGCATCGTGCCGCGTTCGTGGAGTGTGCGCAGCGCTGTCTGGGCTGCGTCGACGATCGAGAACAGCAGCGACAACGGCGACACGATGAGGGTGAACCCGATCTGAGCGAGTTCGCCGGGCGTGAGCAGCGGAGTGCGACCGGTCTCGACCATGTTGGCCACGAGCGTGCAACCCGGCAGTGCTGCGGCGATCTGCTCGAGTTCGTCGACGCTCTCGGGTGCCTCGACGAAGAGTGCGTCGACGCCGGTGTCACGCGCCATGCGTGCCCGTTCGAGGGCCTCGGGGAGCGAGGCCGCGGCTCGTGCGTCGGTGCGTGCGGTGACGAACAGTGGATCGGTGCTGCGCTGTGCGGTGTCCACCGCGGCACGCAGCTTCGCCAGCCAGTCCTGGCGGTCGATGACCTGCTTGCCGGACATGTGTCCGCAGCGCTTCGGCCACACCTGATCCTCGAGGAAGATTCCCGATGCGCCGGCCTGCTGCCACAGTTCCACCGTGCGCACCGTGTTGAGCGGGTTGCCGTAGCCGGTGTCGGCGTCCACGACGAGATCGAGCTCCGGATTCGCCGTACAGACTCGGCGTGCCACCTCGGCCATCTCGGCCTGGGTCAGGTAGCCGATGTCGGGAACACCGAGCAATGTGCCGCTCACGGCATAGCCGCTCACGAATGCAGTGGTGAATCCGGCGCGGTGCACGAGTCGGGCGCTGAGCGCATCCCACACACCGGGCATCAGTACCGATTCGCCTGCGGCAAGACGACGGCGCAGGCTCGTTCCACTCACGAGTTCGAGGGTAACAAAGCAGCCGTGGTGCGGTGCCGCTCACTGCGCTCGAGCGGGTGTGCCCGGAGTTCGTCGGCGAGCAGTCGGTACGACTCGAGACGGTCGGCGTGGTCGTACGCCATGGTGACCACCATCAGTTCATCGACATCGGTGCGGTTCACGAGATCCTGCAGGACGTGTCGAACCGTGGATGGGCTTCCCACCACCTGCGACTGCATGCGGTACTGCACGAGGCGTTCTTCCATCGGCGTGTATTGGTGGCGTGCCGCTTCCTCGGGTGACGGGTACAGGCTCGGTCGGCCCGAGCGCAGGCGCACGAATGCAAGCAGACCCGAACCGGCGAGATAGCGCGCATGGTCGTCGGTCTCGGCCACCAAGACCGACACCCCGATCATCGAGTACGGCGCATCGAGATCGGCCGACGGCCGGAACGAGGTCCGGTAGGCGCGCAAGGCGTCCTCGGTGCCTTCGGGCATGAAGTGGTGGGCGAACGAGTAGGGCCACCCGAGCGCGCCCGCAACCTGTGCGCCGTAGTCGCTCGAGCCGAGCATCCACATCGCAGGGCGGTACCCGCGCGCCGGCACTGCGGTGATCGAGCGGTACGGATGGGTCTCGGGGAATCCCCGTCCGAAGAAGCCGAGCAACTGCGCGAGTTGATCGGGGAACTCGTCGGCGGCCGTGGGTGCAGTGCCACGGCGCAGCGCACTTGCGGTGAGCCCGTCGGTGCCCGGCGCACGGCCGAGTCCGAGATCGATGCGTCCGGGGTGCAGTGCCTCGAGCATCCCGAACTGCTCGGCAACGGCCAGTGGCGCATGATTGGGCAGCATCACGCCACCCGAACCGACGCGAATGGTTGACGTCACCTGTGCGAGGTGCGCCATGAGCACCGGTGGCGACGAACTGGCGATACCCGGCATGTTGTGGTGCTCTGCAACCCAGTGGCGCCGGTAGCCGAGCGCCTCGAGCCGGGGTGCGAGTTCGAGCGAGTGCGCGAGCGCGTCGGCAGGAGTAGACCCATCGCTGACCGGACACAGGTCCAGTGCCGAGAGAGCGACGGTGTCGGAGCGCTCGAGTCCGTTCACGTGTGCAGGTCCGTTCAGGTGTAGGAGTCGGGGTGCATGTGCGGCGGCAGCGGCCGCAGGCGTGGATAGTACGGGTGACGCAACGGGTCGCCGGGCTTGAGCAGCAGGGGCAGTCCGGGAGTGCGCGGTGCAGTGTGGCGCGTGCTCGGCCGTTCGGCGTACACGATGTCCTCGCCGAAGCACCGCACGGCCAGTGTGCGACGCCGACGACCCTGGAAGGTGGGTCCGCCGCCGTGCAGCACGCCGGGATGGAAGATCACCACATCGCCGGGAGTGATCTCCCACGACTGGATGTCCCAACGATCGCGTTCGTTCTCGATATCGGGCAGGGGCGGCAGGTCCTGGCCGTAGAAGGGGGCGTTCTGGGTCTCGAGCACGCGGGTCGGGTCGAAGCCGTCGTACATCTGCTGGCGGTGCGTGCCGGGGATGTACTCGAGGCACTCGTTCTTGGGCAGTGGGTCGAGGGTGATCCAGAACGACACGATCTGTTCGCCGGCGATCGGCCAGTACGGGAGATCCTGGTGCCACGGGGTGCGTCGGCACTCACCGCCGTCTTTCACGAAGACATGGTCGAACAGCAACCAGATCTTGTCCGACCCGAGCAGCGCGCTCGCCATGTCGGCGATCGGTGAGGTGTACATGAGGTACTGGAACTCGGGGGTGAGATCGAAGTTGCGCACTGTGTCGATGAACTCGCCGGGGTCGCCTGCGTAGAAGCGCTGCTTGCGGCTCGTGTTGCTCAACACCCGGTTGATGCCCAGTTCGATGAGCGACAGCCATTCGGGATGCAGGAGCTGTGGCATGAAGAGCACGCCGTCGTCGCGGTAGCGACGGGCGAGATCGGGAGTGAAGCGCTCACGCCAGTTGTCGGTGGTGGGTGTTCCGGTGGAGGCCGGAGTCATGGTGTTCATCGTGGGTCCCCCTTCGACGATGTATCCGATCCGGACACTACTCACTGCTGGGCGGGCGGTATCCCACGATGATCACGAGGGCCACCACCACGCCCACGATTCCGTGCAGCAACCAGGCCACCCGAAAGTTCCCGAGCGGGGATCGTCCTCGGTGCTGCAGCATTGCGACCGTGATGGCCACACCGAGTGCCGCACCGAGCTGTCGAACCGTGGTGTAGAAGGCAGAACCCATGGCCATTCGGTCCAGCCGCAGGTATTTCACGGTGGCGGACTGGATGCCGGGGATGAGCACGCCGAGGCCCACGCCGGTGAGCAGCAGCGGCAGCACCATGCGTGTCCAGTACGTGGATTCCTCGGTGAGCAGACCCGCCCGCAGGAACGATGCTGCAGCGAGCGAGAGCGCGGCGGGCACCAGCACCACACGATGCCCGTGGATGTCGCAGTACCTCCCGGCCGGTCGACCGATCACCATGCCCACCAACGGCGTGAACGCCGTGGCGAGACCTGCACCGAGCACCGAGTAGTTCCATTGGCGCTGGAGGAACGACACATCGGCCACGATGGATCCGTAGAAGGGGATCGAGAACAGCATTCCTGCTGCGTTCGCCGTGCTGAACGAACGTGATCGCAGGAGCGAAAGGTCCAGCACCGGCAACCGTGCAACGCGGCACCGCCACACGAAGATGGGCAGCAGTGTTCCTGCGATCGCGTACGCGATGAGTGCCCGAGGTCCGATGAATCCCCACGAGTTGCTCTCGGTGAACGCAAGTGCCACCACACCTACTGCGCCCACGCCGCACACGATGCTGATCACATCGGGGAGTCCGCGCGTGGACTCGTCACGTGAGTCGTGCAGTACGCGTTGTCCGTAGAGGAACCCGGCGAGTCCCACGGGCACGTTCACGAAGAAGGCGGCCCGCCAGTTCCATGCGTCGATGAGCAGACTGCCGAGGATCGGGCCGGCCGCAGCCGACGTGGATCCGACGATCCCCCACACGGCCAGCGCCGAACTGCGTCGCTCCACGGGGAACTCGGGCAGCACGAGCGCGAGGGCGGCCGGAGCGATGAGCGCAGCACCGATGGCCTGCGCAACGCGTGCGGCGATGAGCACTCCGACGGTGGGGGCGAAGCCGCATGCCGCCGAAGCGCCGATGAAGGTGAGCAGTCCGATGTCGTAGATGCGTTTGCGTCCGTATCGGTCGGCGAGGCGCCCCGAGGTCAGCAGCACCGCGGCAAAGACGATGCTGTAACCCGAGAGCACCCATGACACACCGGTGTCAGATGCATTCAGGTCCCCGGCAATGGTGTCACGCGCAACGTTGACGATCGTGGTGTCGATCGCCGACATGGACACCCCGATCGAGGTGGCCAGCAATGCCTTGGTGCCGCGTGACATCGCCACGTGGGCGACGGTACTGGTCGGGCGCAACGGCGCCCGCATCCGCTCAGAGCAGTGTGACGGTCCCTGCGTTGCCGTCGACGCGGACCATGGCGCCGTCGGGGATGCGCGCGGTGGCGTCTTCCACCGACACCACACACGGGATGCCGAGTTCGCGCGAGACGATCATGGCGTGGCTGCCCATGGCACCCACGTTCACCACGACGGCCGCGGCAGGAACGAAGATCGGTCCCCACGACGGATCGGTCTGCGGGGCGATGAGCACGTCGCCGGGTTCGAGATCGGCGGGGTCCATCGGATCGAGGATGACGCGGGCGCGTCCCTCGGCGACGCCGCCCGAGCCTGCAGCACCCTTGAGCACATCACCGGGACGCGCGACGGCTGCGGTGCTGGCCGCCTTCTTGCGCCATTGCGACATCGGCGGGGGAGTGCCGTCGATGACGAACGGCGGCTCCAACTCGGCCAGCTGGCGGTACTGCGCGTAGCGGCTCGCCAGTGTGACACCGAAGCGATCGGGCTCGTTGTTGTACTCGTCCATCTCGGACGCGAGCAGCATGAAGATGTGCTCCTCGGATTCGAGGTGACCGACTTCCACCATGCGGCGCGCCACTTCGCGCATCGCCACCTTGATCTCGCCGATCACCTTGATGACATTGGTCTTGGCGCGTTCACGGCCGCCGAGGAACACCGCCGAGGACTGGAGCGCAGCCTCGAAGAGTCCGAGGGTCTCGGGGTCGCCGGCGAGCTTGGCCCGGATGTCGGCGGCGAGACGGTCACGTTCGGCGACCGACGCGGCGCGTCGCACCGCGGGGTCCTGCGAATCATCCGACACGCGCATGCGGTCGATGGCACCGAGCGCACCGTCGGGATAGATCTCCCACGACGGTGCCATCGCCTCGTACTCGTTGGCGCCACGCGATCCGTAGTGGAACAAGAAGTCGTCGAAAGCGGTGACGAAGGCCTGCACCTCGGGCTGGGTGCTGGCACGCAGGCGAGCATCGAGTCCGTGAGCGCCCTGCTCGAACAGCGCGCTGATGGCCGCTGAGCGTCGCGCGATCCGGGACAGTGCCCACATCGCCTTGGGCGGCTCGGCAGAGTCCACCTCGATGCCGGCGAGCAGGCGGATGCTCATGGTGACGTCGCCGAGGGCTTCGCAGATGGCACTCAGC
>Ga0075471_10002219_pt1 | contig 12777 bp, 14 predicted proteins | sample DEB19_08_DNA_2_FD_74787 | JGI IMG/M metagenome (GOLD analysis project Ga0075471, IMG submission 74787) | Aqueous microbial communities from the Delaware River and Bay under freshwater to marine salinity gradient to study organic matter... | ecosystem: Environmental > Aquatic > Marine > Coastal ... | reverse complement strand
CACGATCGCGCGAACGACATCCTCCCGGCAAAGGCCGGCGCCGGCGGTGAGTGTGTCGCGGATGTGGAGGTCGAAGGAATCCTCCCCGCTCATCACGCAGGCCACCCCGCCTTGGGCCCAAGCCGTGTTCGAGTCGGCGGCAGAGCGTTTGGTCACGAGCGCCACGGAGCCATTTTGAGCGGCTTTCAGCGCGAAGGACAAACCGGCGATGCCGCTCCCAAGGACAATGAAATCGAATTCCTTCACGGAAAGGCAGGGAGCGGAATGTTGTCGATCAAGCGTGCCTTGCCAAGAAACACGGCGGCGGCAAGTCGGCCCTCGGACTTGCGGTGGCGTAGGGGTTGCAAGGTGTCGGCGTCCACGGCCTCGATATAATCGATGCGCGCGCCGGGGATTTTGGATATCCGCCTCGCGGCTTCGGAAGCGATTTTGGCCGGGGTTGGTTTTGTGGCTGCGGCACAAAGCGCGGCGTGGATCTCAGGGGCGACACGGCGTTCCTCGTTTGTGAGGTAGGCGTTTCGCGAACTCGCCGCCAACCCATCGATTTCGCGAACGGTGGGACAGGGCAGGATTTGGATATTGAAGTTCAAATCCCGCACCATGCGGCGGATGATAGCGAGCTGTTGCCAGTCTTTTTCTCCGAAGATCGCGTGGGTTGGAGCAACAATCAGAAAGAGCTTTGCCACGACGGTGCAGACACCCGAGAAATGACCCGCCCGGGAGCGTCCGCACAGCGTCAGGGAGAGCGAATTCTCATCCACCGAGATACTCGCCTTGGACGGATACATTTCCTCGATAACTGGAACAAAAACGGCGTCGGCTCCGGCTTCGCGGCAGATTTTCAGGTCCGCTTTCAAGGGACGGGGGTAGGCCGAAAAATCCTCCCTTGGTCCGAACTGTGTGGGATTCACAAATATCGAAGCAATCACCGCGCCGGAATTTCCGGCAACTTTCCGGGCTTCGCGAATGAGCTGTGCATGACCATGGTGGAGAGCCCCCATGGTCGGAACAAAAACCACGCGCCTTTTCAATGGACGACGCCATTTACGAACTTGGGAAATCGTCTTGAGCGTCTTCAAGGCACCCGGGGAAAATTCATTGGGCTGAGCGCCCGTGGGGAATCAGTTTTGAGGAGCCTCTGCCGGTGGTGTGCTCTGCTCGACGGGCGCAGGTGACGCCAGAGCCTCAGCTGGTGCTGGGGCGGTGGTATTCTGCGCGGCAGGGGTGGCCGTTGGTTCGGCAGCAGCCGGTGCAGGAGCAGTCGGTGCAGGAGTAGCCGGTGCAGGAGTAGCCGGTGCAGGAGTAGCCGGTGCAGGGGTGGTCGGTGCAGGGGGGGGGCTGATTTTGGGGACGACCGCATTCACGAGGCCCATTGCGGTGGTGGCATCGGCGGTTTTTTCCGCAACGGAGGGAGTCGGGGCTTCAGGGGTGGGAGAGGCGAGGAGTTTCTTTTGAATCTCGGTGGTACCGCCATGCATTTTGGCCGTGATGATGGAGAGGAGAAGAGTAATGGCGAAAAATGCTATCGCCATCCATGTCGTGAATCGCGCAAGGACATTTGTGGTTTGCGAGCCGAAGACATTGTCGGTGATTCCCCCGCCGAAAGCGGAACCGAGACCCTCGCTGCGGGGCCTTTGCATCAAGACCACCAGTACGAGCAATAAACAAACGATGACATGCAGTGCCACCAAAATGGGCATTAAAATCGACATAAAAGAGCGCGAATGACTACGGCGACTCCTTGGCAAAGTAAAGCTTTGAATCCTTTTGTGTATGCGTGGAAACGAACTGACAAGAGAGTCGGGCAGGGTTACTAGGTTCCCGATGTCCGCCCATACCTATGGAACAACGCTGGCCGAGGTTTATGCCAATGCCGCACGCCGTTATGACGGAATGCCCGCATTTTGCCGAAAGGATGCAACAGGCATTTTTCAACCAACATCATTTCGCGAGGTTTACGAAAAGGGCCTCGATCTTGCGACCGCTTTGATCGATCTCGGTGTGCGGGCGCGCGACCATGTGGCCATCATCGCCGACAACCGGTTGGAGTGGATCATTTGCGACTATGGAATTCTTCTCGCCGGAGCGGCGGATGTCCCGCGCGGGACGGATATCACCGATGGCGAGATGGAGTATATTTTGGCCCACTCCGATGCCAGGGTGGTTTTTGTAGAAAACACCACCATCCTTCGCAGGGTCTTGGCACTCCTCCCGCGTCTTCCGAACATTACGGAAATCGTCGTTATGGCACCCGGGGTTGATGTCCCCGAGGGTGTCCGGCGTTTGGAAAATCTTCTCGCGGATGGTGCGGCGAGGCGATCCGCAGGAGTTCAAACAGCCATCGAGCGCTCCCGTGCGGTCATGCCAGACGACCTCTTCACAATCATTTACACATCCGGCACCACCGGCACCCCGAAGGGTGTTCAGCTCACACATGCCAACATGTGCTCGCAGATCGAAAACCTCCCTCTCGCGCTTCGACCCGGCGACCGGGCGCTCGCGATACTGCCGATTTGGCACAGCTACGAGCGGGTTTTCGAGATGCTTTGCGTCTCGCGCGGTGTGGCGACACACTACACAACCCTTCGCGCCGTGGCCGACGATTTGAAGTCGGTCAAACCCACTGTCATGGCATCCGCGCCGAGGCTTTGGGAAAACCTCTATCTAAAAATCCTTGCGAATGTGAAATCCGCCCCGGCCGTCCGGCGGGCGTTGTTCCATCTGGCCTACGGGGCGACCCGGAATGTGAAGCGGGCCGAAAGATTTTTTCTCGGCCAGCAACTCGACACGCAGGGGCGATCATTCGGCGAGAGTCTTGCCTTGGCCGCTCAGCATGCCGCGCTATGGCTGATTTCGATCATTCCCGCAAAGCTCCTCGATGGTTTGGTTCTGAAAAAACTCCGCGCCATCGTGGGCGGGGAATTTCGGGGAACCATATCCGGCGGCGGCGCGCTCCAACCGCATGTGGACGAGTTTTTCAACTTCATCGGCATTCCGGTTCTCGAGGGATACGGCATGACGGAGACCTCGCCCGTGCTGGCCGTGCGCACTTGGAGGAATCTTGTGATTGGAACGGTCGGGCCGCTTTTCCCTCACACCGAGGTCCGCATTGTCGATCTCGCCACCGGCGCCATTCTCTACCCCGACTCGAACCGCCCGGGGGGTGGGCGTGGCCTGCGAGGGGAGATTCATGTGAAGGGTCCGCAGGTCATGCGCGGGTATTATAAAAACCCCGAGGCGACGGAACGCGTGTTGCGCGATGGGTGGATGAACACCGGGGATATCGGCATGGTCACTTTCAACGACTGCCTGAAAATCCTTGGTCGTTCCAAGGAGACAATCGTTTTGCTCAACGGCGAAAATATCGAACCCGTGCCCATCGAGGCGCGCTTGGTCCAGTCGGCCTTCATTGACCAATGCATGGTCGTTGGTCAGGACAAAAAATCCCTCGCGGTTCTTGTTGTGCCCTCCTACGAACCTTTCCGCCTTGCCGGTATCCAAGCCGCCAGTTCCGAGGCTCTGCAAGCGAGTCCGGAGGCCCGTAGCTTGGTGGAAGCGGACATCCGGAAGCTCATCGGCCCCGCCTCTGGTTTCAAGGCGTTTGAGCGCATTGTGGACTTCCGGTTTTTGCCGAAGCCATTCGAAGTCGGTGACGAAATGACGAATACCTTCAAGCTCAAGCGCCATGTCATCACCGAGCGTTACGCCGCATTGATCGAGTCGATGTTTCCCTGATTGGGATTTGAAAAATTTCGAGGACTTGGCAGATTCCTGCCGGATTGAAAGTTCACCTCGCATGAAGAATTCCCTTCCCCTGGCTTTGTTGATTCTGGCGCTCCCGTTTTCCGCCTGCCAAACCCTCCGCAAGCCGATCATTCCGGATGTTCCGGCCGCGATGAAGCCATCCGACCTGGCTCTTATCGACCAGGCGATCAAAGCCTCCCCGAATTCCCTCGCCGTGCTGAATGAGGAGTTGGCCTCCGCTCCCGTCGATCCCGCGCGGTCGGGTGTGATTGTCGATCTCGACCGCCAGCGGGCCTATCTCTACTGCGCCAACCAACTGGTCGCAGCCACCCGCATCGCCAGCGGCAAACGCAATTTCCGCACCTCGACCGGCGACTTCAAAATCGGACAAAAAAACCCCAGACACGCCTCGAATCTTTACGGCAAGCTCAGGAACTCGGAAACCGGCGAGGATTTGCCCGGAGAGATCGATACGAGGACCACACAGGTTCCGGAGGGAATGGTTTTCCTCGGGGCTCCGATGCCGCATTTCATGAGATTCCACACGCTCGACGGCAAGGCCTCCGCAATTGGATTCCATCAAGGCCATGTTCCGAACCGGCCCGCCTCGCACGGTTGCATCAGGCTGCCGTCAAATTCGGCAAGGTCGCTCTACAAACTCCTCCCCAGCGGAACTCCGGTTTTCATCTACGGTGTGGAATACGGTGTTCCCGCGCGCCCGTTGCCCGAGGTTGTGGAGACCCCCGAAGCTCCCAAGCGCAATAAACGCAAACCCTGACCTGGTTCAAGCGGGGCGGGCCGGTTGCTGCTGGGTGAGGCAGTGGAAAGCCCCCAGCCCCCAAATCAACTCACGGCAATCAATCGGCACAATCCGCCGGGTCGGAAACGCCTCGTGCAAAGCTGAAACAGCCCAGGCATCGTTGCTGGCCCCGTAGACGGGAAGCAACACGACCGTGTTGGCGATGTAGAAATTCGCGTAGCTCGCCGGTAGGCGCTGCCCTTCGCGCTCGATGCGCGGGGGCATCGGAAGTGTCAATACATGGAGAGGTTCCCCACTCGGGAGTCTCATCACATGCAAACGATCCAGATTCCGCTGGAGTGGTTCGAAATTCGGATCGCTCTCGTCCTCTTCGACCGCGGTAATCACCGTGCTCGGCCCGATGAATCGAGTGATGTCATCAACATGCCCGTCGGTATCGTCGCCCTCGATTCCGTCACCAAGCCAAAGAACGGTGGTGATGCCCAAATAATCGCGGAGTTTTTTTTCAATCGCCGTGCGATCTTTAGCCGGATTGCGGTTGGGATTGAGCAGGCAACTTTCGGTGGTGATCACCGTGCCCTCGCCATTCACATCAATCGAGCCGCCCTCCAAAATGAACTGGGATTGGTCGAAAACCGGCATCCCCAGCGCCCGGGCCACCGCGGGAGGCACGGCGTTGTCCTCGTCAAAAGGCGAGAGCTTGTAACCCCAGGCGTTGAAACCGAAATTCAGCACCGCCACCTGCGGGTCCTTGTCCCGCACCACAAAGGTCGGCCCGTGGTCGCGACACCACGGCTCGTCGGTGGGAATATGGAAAAATTCGAGTCGCTCGGGCGGGGATTTTTTCAAGAGGCGGCGGACCGTTTTTTCCTGCTCCGCATTTTTGATATTGATGCGAACCGTCTCGGATTCCGCCAAAGCCCCGGCCATGGCCACGAAGGTCGGGATCACGCGATCGTAGGCGTCCGGGAAGCTGTTGCAGTCGGCGTGAGGCCAGGAAATCCAAGTCGCCTCGTGCGGTTCCCACTCGGCGGGCATCCGGTATCCTTTTTCAGATGGGGTCTTCTGCGTCATGCGGGATCAGCATTCGTGTGAAGTCGCGCCGCGAACAAGGCGAATCGAAAGAAAAAAATCCGCGCCTCGTTACAAACCGGTTGCCATCCTGGCGATGCCGCGAAATTTCCAAGGAAATGGGATTGCTTTCCGGCGGATCAAGAACCATTCTGCCCGGCCATTTTTAATTTATGAGCCAGCATCCCAGTCTCAAAGGCAAAGGCGCCATCAAATCCAAGCGCAGTGTGTTGAAGCGTTTCGAACGCGTTGATCTTCTCCGCAAACGCGGGCAATTCAAGGACGGCCAGCGCGTCATCGGCCTTCCCAAAACCAAGCCCGAGGAATAGTCCTCCGCCGCTTCCCATGCGGCTTAACCGTTTTCTTGCCGCCGCCGGCCTTGGCTCGCGGCGTTCCTGCGAGCAGTTGATCTCATCGGGCGTTGTCGTGATCAACGGCCACCGTATCGACAACCTCGCCACCATTGTGGGGCCCGCCGACGAGGTTCGCGTCAAAGGTCGTCCCGTCAGGACCGCCGCACCGGTCACCCTTCTTCTCAACAAACCCCGCGGGTATGTGGTTACGCGTTCCGATGAGCGGGGTCGCCGCACTGTTTACGATCTCTTGGAGGAGGGACATGCGAATCTTTTTCATGTCGGGCGTCTCGACAAGGAGAGCGAGGGGCTTTTGTTGATGACCAACGACGGCGCCCTTTCCCAAAAACTCCTTCATCCGTCCCATGGCGTGGAAAAGGAATACGAGGTGGGTCTGGACAAGCCGTTCGACCCCGAATTCACCGCTAAACTTCTCCGGGGAGTTCATATCGAAGGCGGGCGAGGGCGGTTTGAGTCCCTTCGCATCGTGGGGCCCAAAATCCTTCGCGTCGTTCTGAAACAGGGCATCAAGCGGCAAATCCGGCTCATGCTTTACCGCCTTGGTTATGAGGTCGAAAGCCTCCGTCGTGTCCGCATGGGGCCGCTCACCGATTTCAAACTCCCTCCCGGCGCGTGGCGTCCACTGACCTCGAAGGAACTCGATCTCCTTTCCAAATCCTCGAAGCCCGCCCGACGCCCCTCCGGCCATGTCCGCCAAAATTCTCGATGAGGCGATGATGCGTCTCGCGATCCGCGAGGCGCGACAGGGGATCGGCAAAACCTCGCCGAATCCCGCTGTCGGAGCGGTTTTGGTTCGCGGCGGAAAGGTCATTTCAAAAGGCTGGCATCGTGCCGCTGGATGTCCCCATGCCGAAGTCGAAGCAATTCGAAAATGTCACGATGCCTCCGGGTGCACTCTCTATGTGACGCTGGAACCCTGCTCCACCCATGGCCGAACACCTCCCTGCACCGGGGCGATTATCGAGTCGAAAATCTCCCGTGTTGTATTTGGAGCGACGGATCCGAACCCCTCCCACGCGGGACGCGCCAAAAGGATTCTTGAAAAAGCAGGCCTCGTGGTTTCTTTCGGCGTCTTGGCCGACGAGTGCCGCGAATTGAACACCGCTTGGAACAAATGGATCGCAACGGGAATGCCCTTCGTCACTGCCAAGGTTGGAATGAGTCTGGACGGTCGCATTGCCTCGTTTCCCGGTAGACGCTGGATCACCTCGGAGTCGTCCCGGGCCGATGCGATGAAACTTCGTGCGAGTTGCGATGCCATCCTTGTGGGAGCCGAAACCGTTCGTATGGACGACCCCCAATTGACGCTCCGAGGATTTGGAAAGCGCCTTCAGCCTTGGCGCGTGGTTTGGTCGCGAGCCGGAAAAATTCCGGCCGGTTCGAAAATTCTCACGGATCATTTTTGCGAGCGAACTTTGGTTTTCAAAGGAAAGTCGCTGCGCTCCATCCTGCGTGAACTCGGGCGGCGAGGCGTTCAGCATGTTTTGATCGAGGGTGGGGGAAGAACACATGGCGAGGCTTTTGACCGGAAATTGGTGGATCGGGTGGTGTTTTACATCGCTCCCGTTCTTTTGGGCGGGAAAACCCCGGCCGTAGGAGGTTCAGGCAAGCCTCTGAAGCTTGAAAAAACTTCCTACAAAAAAATCGGTCCCGATCTCCGCATCGAGGGTCGTGTTTTGATCGGCTAAAGCCCGGTCGGGTGATCGAGGAATTGCCAGGGCAGCGCGAGCTTTTGGGCGAGTTTTTCGGCCAGGGCCTTCACGCCGAAGGTTTCCGTGGCATAGTGGCCCGCGTAGAAGAGGTTCACATGCAATTCCTCCGCGAGCGTGTAGGACCAGTGCGGTCCTTCGCCGGTGATGAATGTGTCGATTCCCGCCGCCGCCGCTTTCGCGATCTCCGCCCCGGCTCCACCGGTTACGATACCGATATGGCGGGCGAGGACAGGTCCTCCGGGTGAAAGATGCACGCGGCCGCCGACAGCCCGCTCGAGGTGGTCGCGCAGTACCTCGCGGCTGACTTCCGCCTCGAAGCGAAGTCCGATTTTTTGGCCGAAGGCTTCGTGGAACGGCACTCCGCCCTCGAGTCCCAGCGCGGCGGCGAGGAGGGCGTTGTTGCCAATGGTCGGGTGGAGGTCCAACGGCAGGTGCGCGCTGTAGACCGCCATGTCGGCCTCCATCAGCAGGCGGGTCTTGCGGTAGTTCGCGCCAGTGACACGCTGGGCTCCGTTCCAGAAAAGCCCGTGGTGAACGATGAGGAAATCGACCTGTGCCTCGGCCGCTTCCATGATAACCGCCTCCGTGGCGTCCACGGCCGCTCCGACGCGCGAGATGCTCCCGGAGTTTTCCACTTGAAGGCCGTTCATGGCTTGAGGGTAGTCGCCGATCTCCGGTACTCGGAGGAGTTCGTCCAGATAGCGGGCAGCTTCGTTGAGGTGCATGGGGCAACCCTATCGCCGCGACTGTCTGTTGCGCAACTGCGGGGGTTGTTGGTAGCGTGCCCGCAATATGCCGAACTACGATTACGAATGTGAGAAATGCGGACAGATTTTCGAGGCTTTCCAGTCGATGAAGGACAAGGCTTTTGAAACCTGCCCCGAGTCCTCCTGCCGTATGGAGACTTGGGGGCGGGGAAAAGTGAAACGATTGCTGGGCACTGGCGCGGGGTTGATTTTCAAGGGTTCGGGCTTTTACATCACGGACTACCGTAGCGAGGGCTACAAGCAGGCCGCGAAGAATGACAGCGGCTCTTCCAGCACAGCCAAAACGGAATCCAAGCCTGCAGAGAGCAAGCCCGCGCCGAAGGCGGAGTCGAAACCCGCCGCATCATGAAAATCTGCGGCGCTTGCACGACTGAAAACGATGACACGCGAGTCTTTTGTTTGAATTGCCGCGAGCGGCTCCCCTTGCCAATTCCCGGGTCCAAGCCCGGTCTCTCTGTTCCCCCGACGGAGTCCGCAGGCTCTACCGCTCCGAAGATTTACAGGCATCAGTCCTCAAAAATTCCGGGTAAACTTCGTCAGGCGGGAACTCCCTTTTCCACGATTGTGATCCGGTTGATTCTCCTTGCGGCCCTCGGAGCAGTAGGCTTTGCGGCTTATTTGATTCTACAACCCCCGGCGCAGATTCCCCCTCAAATCCAACCCATGTCTTCCGGTGACTTGGCTCAATGGGCAACCTTCCTGCAAACCGCCTCCAAATCCCCAGGTGGCGCTTGGCAGGGCGACAAAAAATCCATCAACCAGGTTCTGGCCGCGACTGTCCGGTTGAAAGCAGTCGAAAATCCCCTCGGAATCCGGCTCCAATTCGAACGCTGCTACATGGATATTTCCGAAGGTCGCATCGACTTCACGATGCAGGTCGCGGTTCAGGGGCGGAGCATTTTTCTCCGTGTCTCGCTGTCTCCTGTTTACGCGAATGGAGAAATGGGTGTGCGCGTTGTTGATGCCTCGCTTGGTCGATTGCCGGTTCCGGATCCGCTTGCCACCTATCTGCTACCCTTGTGGAGTCCCTGCTTCGTTTCCCTGGAAAATTTCCTTTCGCATTTCCAAGGTGCGAAATCCGTTGAGGTCACATCCGGGCGGATTGTTGTGAGATGGCCCGAAAATTCCTCGCGCTGACCTGCTGCCTGGCGATCACGGCGCCGGTCCTTTTGGCCCAACTCCCGCTCGGACGGCCACTCGAGACGAAGGGTTTTGTCATCTATTCGCCGGACCGGGCCACAAGCTCCCGTCTCGCACGCCTTGCGCAAACCGCCTCCTCGGAGTGGGAGAAAATCACAGGCGAGAAAATGACCAGCGCCTCGCCGATCGTCGTGGTGGACAAATCCCGATCCGCAAAACCCCCAGGGGCGAATGGCTCCCAGTGCAGTTTGTTTGAAATCGAGGAGGGGGGCTTGAAGGTTCAGATCGACCTCCTCGAGGAATGGGCCATGCGTCCGGGACAATTTGAAACCGAGGTCATTCGCGCCCTGACCCTTCGATCCATGCATCGTAGAAACCCACCCAAGGCTGGAAAATCCTATGCGCTTCCCCCGGATTGGTTGGTCGAGGGGATCGGAGAACAAATCCGCCGCAAAGAGGGAACCATCCCCGACGGGGTCCATGCGGCTTTGATTCAAAGCGACCGTCCGCCCGCCTTGGGCGATTTCCTCAAGCAGAAGGTGGAACGCCTCGATGCGACCACGCTTCTCCTTTTTCGCGCCCAATCGCTCGCCCTGTTGAAGGTTTTTGCCGATGCCAAAAACTCGAAAAGCCGTTTCCAGAAATTTCTGGAATCCCCGGATTGCGCCGACACCGATCCGCAAATGCTTTTGCAGGCGTTTCCAGATGCCGCAACGGACCTCGCCGGTTTGACCAAAATCTGGACCCTGTCTCTAGCGAGAAGTTCGAGGCCTTCTCAACTGGCATCGCTCACCGTTCAAAAAACCAACGAGGAGCTCGCAGGGATTCTTGCCATCGAAGTTGCCGCCGACCCGAAAAGGAAAAACTCCCCGCCTGTCAGGGGTCCCTCGGCCCTGCCGTTCGCCGCCCGCAACCGGGGGGGCGAATTTCTCATGCGTCAACGCTCCGCCGAGCTTCTCAATCTCGAGTTCCGCGCCCATCCGCTGCTGCGCCCAGTCGTCGAGGAATACCGGAACATCGCGATGCTCCTCGCCGTCAAACCCAAGTCCAAGGTCGACCACCGCATCGAGGAGATTGAAAAAATCCGAGCTCTTCTCGTCGACCGCCACAAGGCGATCTCGGATTATTTGAATTGGTTTGAAGCCACGCAGGTTGACGAGTCCAAAAACTCCTTTGCCGAGGAGACCCGGCCAGACCCCGTTCCTCCGCGTCGGGATCCCATCACGCTCCACATGGATGCCGTGGAGCAACGCGGTTGGTAGGCGGAGCGTCTCCATCCTTGCGCGTTTTGCAACCCATGGCCCATGATTGACCCCATGGATTATCTGGAACGCGCCCGTCGCGTCTTTGAAACCGAAATCTCCGAAGTCTCCGCCGTCGCCGCCCGGTTGGACGACCGTTTCATAGAAGCTGTCGATCTTATCAAGTCAGCGGTTGAGCGACGCAACAAGGTCGTGGTCCTCGGTGTCGGCAAATCCGGCCACATCGGCGACAAAATCGCCGCCACGCTGACGAGCACCGGATCGACCGCTGTCGTGCTCAATTCCCTCAACGCTCTGCATGGCGACCTCGGTATCGTCGCCGAGGGCGATGTTGTTTTGGCGATCAGCTCCAGCGGCGAAACCCAGGAACTTCTTTCCATCCTGCCAGCCATCGTCCGCCTCGGACTTCCTGTGATCGCGATGACGGGAAACATCGATTCCACCTTGGCGAAATCTGCGGCAGTGGTTCTCGATGTTTCCGTGACCCAGGAGGCCTGCCCGCTGAATCTCGCACCGACTTCGAGCACGACCGCGATGCTCGTTTTGGGCGACGCTCTGGCGATGGTGCTCCTCGAAGCCCGGGGATTCCAAAAAGAGGATTTCGCCAAGTTCCACCCCGGCGGAAGTCTCGGCCGGTCTCTACTTCTCAAGGTCCGCCAGATCATGCGCCCCGTCGCCGAACTCGCGATCATACCCCCTTCCGCCTCCGTGCTGGAGGCGATTCAGGCCATGACCGCGCATCGTGCCGGAGCCGCTGTCGTTGTTCATGAGGACGGCTCGCTCGCCGGTATTTTCACCCATGGCGATTTCGCCCGTCACTTTCCCGAGGATCCCCACATTGGGACGCGTCCGGTTGGCGACTTCATGACGCTCCGGCCGATCACGATCCAAGGAGACAGGCTGGCCGCCGAGGTTCTTCAAATCCTCGAGAAGCACCGGATCGACGATCTTGTGGTGCTCGATGAAAACAAGCATCCGATCGGCGTGGTGGATTCCCAAGACCTGACGCGCTTGAAGGTTCTTTGATCCTCGCGTTCCACAAGCCCTACGGCGTCCTCTCCCGATTCACGCCGGATGGAAGTCCTAATCGCCCGCTGGCGGACTTCGCGTTTCCCCGAAATGTTTATCCGATCGGCCGTCTCGACGCCGACTCCGAGGGCTTGCTTCTGTTGTCCGATGAGCCTCAATGGAACAACCGACTCCTCGATCCTGCCAACCATGTGGCCAAAACCTACCTCGCCCTGGTCGAGCGTCTGCCGGATGAGGAGGCGTTTCGGCGTTTGCGCACTGGGTTGTTGCTTGATGGGAAACCCACCCTCCCGGTCGATGCCTTCCTTTGCGCTCCGCAGCCATTCATCGCTCCGCGAAATCCCCCGGTCCGCGTGCGAAAAACCGTGCAGGATTTTTGGATCGAACTGCGCCTCCGTGAGGGGCGCAACCGCCAAGTCCGGCGAATGACCGCCGCCGTGGGACATCCCACGCTGAGATTGATCCGCGTGGCGATGGGTTCATTCGCTCTTGGCGATCTTCCCGTCGGCACTTGGCGCGAGATCGATCCCGCGGAACGGCCTCTTCTGCTGGAGGCAGGGATTTAGCGGAGTTTACGCGGTGATGCCGCCCAGTTAGTTTTTGCCCACATGACCTTCGCGACACAACTAACGGTCTTACGGATTCTGATGATTCCTGTCTTCGTGCTGTTTTGCATTTATTATGGCGAAAGTGTATCGCTCGGCCGTCCCGAGGAATGGCAGCGCCTCGCTGCGATCGGGGTTTTCATTCTCGCGGCGCTTACTGACGGGCTCGATGGATACATTGCCCGGCACTGGAATCAACGCAGTCGGCTCGGAGCGGTTCTGGACCCCATCGCCGACAAGGGGCTTCTTCTGACGGCCATCATCACGCTGAGCCTCGGCAACTGGAATCACGCCTTCCCGCTCTGGTTCCCTG
>Ga0075471_10002218_pt1 | contig 12777 bp, 11 predicted proteins | sample DEB19_08_DNA_2_FD_74787 | JGI IMG/M metagenome (GOLD analysis project Ga0075471, IMG submission 74787) | Aqueous microbial communities from the Delaware River and Bay under freshwater to marine salinity gradient to study organic matter... | ecosystem: Environmental > Aquatic > Marine > Coastal ... | reverse complement strand
AGCGTGCATCTCCCCAAAGATGAGCAGGCCAAGCCTCGGACCATCGAGGTCAAAGTTCAGTGAGCCATGCTGATTATCTGGGCGGGGATAGGGGCTCATTTTCATGCTTCGTATCCCCGCCTGGAACTCTTCCTGTTCTCACCCATGCCCGATGATGCCAATCCAGTGCAAATCGCCTACTTTTCGATGGAGATCGCCATCGATCCTGAGATTCCCACGTACGCAGGTGGACTGGGGGTGCTGGCAGGCGACACGGTACGCGCCGCCGCCGATCTCAGGGTGCCGATGGTGGGGGTAACGCTACTACATCGTAAAGGCTACTTTCGCCAAGAGTTGGACGCCAGTGGCTGGCAAAGGGAGCAAGCCTGCGAATGGGATGTCGCTAAGCATCTCGTGGAACAGCGTGAACGCGTAACGGTGAGCATAGAAGGTCGTTGCGTGGCCGTGCGAGCATGGAAACATGAAATGAGTGCTGTCAGTGGCTTTAAGGTTCCGCTGTATTTTCTTGATACCGATCTACCGGAAAACTCCGCTTGGGACCGCACCTTGACGCACTTTTTGTACGGCGGTGATGCCTTTTACCGTATCTGCCAAGAGGTTATCCTCGGCATCGGTGGCCTGCGCATGCTACGCGCCCTGGGTTGCACTCAGCTGAAGCGGTTTCACATGAATGAAGGCCATGCGGCGCTACTAGGTCTTGAACTACTAGATGAATCCGCGCACAAAGCGGGCCGCGTGAACTTTGAAGAAAGGGATGTCGAAACGGTGCGGCAGATGTGCGTTTTCACCACACATACGCCAGTGTCATCAGGTCATGATCAGTTTCCAAGTGAGCTCGCCACACGCGTGCTTTCCCGAGATGTGATACAACTGCACCCATTTTTCTGTTATGAAGGCGCCTTGAACATGACCTTTCTGGGATTGAATCTCAGCCATTATGTCAATGGAGTAGCCAAAAAACATGCAGAGACCTCACAGTTGATGTTTGGCCACTACAAGATTGATTCCATCACCAACGGCGTGCATGCCGCCACATGGACTTCAACTCCATTCCAGGCACTGTTTGACCGGCATATTCCAGGGTGGCGTGTGGACAACTTCAGTCTCCGCTTTGCCCACAGTCTTCCTTTGGACGAGATCTGGGACGCCCACCTCGTCACGAAACGTCAGCTCTGTGATCGCGTGCTGCTTGATAGCGGTGTGAGTCTCGACCCAGATACATTCACTCTTGGATTTGCGCGGCGAGCCACAGCTTACAAACGAAACGATCTTCTACTACACGACGTGGAGCAGTTGAATCGCATCGCCGCAGCGGTTGGACCCTTGCAGATCGTCTATGGTGGCAAGGCTCATCCGAACGACCATCAGGGAAAGGAGACCATCCAACGCATTCTTCGAATCAAGGATTCACTTAAACAATCGGTCACCTTGGTGTACCTGCCAGATTATGGAATCGAACTGGCGAAAATCATGACTGCCGGCGTGGATGTATGGCTGAACACTCCCCTGCCCCCGCTCGAAGCCTCGGGCACCAGTGGTATGAAGGCGGCTCTCAACGGCGTGCCAAGCCTGAGTGTGCTAGATGGCTGGTGGATCGAGGGATGGATTGAGGGCGAGACGGGTTGGGCAATAGGAGAGGGATGCGAGGTGGAGCAGAAGCATCCTGATCGCGATGCGTGTGATGCGGCCGCGCTATACAACAAATTGGAGCATGTAGTCATGCCGATGTTTTATCAGAATCGGGAACGCTTTTCCGATGTGATGCGTCACTGCATCTCACTGAATGGTTCATTCTTTAACACACAACGAATGCTCTCCCAGTATGTCATCAAGGCTTACTTTGAATAGGATGGCAGTAGGCAATGTAGCTGCAGTGAAAACTGAAACAGTGTCATCCATCCGCTGAGAATGCTCATGGCGACGGCTCATTGCCGCCTTGCCGGTTTCCTTCAGTCTTGACCACGCCGCAGGCGCAGTCATGCGCACGGCCATATTCGACTCATCGAGATTCCTGAAAACCGTATGAAACCCCATCTTAAACTGTTGCTGGTTGGCGATGTCATGCTCGGACGCCATGTGAACGACCGGTTGCGCCTAGAATCAGCAGAGTATCCATGGGGCGACCTGCTGCCGCTTTTTCTCGAAGCCGATTGGCGTGCCTGCAATCTGGAGTGCGTGATCACCGATCATGGGGCACCGTGGGCACGTTCACCGAAAGATTTCCATTTCCAGACAGATGCGAAGAATATTGCCGTGCTCTCAGCGGCGCACATGGATGGTGTATCGTTGGCTAACAACCACGCGCTAGACTTCAACCATCGAGGTATGGTCGAGATGATTCGGCTGCTGGATGGCGCTCGGATCGGACACAGTGGAGCGGGCCTGAACCGGGCGGAGGCCACCCAGTTGGCGATCAGTCAAACAAAGGGGCTGAGAATTGGACTCATTTCATTCACGGACAACGAGCCAGCGTGGGAAGCCGGAGAAGAGCATCCTGGTGTTTTTTATGTTCCACTGGAGCAGGAAGACTCGCGCAGCTCAGAGCTCCTCGCAAAAATCCGGCAGGCTGCCGCCATGGTAGATCTGCTGATTGTGGCGGCTCATTGGGGGGGGAATTGGGGCTGCCACCCCCCAGCATCGCATACGCGTATGGCACATCGATTGGTGATGGCAGGTGCGGACGTGGTATTTGGGCACTCATCCCATGTGTGCCGCGGGGTGGAGGTGTTTGAAAACGCACTGATCTTGTATTCAACAGGTGATTTTGTGGACGATTACGCGGTGGATCTAGTGGAGCGAAACGATCGTTCCTTCGCTTTTGAGATCCACGTCGAGGATAAGCGCATTACCCATTTGCATCTGCATCCCACAATCATCCGTGACTGTCAGGCCAGTCAACCAGATCTCAACGAAGCAAGACTCATGAATGGTGAAATGCAGCAGCTCTGTGCCTCGCTGGGAACCATGGCTGAAATCTCTGAATCCGGTGACAAACTGGTCATTCAATTGGAGCCGCATGCCGGGATCAACCTAGAACCTGCAAGCAAAGACTGGTTCGATGACGAACACACTCCTACACGACCGATGATCGGCGCCACACGTCAGGTTGTCGATTTTAAAAATGGAGATCCGGATACAGGCATCTTCGCAGGGTCTCTTTGAAACACTCGCCCATGAATTTATGTCCATTCTTTGTGCGACAGACTTTTCCAATCTCGCCCGTTCATCCGCGGACGTAGCCGCATGGCTGGCGGTGAAGATGAAGGCGCCCCTGCGGTTGATTCATTGCATGCACGACTACCTAGTCATGGGAGAGCTGCCTGTGGTCATTCCGGACGAAAAACCCATCCGCATGCAACTTAATCAGGAAGCGGAGAGGTTGCGAAAAAAGGGTGCGCATGTCGTTGAAGATTTTCGCCACGGGGAGGCGGCATGGGAGGTGATCGCCGCAGCCAAGGAACATCAAGTGGAACTCATTGTGTTGGGTTCTACTGGCCATGGTGCGGGAAACTGGTTGCTGGGCAGTGTCGCAGAACAAGTGGCAGAGAGTTCACCGGTGCCAGCCTTGGTGCTAAGCCATCCTCAGGAGATCATCGAATGGCTTGCAAAACAGAAAGAGCTTGAGGTGCTACTCGGCGCGGACCTCGGGCATCATTCGCCCAGTTCAATCACATGGATCAAAAGATTGGCAGAACTCGGTCCTCTGAAGGTAACTGCGGCACATATTCATTCAGCGGTTGATGATAGCGACGACTTGGAAAGCCACCAAGCCCGCGAGCGGGATGTCTGGGATCAAGTGCATGCAGGCCTAGGTGAATTGCCTGTCACAGTGCATGTGCGTGAAACAACAGGCGATCCGCGACGGCAGTTCGTCAACCTAGTCAAAGAGAAGAATCCCGGACTAGTCGTATTGGGCTGCCATCAACGTCATGGGTGGCGCAGACTGGGTTCCTCGTCATTTTCCCGACGAGTGCTGGCCCAAGCCATGACCAACGCGCTTTGCATTCCATTGGCGGAACAAGTGCTCCCAGACTCCATTCCATCCATTCACAGGGTGCTCGTGGCGGCGGATCTTGGAGAGTCCACTGCGGAACAACTGCGCCGCGCCCAAGGCCTACTGACAGGTGATGGCTCATTGTGCTTGGTGCATGTCTGCCATGAGCCAGAGCGTATTGTGAATCCACTGAATGCTTCCGAGATCTACTTTGATCATTCCTTGGCCACAGCAAGGGAACGACGTGAGGCAGCGGAAAAAATCCAAAACCTGCCTAACATTTTAACCCATCGCGAGGGCGTTCATTTTCAATCTGAAATTTTCATTGATCATGATATCGCCGGCACAATTTGCACAGCAGCGGAACGATTCGGGGCAGATGTGATCTGCATGGGTAGCAAGGGCCACTCACGTATCGCGAACGCACTTCTGGGTTCGACTGTGCAGGCCGTGCTCGCCCGCACACATCTTCCGGTTTTTGTCATACCTCCTCCATCTGCATGAGCCTTTGATTCCACACGACGATGAACAAGATTGTTCCCATCTTCCAAAAAGTGCGCGCCAGAAAGCCGTCCATGAAAAGACGCTCTGGCCTGAGCTTCTTAACCGGATCTGTGGTGCCTCATCTTGAAACCACCAAGCCAAACACGTCGGCTATGATTCAAAAGCAGGTGCGCATGCCTTTGGAAGGTGTGATTTTAAATGGGGATCTTTTTCTGCCTAAGGATGCTTGTGGCATCGTGATTTTTGCCCACGGCAGTGGCAGCAGCCGTCAAAGCCCGCGCAACCAATATGTGGCAGAAGTGCTTCACGACACGGGTTTAGGAACACTGCTCTTCGATCTCTTGACCGATGCGGAGGAAAAAGCTGACGAGATGACCAAGAATCTGTGTTTTAACATTGAAGTGCTGGCCTCAAGGCTTGTGGGAGCCACCCAATGGGTGATGCGTCAGCCTGAGACAGGCGATCTGCCCAGAGGATATTTCGGCGCCAGCACTGGAGCTGGTGCCGCACTAGTAGCCGCTGCTCGGCTGGGAACCAACATCGCGGCCGTGGTTTCCCGCGGTGGACGTCCAGACCTCGCTGGCAAAGCACTTGCGGATGTGAGATCTCCCACATTACTGATTGTGGGAGAACAGGATCCGCTGGTGCTTCGTCTGAATGAACGGGAGTTTGCCCAAATGGGCTGCGAGAAGGCGTTCAAGGTCATCAACGGAGCCACACACCTTTTCCAAGAACCGGGGAAGCTGGAGGAAGTGGCAGGATTAAGCGCAAACTGGTTTCAGCGTCATCTGAGGCCGCAAGAAGATGAGGCTCAGCCATGACTTATCATAAGTTCAAAAACCGTTCTCATGCTGGCAAAGCCCTAGCGGCTGAGCTCGCCGAACGTGTACACTTGGAAAACGCAATCGTGCTGGCGCTGCCGAGAGGAGGTGTGCCGGTGGCTTATGAAGTCGCCGCACGTCTTCAAGCGCCATTGGACGTCGTCGTTGTCCGCAAACTCGGCGTTCCAGGACACGAAGAACTCGCGATGGGTGCCATCGCCAGCGGTGGAGTTCGAGTCATCAACGAAATGCTTGTGTGGAATGGTGATATTTCTCAAGAAACCATCGACCTAGTCGCAGAGCATGAAATGCATGAATTGAGGCGTCGGGAGATCGCTTATCGGGGACATGAAGGCGCGCCTGACATTCAAGGTAAGATGGTCCTGCTTGTGGACGATGGAATCGCCACCGGATCGACCATGCTAGCAGCGCTCAAGGCAATTCGCTCACAGCGGCCTGCACGTATCATTGTGGCCGTTCCTGTAGCGCCACCGGAGACTTGGGCTCAGATGAATGGGGTGGCTGACGAACTGGTCTGCCTCATCATGCCTGAGGTTTTTGAGTCCGTTGGACAGTGGTATGAAGATTTTAGCCAGACCTGTGATGAGGAGGTAACACGGCTCCTAAATGCGTCTGGCCGCCGAGCTTCCACAAGAAATCTTTCAAGCATCACCTCCACCAAACACGCGAGCATTCCTCTTGTTCAGGAAAGTTTTTCCGCATAACGACCTCAATGAGTGCGCCAACCCAACACATCGACAACTTGATTGGCAGCAAGTGGTCTCATCTTCAGAAGACAGACGCATCAGTCATGACACATCGGACGTCTCTGGTCGGCTGCAACCAACCATCAAGCACGTTGCTTGCCCAGGAGATCGTCCATTGCGAATCCGATCATCACGGTGAATCCCCCGCCCTTCTACGCAGCACCATGCACGATGATCATGGTAGCTACATGGTCATATCCATCGATCTTCCAGCATCCCAAAAAGATGCCTACCATGCATGGGTTCACCTCTCTGATGCGCCCTATTTTATGAAAGGCCTTGATGAATGTTCGTCGTGCCCATCCAAACGAGACACATGGCGTGTCAGCACTCCAGTGGAAGAGTTTAGCTGGAGGGCCAACGTATTTGGAAACGTCCCTCCTGAAAAAATCACATGGGAGAAAAGAGCGGGCATAACTCATGCGAATTTCGGCTCGATTGCTTTTGAGCCAGTTGCGAAAGAACGATGCCGGCTCATGTTACAAATCGCTTTCGATATGGATGCGGCCAATCGAAGGCTGGGTGATCCGATGCCATCAATTGCCCCACTTTTGGAGGGTTGCCTCCGCCGATTTATGGATCTTGTGCGGGCTTCAAGCTCATGTTGAAAATCCATTGAGTAAAAAAGGCCCAGCGAGAGTTTCGCCAGGCCTTTCTTCCAAGTAAATCATTCTCAAGAGATCAGAATCACGCGCCTTCCAGTTCAGCCTCGAGCTTTTTGCGCTCACGCAGACGTGTGTTGTGATCAAGGATTCGCTTACGCAGGCGAATGGACTTCGGAGTGGCTTCTACCAGTTCATCTGGAGCGATGTACTCAATCGCACGCTCCAAGCCAAATCGAATAGGCGGAGCCAGCTGGGCATTTTTGTCATTTCCAGCGCTGCGGAAGTTGGTGAGCTGCTTCGAGCGAGTCGGATTCACCGGCAGATCGTCAGTGCGGGGATTCTCACCGACAAGCATGCCATCATACACCTGATCACCTGGAGCAATAAACAGCTTTCCACGTTCCTGAATGGTATCCAAGGCATAACTGGTTGCTTCACCGGCTTCGGTGCTCACCAGCGTGCCAGTCGAGCGGGTCTGCATCGGACCGGCATGCGCAGCGTATTCGCGGAACAGATGGCTGTGAATGCCGTGGCCACTGGTAAGATTCATCAGCTCGAATTCAAATCCGATCAGACCCCGGGTGGGAACGTACGCGGTGATGCTGGTGCGATTGTGCGCAGCTTCCATGTTCTCAATACGACCTTTGCGTTCTGAGATGGACTTCATCACACCGCCCAGATATTCGTCCGGCACATCCACATAGAGAGTTTCGAACGGTTCCATCAATTGGTCGCCTTCCTTGTGCATGATGACCATCGGCCTCGAGACAAGGACTTCAAAACCCTCGCGCCGCATCTGCTCCACGAGAATGGCGATCTGCATGGCACCTCGAGCGCTGACATCGAATATGCCCGCTGTATCCGTGTCTTTGACGCTGATAGTCACATTCATTTTCTGCTCGCGGTCAAGACGATCACGGATCTTGCGGGAGGTCACGTGGTCACCCTCACGGCCCGCCAAGGGACCATCGTTCACGGCAAACTGCATCACGATGGTCGGTGGGTCGATTGCAACGAAGGGCAGCGCTTTGGCCTCCGCAGAACCGGCCACAGTCTGGCCGATATCCACATCCTCAAATCCAGAAATCCCCACAATGTCACCCGCAGTGCCTTCAACGGAGTCGCTGGTGGTGAGCGTGGTGTATTGGAAGACTTTGGTGACTTTGATTCGCTTCGCGGGATCACCCTCAGACTTCCCGAGCAGCCAGATGGAATCACCCATCTTCACGCTGCCGCGAGTAACCTTGCCAATGGCCACACGACCGACGAAATTGTCCCAATCGATGTTCGAGACCAGCATCTCAAAGCAGCCCTCTGGCTCCGCTTTGGGAGGCGGGATATGCTTCACGATCTGCCCGAGCAGGAACGTCATGTCATGCTTCTCTCCCTCCTTGGAATCGCTGACCCAGCCGGCACGCGCGCTGCCGTAAACAAAAGGTGCGTTGAACTGTTCGTCGTTCGCATGGAGATCGAGCAGCAATTCCAGCACCTTGTCATGCACTTGATCCGGCTGAATGTGCGGACGGTCCATCTTGTTGATGAGCACGATTGGCTTGATGCCCTGTTCCAGTGCCTTCTTCAACACGAAACGGGTCTGGGCCTGGGGGCCTTCATACGCATCGACCACGAGCATCACTCCATCGACCATCTTCATCACACGTTCCACCTCGCCGCCGAAGTCGGCGTGGCCGGGAGTATCGACTATATTGATGATATGCCCGTTCCAGTGAACGGATGTATTCTTGGCCTTGATGGTGATTCCTTTCTCACGCTCGAGATCCATGCTGTCCATGGCACGCTCGGCAATGGCTTGATTTTCACGGAAATTGCCGCTGGCGCGCAGCAGGCCGTCAACGAGCGTCGTTTTGCCGTGATCGACGTGCGCGATGATGGCGATGTTGCGGATTTTATCAGGGGTCATGGGGTAGGGCTTGGGGGAAAAGGGCGCGGAGACTAGCCGCGATTACCCCAATGGCAACCGATCCCTCGTGATGAAATCTTCTGTGGCCTTTGTTCGCTTAGGGCGATTCGGCTTCCTCGGTGCGTTCCACAAAGCGCATGGCGTGGTCAATGAAGCGCAAATGGACGTCATCGGTAGGTCCATTTCGGTTCTTGGCGATGATGAGCATGGCCTCGCCGCGCTTCTTTTCTTCTTCCTCCTCGTCACCGACTTCCATTTTCGCTCCAGCGTAGTCGGCGCGGGTCAGCAGCCCAACCATGTCGGCATCTTGCTCGATGGAACCGGACTCACGCAGGTCGGAAAGGACTGGACGCTGTCCCTTGCGACTTTCGACGGCTCGGTTGAGCTGCGCTAGCACAATCACGGGGATGTTAAGCTCCTTAGCAATGCCTTTGATCCCGGCAGATATCTCTGCAATCTCAATTTGGCGGTTGTCTTTGGCCCGGCGGCTACCGCTGGTGACGAGCTGCAAATAGTCAATCATGATCATCTGCACGTCATACTGCTTTTTTAATCGCCTAGCCTTGGCGCGCATCTCCATGATGTCGAGACCGGGTGTCTCATCGATGAAAATCTGCGCCTTCTGAAGGTCGCGAGTCGCCTTCGCCAACGCGTCCTGCTGGGCACGCGAAAGCAGGCCCCTAGAAAGATCCTGCATGCTTAGACGAGCGCGGGACACCAGCAAACGCCGGACAAGCATTGTGGCACTCATTTCGAGCGAAAACACCACGCAGGGCTTGCTGCAGTCCACCGCGATATGCTCGACAATATTCATCGCGAGGGAGGTTTTTCCCATCGATGGGCGAGCGGCAATAACAAACATTTCACCGCCTTGCAACCCGCTGCTCATTTGGTCGAGTTTCAAATAGCCGGTCGAGAGGCCGCGGAGCTGCCCGGGATGCTCGATCATGTATTGAATGCTCTCAATGGCATCCATCACATGCTGACTGAGTGTTTTGATTCCCTCCTTAGCCCCGACAGAGGAACGCACCGCCAACGCACGCTGCTCCGCGTGGTCGAGCACCGTGTCGATATCCTCGTCTAGCTGCTCCCTTCCATGTTCATAGGCGTAATGAATGTTTAATGAGGAGGCGTGGATCAACTCACGAAGAATGTGCTTCTCCATGACGATCTTTTTGTAGTGGGGAAAGTGCGCCGGAATCGGAACAAAAGTAAACAAATCGCTGATCGCCGCTGCTCCACCCACCTTGTCGAGCAGGTTCTGATCCCGCAGGGCATGAGTGACCGTAACAGGGTCGATCGGCAGGTTTTTGTCGTAAAACTCTAACAGCTTCTCGTAGATCGTGCGGTTCGCATCATGGTAAAAGGCATGCTCAGGCAAATTGACCCGACAATCCGGTAGGCGTTCATTTGGATCTTGGAGCAGGCAGGAAAGAACCCCCTTCTCTGCCTCGTCGGAGAAAGGCAGCGCACGGTTGATCGAGGCGAGCAACTCCTCGGCTGAAGGCACTTCATGGCGTTTTTTAAACGTATTCTTCTCAGGGTTCTGAGAAGCAGCTGACGCGCTGTTGGGCGAAGAGGGAGGTGTTGCGGGATCAGCCATGAAACAAGGGATCAAAGGTGGCAGCATGAATGATTCGCCACGGCGAACAAACAAAGACTTGCTTTTTTTACACTTTATCTCGAAAAATGAACGCTTCTGACCTAACTGGGTCTTAAGTCCTCTCCTTCCACAACCACCTATGCTCCTCAAAGCAATCAAACATCACGCCGCCGTTCTTGCCGCCATCGCTGCCTTCCACGGCTCCGTTTTTGCAGCTCCTGTCGCCGGAATCGAAAAAGCAGACCTCGTCAAACCAAGCGTCGAAATTTCCAAGATTATCGATGCATTGGAAGCTGAGCAGGCCAAGGTTCAGAAAGACCCTCAAAATGCCAATGCCAATGGAGACTGGACCAAGGCTTTCAATGCCGCAGTGACTCAAGTTCAGGAACTCGCCAACAAAGGCGACCCCAATGCTGCTTATGTCCTCGCAAAATGGGGCATTCTCGTGGGTGGAAATAATGTAAATGTGAATTCGATCGTCGATCTGTATCGTAAAGCTGGAAGCATACCTGCGGCACAGATCGAGCTCGCCCAAGTTCTTCTACAGGGTTTTCGTCAGGACGCGGACAAAACGCGTGAGGCAGTGAACCTGATCGTGGAAGCCGAAAAAGCTGGCAACATGCTTGCACGGCGTATGAAGGCTCAGCTCCATCTCTCTGGCGCTGCAGTCCCTGCGATACCACAAGACAACAAAGCTGCAGTCGACCTCCTTGAGAAAGCCAGTTCTGAAGGAGATGGTGAAGCCACCTTGGGGCTCTACCAAATTTACTCCCGTGGAATCGCAGGTTATGTTCAAGACTTCAGCAAAGCTCTTGAATACCTCAAGACTTCCGCAGAGAAGCAGGCCAACGCAACTGCCCTCGGTGAATACGGTGCCCGCCTCTTGGCTGGTGACACAGGAGACGGCAAAACGGCACCCAATCTGGTAACCAAAAACGTTCAGCAAGCGTTGAAGATGTTTGAAGACGCGGCCAAAGGAGGGCTTGCCGCAGCCAATCGCATTCTTGGCCAGATTCACGAGGGTGGTGTGGGAGAAAGTGGGGCGGATGTGAAGCCTGACATCAAAAAAGCCATCGAATACTACGGAAAGGCAGCTCAAGGCAGTGATCCGGCAGCACTTTTCCGGCTAGCCCAAGCTTCTGAGACGGGAATTGCGGCCCCTGACACCAAACCTGACAAGGATGGCAACTGGGATCCAAAGGACATTCTCGTGGCACCGAACGCCAAGAACGCTCTCGACTTGTACCGCCTCGCCGCGCAGAACAACGCTGCCGAAGCCTTTTTCGCTGTCGGCCGCTTTTATGAAACCGGGACCGTGGTGGATAAAGACGCCACGAAGGCTTTTGCCCTCTACATCCGCGCGGCAAATGCCGGTGTGCTGGCTGCCATGAACCAACTCGCAGGTCTCTATGCCAATGGCGCCGGCGTCACTCAGGACATCATCGCAGCGGCTGGCTGGTACAAGCGCGCAGCTGATGCGGGCTTTGCACCTGCCAAGATCGCTTACGGCATGATGGCGGAGCAAGGAACGGGCGTCGAGCGCAGCGGTGTGGTGGCTGAACGATACTACTCGGAAGCCGCCACTTTGGGAGCTCCTCTCGCCATGATCCGCCTATCGACCCTGCATCTCGCAGGCGTGGAAGCCGGCAAGCCCAACTATGCACTTGCTTGGGCCTATGCCCAACTCGCCAGCGAGGCCACCAAGGGCCAATCCCCCGAAGTGAACCAATATGTCGCAGCTCTTGAAGATGCCAAAAAAGACGACAAGAAGGTCTTCACTGAGGATGTCATCAAGCAGGGCAAAGCTGAACTCGATAAGCTCAAGAAGACGATCAATGTTTCATCAACGCCCGCAGCCCCCGCGGTTCCAGCCGGCGCAAACGCCTCTGACTCGACGAAATCCGGCAAGAAGAAGAAGTCTTAATTTGCCCTGATACGCTCGGTTAGATTTGCCAAAAAGCTGCTTGCCAAAATATCGAGCACCTCTAGTCTCCGGCTCCCCGTTCAAAAGGGAGCCGGTTTTCTTTTTCCGGGGCATTAGCTCAGTTGGTAGAGCGCCTGCATGGCATGCAGGAGGTCAGCGGTTCGAACCCGCTATGCTCCACCAAATTATATAATCCTCTCGACATCGATTTGATTTATCGAGAGTTGCCTGCCGAGTGGCTTGGCTTGTCAATTCAAGCAATCCTGTCTTTAAAAAAGGAGTCCCTGCGACTCATATCAGGCTTGAGGTAGCATCTGAGAAAACTGATGTCGCCTCTGTTGCACCGTCACACCAACGACAACCCCTGTCGCATACCCTATGACCTCGACCCGCTAACAGTTCCGACGGCGGGCCAAACGCAAGGGATTGTGTTTTGCCATTCGACAGACCCAATTTTCCGTTCAATCTCGTTGCCAATCTAGGGCGACGTTGTTAACAACAGACCTAATTCTCCGGCATATGAAGTTCAACATCAGCAAGGAAGCCTTACTGGGGGCTATCAATCAAGTCCAGCATGTCGTCAGCTCGCGCACGACACTCGCCATTCTTTCCAACGTCCTTCTAAAGGCCAAAGATGG